>VYLZ01000007.1_pt1 | contig 299670 bp, 256 predicted proteins | sample 5115361 | NCBI WGS metagenome assembly VYLZ01 (sample SAMN12291805, study PRJNA351875) | freshwater metagenome | isolation source: freshwater lake | place: USA: Michigan, Sixteen Lake | collected 2013-08-07 | reverse complement strand
CATCAATCAGCAGAATTTCTCAATAGCTGACATTCTGAGCAGCTCTGGCGGTGGCGGGGCCGGGGGCGGGGGTGGCGGGCGGCAGTTCTTAGTTCAGGCCGGGGGTGGCGGACAGGGCTTTGGTGGAGGTGGCGGCGGCACCTTTGGGGGTGGCTTTGGCGCTGGCGCTAACGTAGGCAATTTTCTGGTGGGCCAGGCCAATGGCATTGCTACTACACATGCAGGCGCTATCAACTTTCAGAACGATTTTGGCAAGCGCGCTAAATTTAGTGGTAGCTATTTTTTTAACCAGAGCAACAACCGAAACGACCAGCTCACGAGCCGTACTTTCTTTACCGATGGCATCAGCAACCAGGTTTACAATGACATCAGTGATAACCGTAGCATTGGCAACACCCACCGGCTGAACAGCCAGCTTGAGTTTACGATAGACAGTATGCGGTCTATCATTGCACGGGTGCGTGGCACGCTGCAAAGTAACATCAGCGATATTGCCCAGAACAGTGAGAACGGCGGCCAGGGCGGCCTCATCAACCAGAGTGTAAATAAGCCACTGAGCAGCAGCACAGGGTACAACGTAAGCGGCGATGTGCTGTACCGACAACGCCTGGCTAAACCGCGCCGCACATTTAGCATTAGTGTGGCTGCCGGAGCCAACCAAACCATTTCAAACCGCGATCAGCTATCAGCCAACACTTACTTTCTGCCCCCACCGCTGCGACTGGACTCCCTGTTGCAGGAAAGCCGCAACCGCCAGAACGGGTGGAACATTAGCGGCAATGCGTCCTACACTGAGCCTATCAGCAAGTATGGTGCAGCAGAACTGGGCTACGGCCTGACCTACCGCTACAACAAAGGCGTGCTGGAAACCTACGACAGGCTGCCCTCGTCTCCTGCGTTTGGGTTGGTAGATTCGGCACAGTCCAACAACCTGGTAAGTACAAGCGTAACACATCAACCGCGCATCGCCTACCGCTGGCAGAAAGAAAAATGGCAGGTTACAGCACGTCTTAGCTACAACATCGCGTTTTTGAGCAACACCCAGGTGTTCCCCTCAGAAGGCTTCCTGCGACAGGGTTTTTACAATGTGCTGCCTTCACTTATCCTGCAATACACCCCCGTGCGCGGCACGCAATACCGCCTCTTTTACTTTACGAACCCTAACCTGCCCAGCGTATCGCAGCTTCAGCAAGTGCTGGACGTAAGCAACCCGCTGCAGGTGAGCACAGGCAACCCTGCACTGCGGCAGGAAGTGAACAACATCATCATATTGCGTTACAGCAAGTTCAGCGCTACGCGGTTTAGTTTTTTCAACGTAAACCTGGTGACCACCATCACGCAGAATTACATTGCCAGCCAGGTACAGATTTTACCAAACGACAGCACATTTAGCAACGGTTTCGTTGTAGGCCGTGGCGCGCAGCTAACTACACCCACCAATCTGGACGGCTTTTACAACGCACGCCTCTTTGTTACGTACGGTTTGCCTATCAAGAAAATAAAGAGCAACCTGAACCTGAGCCTGAACAGCACCTACACGCGCACGCCCGGCTTCATAGGGCCTGAGCTAAACTATGCTTCTAACATTAGTACAGGCGTGAACATCACGCTAAGCAGCAACATCAGCGAGAAAATAGATTTTACGCTTACCACAAACCCGAGTGTGTCCTTTGTAACCAACACCCAAAACCGCGCACAGAATAGCACCTACTACAGCTTTGGCAATACTGGCAGGCTGGACTGGCGCTTTGGCAAAGGCTTTTTGGTACAGCCGGAGGTTACGCACCAGGCGTATGCAGGTTATACGGGTGGATACAACGCCTCATTTGTGTTGTTCAATTTAGGTATCGGAAAAAAGGTATTCGCCAAACAGCAGGGCGAGATAAAACTGTACGCCTTTGACCTGTTGGGGCAGAACAACAATATTCGAAGAAATGTATCCTCAGCCTACTTTGAGGATGCGCAGAGCACCGTACTGCGCCGCTACATCATGCTGGTCTTCACCTATACCTTCCGCAACTTTAAAGCGCCTGCCAATTCAGGCAACCCGTCTGGTGGGCCTGGCATGAATATGCAGTTCCCAGGCGCGGGTAGTGGTGGCCCGCCGCCCCTCCCGCCGAACTAATGGCCTAGCCTCAGTACCTTTGGCGTATGAATACCCTAGCGGTAAAAGTGGAGTCAGCACATACTTATTCGCCCGTTACTCCGGCTACGGTCCAGGCCCTGTGCGCAATCGTAGGTGAAAAATTCGTCGTTGCGGATGCCGACGGGCTAACGCACTACGCACACGACTATACCGAGCACCTGCACTTCCCGCCAGAAGTTGCAGTGAAGCCTGCTTCTACAAATGAGGTAAGCCGGATCGTGCAGCTTTGCCATGAAGAAAATATACCCGTTGTTGCTATGGGTGGGCGCACAGGCCTGAGCGGTGCAGCCCTACCCGTATATGGGGGCGTAGCACTAAGCCTGGAACGCATGAACAAGGTGCTTGAGGTAGACACCCTTAACCTGCAGGTTACGGTGCAGGCAGGTACCATAACGCAACACATTGATGATGCCGCCGAAGCGCACGGCCTGTACTACCCGCCTGACCCCAGCAGCAAGGGCAGCTGCACCATAGGTGGCAACCTGGCGCACAATGCCGGCGGCGCACACGCCGTAAAGTATGGCATTACCAATGCCTATGTACTGACGCTGGAGGTGGTGCTGGCTACTGGTGAAGTGATACACACGGGGGCACGTACACTTAAGAACAGTACGGGATACAATTTGACGCAGCTATTTGTAGGCAGTGAGGGCACGCTAGGCATCATTACAGAGGCTACGCTAAAGCTGATACCCCGCCCGAAGTACAAACGCACGCTGCTGGTGCCTTTCGCTGATGCGCAGCAGGCAGCACTGGCCGTAAGTGCGGTGTTCCGGGCGGGGCTGGTGCCCAGTGTGTTGGAGTTCATCGAGCAAGACGGCATTATCTATGGGCAGCGGTACCTGAACATGAACCGCTTCACCACAGAAGGTGTGGCTGCTCATTTGCTCATTGAGTTTGATGGCAACAATGCTGATGCTATAACTGAAGACTGTGCCAGCTGCATAGAAGTGTTGGAACAGCATGGTGGCGGCGATGCACTTTTTGCCGAAACAGCAGAACAGCAAAACGAACTGTGGCGTCTGCGCCGCTGCCTGGCCGAAGCCGTAAAAGGCCAGAACATATACCACGAGCTGGACATTGCTGTGCCACGTGCTGAGCTAGCCACCCTGCTGCTAAAAGTAAAAGAAGTAGGCGCGCGTATGAACATGCAAACCATTTGCTATGGACATGCAGGCGATGGCAACCTGCACATCAACCTACTGAAAGGTGAGCTGAGTGACACAGTGTGGAAGGAAGAAGTGCCTGCGGCCATGCGCGAAATTTTTATGTATGCCGTAAGTTTGGGCGGCACGCTGAGCGGCGAGCACGGTGTGGGCTATGTGGTGCGCCCCTTTATAGATGTGCGTTTCAGCCCTACCGAACTGGCGCTGATGCGCAGCCTGAAACAGGCGATGGACCCTACAGGGATTTTGAATCCGGGTAAGATTTTTTAATCTCTGTAGCGTACCGGTACTGTTTGGTCATTCCCGCAGAAGCGGGAATCTGTAACAAGTGGAAAGGAGAGATTCTAGCTATCGCGGGAATGAAACTATGGAATCATCTACTCAGTAACCAACCCCACCTGCTCACTCCCCTTTTCATCGGGCACATACAGTGTGTAGCTTTTGCCGGGTAGCACGTTCAGGTGGTAGCGCCGCAGCCAGGGGTTTAGCATGCGCAGGGTTTTGTAGGTGGTGCCGTTCTCTTTCGCAAAGGTTACCAGGCTGGGTATGGTCTGGTTTACTACTACAGCCTTGCAGGCCGTAGGTTTGTAGTAGTCCTCTTCAAATAGTTTAAAGCCATATTGCTCGGGCGCTTGCGCCAGCATTTTGAGTGCAAGTATGCGAAACATATAGCGCGCCGTTTCAGCATTCAGGTATAGGTCGTAGTAGTTCTGTGCAGCCTGCTTGGTGCTTTCATCGGCTACGCCTGTGGGGCCCATGTTGTAGCTGGCAGCCACCATGGCCCAGTTCCCAAATTTTTCATAGGAATTTTTAAGATACTTACAGGCCGCATGGGTCGCCTTGATGGGGTCGTTGCGTTCATCTACCGTTTCGTCAATAGTAAGGCCGTATTGACGTGCTGCCTGTGGCATAAACTGCCAGAACCCTTGCGCTCCGGCGGGGCTGGTGGCATTGCGCATGGCGCTCTCGGCCACCATCAGGTAAATGAAATCTTCCGGCACCTGGTTGTCGCGCAGTATGCGCCGCATGTGTGCTTCCCAGCGGGGTAGCTTCTTAAGTGTAAGAATGGTAAAGCTGTGGTAATAGGTATTGATGAGCAGTTCGCGCTCCAGCCGCTCGCGCACGTCAGGCACTGTGATGGGCACTGTCTCTCCTGCAAACACAAGCGTTTCAGGCAGCGGCGGGCTCATGCGTAGTGGCTGCTCGCTGTACAGTTTGCGCTTCTCAATGGCGGGCGTGTCTTTGCTCTGGATGAAAAAATAGGAGGAAGTGCTCAGCAGTACAACCCCTACGGCAGGCATCACATATTTGCGCATAGCAGGTATAGTTTACTGTAAAGATACTGTGTGTGGCACAGTTGTTACTACGGCTCCCTTAAATCATTCCGTAACGTTTTCGCAAAATCCATTCTGCACTTAAAAAACTAAGCAGCAGTGCCAGTAGCCCTGCCAGGCGGTGCAGCCCGCGGCTGTCGGTCTGGCTTTGTAATAGCGGTTTTGTGCGAGGGCTGGCCAGGATGCTGTCCGCTACAGCGCTCAGGTTTTTATCCGAAAAAGTATGGCCCCCGCTGCGCAGCGCTACCTGTCGTAGGGTCTGCACGTCAGCATGCAGTCTTTGGTATTCCAGGGCACTGGCCCCCACCACAAACTGCCCCTGATCGCTCCCTAGTGCTTGCACAGCGCCACTCACCGCGCGTGTACCCACGGCGCGGTAGCGGTATATACCTGTTTCCAGATTGGCAAGGTCCAGGCTGTAGGCGCCCGGCTGCACTTCGCGCAGCTGGAGTTTGCGCTCGCGGTTGCTACTGTCGGCAAGTGTAAGGTTGATTTCAGCACCCGGCAGAGGCTTGTAGCTTTCGTCGTACGCCCACCCGCGAATGCGCACAGCATCAGCACCTGCAAAGATGCGCTGCGTTGGCTGCACGCGGAAGCGCCGCCTGTCAGATCGCACATGCGCCCACTGCACGAGGCTTTGCATCCATTCATCGAAGTAATCAAAGCTGCCCTGCTTGCGGTATGCGTAACTGCGTAGCCGCCACCAGTTCTCGCCCACAAATGTGATGCGGCGCCCCTGCTCTGTTTCGCGCATGGCAAGCATGGGGTAGTCTAGCAGCACGCCGCGTATACGTGCCTTGCCATACACGGTGCTGCCTGGCAATAGGGCCCAGTCGCCTGCAGGCCGCACGAGGGCCGGGGCATCTTGTAACCACTCAAAGAAACTATCGGTAAATGGAAAGCTGGCATGGGTGCGGTATGGCTCGGTAAGCACCAGGCTGGCATCCTGCGGGCTTGGGTCGTACTTTGTAGGTTGCAGTGCCAGCATGGCATCGGCTTCAGGTACGGTATGCCAGTTAGCGCCCTGCCCCACAAAAGTGAGGACGGGTATGCCCCGCGCGCGCACCTCCGCTGCCAGTGCAGTTAGGGTGGCCGCATCAGCCCCAAACGCGGGGAAGTTGTGTAGCAGCAGTACATCTGCTTTTTTGAGTAAAGCAGGCGTGGGAGGGGTGTACCACTCGTTCACGCTTTTGCGCATGCACACCTGCACTTCGTAGCGCTTGTTGGCGGTAAACGCAGCTTGCAGTGCGCCCACATCTGGGTGCGGCCCGCCTGCAATCATCAGAATGCTGAGTCTGTTTTCCAACACCTGTATAAAGAGTTGCTGAACATTGTTGCGGTATGTACGTTCCCCTGCCTGGCCCGCCAGGCTTAGGGTAAACGCTTGTAGCCCTGGCGTGTCGAGCTTAAGCGCAAATGTTACTGTAGCGGTTACGTCGTTGCCCATCTGCACCATCTGCTGCCCTACGGGTGTAGCACCCTTTAACAGCGTAAGCTGTGCCTGTGTGGGGGCCAGGCCACGGCTGCGCACGCGCACTTGTATTGGCGTTTCGGTGCCTACATACGATACATCGTTGTACAAAACTGCATCCAGCCAGGAATCACGCGGCGGCACGGTGTCTCCTATCACAACAGTATGCACGGGCACCTGGAGCTGCCCCGCTATGTAAGCAGGTGTGGCCCCTGCAGTAATTATGCCATCGCTCAGCACAACCGCAGCAGCCAGGTTTGCATCAGCAAACTCAGCCTGCACAGTTTTCAGTGCTTCTGCCAGATTTGTTTCGTTTGCACTGTAACGCAATGTGCTATCTGGGGGCACTTCAGCAGCATCACGTCCAAATGCAATTCGCCGAAACACAACCCCCTCTGCCGCCAGACGGCTGGAAAATGATTTAAGTTCGGGTGGAAGCGCTTCATGCAGGAAGGTGGAATCTTTCCCCGCAATCATACTCGCGCTGTCATCCTGCAGCAACACCACCAGCGGTGGCTGTGACTTGTCGAACACATACGTGAGCATAGGCTCTAACAGCAAACCCAGCAATAGAAATAGCGTGGCAAAGCGTAACGCAGGAAGTGCCACCAGCGCCCACCTGGGCACCCCCTCTTGCAACTTACGATACTGCAGCCAGGTTAAGCCTGCAGCTACAGCCACACACCCCAGCAGCCAGGCCGGCGCATAAGCAAAATCCAACTGAAACATGAATACTCCGCCAAGTTATACAGATTCCATACAGCGTTGGGCATATTTCGGCCTATGCCTTTACGCACCCGACTACCCCTGGGGGTGGAGCGGTAGTAGAACAAAAAAAGTTGTTTTGCCAAGCGCACTCAGCACATGAATCTTGCCGCCATGGCGGTGTACGATTCTTCGGCAAATGTCAAGCCCCAAGCCAGTACCCATGCCTTGCGGCTTGGTGGTGAAGTAAGGATTAAAAATTTTATCAATGATTTCCTGCGGAATGCCTGGCCCGTTGTCGGTAATGCTCACCTCTACCATTTCTCCCTGCTGCAAGGTTTCTACCGCGAGCTGGCCTTTGCCGTCCATGGCCTGTATTGCATTTTGCAGCAGGTTAGTCCATACCTGCACCAGCTCGTCAGCATATACAGGCACCTTTGGCAGTTTTTCATCATAGCGTAGCGTTACATCAATGCCGTATTTTAGTTGGCTTACATACAGGGTGATGATGGTATCCAGTTGCTCATTAATGTCTGTAAATACACGCCCACTCTGTCCCTGCGCGTAGGAGTAACGCTTTAACGCCAGCACAACCTTGCGCGATTTTTCAGTGGCCAGGTCTATGTTTCGCAGGTTCTTCGTGAGCTGGCCGATGCGATAAGCCACATCAGCAGTTAGTGTACCGATTGGCGGCATGAACAAAGGCAGATACCGCTGTATTTTATCTTGAAAACCGGCTTCCATCAACATGCTTGCTACCTGCTCGGCTTCTGGTATGCCTGCTTCACTCACTACCTCCTTTATGTCCCTGCGCACCTGGCGTTCTTCACGGCTGCTTATCGGCATGGCCGTAGGCCGTAACAAAGTATAAATGAATTCCTGGAGTAGTATCAGGTGGTGTTCTGGCACCAGCCTAAAGTACTCAGGCGAAAACTGCATAAGCGGTATCAGGCTGTCACTCATGTTCTCGCGTGCTGCCTTAATAGCGCCAAGCGGGCTATTAATCTCATGTGCCAGGCCTGCTACAAGCTGCCCCAAGCCCGCCATCTTCTCCTGCTGTGCTAGCAGCCTGCGTGTTTCTTCCAGCGCCTTACGGTTATCCGCCAGTTCGTCCTGCTTTTCGGCTAGCTGTTTTTCCAGGCTGTAAACAAGCTGTAAATACTCATCATTTTGGTTGGCCTTATGCTGAACTTCGATTTTCAGTTTTTCCATCTGTGTCTGCAGGTCGCCTGTTTCCTGCGCCAACGTCAATGCTTGAGCATGCACATCTGCCAGCGCTGCCTCAATATTTACCTGGCTACGCAGGCCAGCAAGACTGGCTGCGATGTCTTCGCAGACGCTTTCCAGCAGTTCATACTCCTCCGGCTGCAGTTTCCTGCGTGTGGTAATCTCTATCAGGCCTACGATAACATCCCCCAGTTTTAAGGGAATTAAGTAAAGTGAGTCTGCCCGCAGGCGCAGGCTACCCGTTACTACTTCTCCCAGCATACGGGGGTGGCTTTCTATCTTCAGTGCCTCGCCGCTTCTTGCTAGCTGGCCCACCAGCCCGTCGCCAGATCGCAAGGCTGCAAAACTCTTTTTGCCCACTTCCCCTGCATTCTCCTGTGGCATACCGTAGGTAGCCAGCCGATGCATATCAGACGCATCTTCTCGGTTGTCCAGCCTGCCCCGCATCAAGTACAAAGCTCCCTGCATGCCTTCAAATGCTGGTAGGATTTTATGTAGCACCCTGTCTGACCACCGCTCCAGCGTGTCATCTTCCTGCCAACGGATGGAAAACACTAGTTTATACTGCTGCTCATCTCTTCTTTTCTTTTTCTGAACCGCAGCTACTGCATCCACCAGCTCCTTCTGCGATACCTCCAGCCGCCAGTTTTGCTGCTCCAGCTTCAGGGTAAGTGCTTCCAGCTCACGCTGCGAACGGGCCTGCGCCGCAGTACGCTCATGTAGTGAAGCTTCCTTCACGCGCAAGAGGCTGTTCTGCCTTTCAAGATCTTTGAGCAATGCATCCCGCTGCCTCTCGCTTTTTAAGAAGATTTGCTTCATATAAACGATTGTGGCAATGAGCGCTGTAAAAGCCGCCACTAGGTTTACAGTGTTTATCAGATTGCCAGGGTCATGGGTTACTGTTTGTTCTGTAATGCCAAGTAAACGGCTGATAGGCCCCGGCAAAAAATAGCTTACAATTACCAGTAAAATTCCCAGGATAAGAGGCCTGCGCTCTCTGAGATCAAAAAGTATAATTGGCAATACTACCAGCACCAGCTGCACCATGCGGGCCTCGGGTTCTACACGCCACAGCGGCGGCGAAACATAGAATGCAATTGTAACAGGCACGTTAATACTTACAGCAAGCACCATCAACATTCGGGCTGCAGTAAGTTTACCCTGGCGCAGCAAAAGAAGCACAGCACCATACACCGCTCCAGTCAGTGCGCCTGCCGTGAAGATCACGCCATCGCCATTTACTGCAGCAGGAACAAGGTACAAGAGGCAGATAAGCAAAAAAAGGAATGCAATACGGTTCGTAAGCACAAGTTTACCCCGCAAGAAGTCTTGCTGCACATGCGCTAGCCCACCATTACTGATTGCATTCCAAAAGCGCTGTAGCATGGTTACCGCTTCTTGCCCTTTATTGAATTGCTGCTTCTAAATGTATCAAATTTTTCCGCGTTTCGTCAGTATTCTTTGTGAAATTTCTTAGTTCCTAGTCGCATAATTTACGATTCTGTTCTTGTAACTCGCGAATAAGTGTTTCCAATTCATGCCTACTTTTAGCCTGTTCATTAGCCTCTTCCTTCAATGAGGTTTCTTGAAGATGAAAATTCCGGCTTTGCATTTTCATATCTTCAGCAATGGCTGCATGCTGCAACTCGCGCTTCAAAGATACATGCTGTACATGCAGTACAACTGAAATCAATACTGTAAAAGACACTACCAGGTTTATGGCATTGATGATATTGAAGGGGTCTTTTGAGGCAGTTTGTTCTGTGATTCCCATCCATCTGCTTATTGGCACGGGCATAAAGTAGCTTACTAGCACCATAACCATCGCCACTGCCAAGGGTCTCCGCTCGCGCAGGTCGAATATCACAAGCGGCACAATAACAAGTACAAACTGCAACAGCTTGGTCTCTGGATATATATACTCTGCCGGGGGCCAAACGTAAAAAGCGATCGTAAATGGTAAAATGATGCCAAGTGTGGTTAACGCAAGCAAGCGGGCCAGCATAAACCAGCCAATACGCATTAGGTACAGTGCAAGGCAAAACCCAAGTATGGCTGCCAGCATGGCCAAGAAAATAACCCAGTCAATATAAATGGCTGCAGGTATGCTATAGAGCAAACAGATGCCCATAACCAGGCAGGCTAAGCGGTTACCAATTACCAGCTTATTGCGCAGATAGTCCTGCTGTATATGCTCCAGCCCATTGTTGCTCACAGCATCCCAAAAGCGCTTCAGTATATTTCTCATGTTTCTTCCAGGAGGTTCACAGCTTCTAAAGCTACAAAAGAAAGCAGGTTACCGTCTGACACTACTTCACAAACTCGCGCTTTCTACACAATATGCCCTACCTTTAAGGTCTTAGCCTAAAACACTCCCTTCAGCGCAAATGCTCACGCTACGTAAGCTGGCTTTAGTTCTCATAGTAGTTATTGTACTACTAGAGCTTGCTACGCGCTTTAGCAGTTTTTTATTGCCGTTGGCTTTCTCAGGGGTGTTTAGTAGTGTTTTGCTGGCACTGGTACGGCGACTGCGCAGGCGCCGCGTGCCCGACACATTGGCCATTACACTTGGCTTCATGGCCACTTTAGTAGTTGTGGGTGGTGTGGCACTGCTGTTCATTTTGCAGGCACGCAATCTTATACAAGACCACACCCTCATACGTATAAACTTAGTTCGCTTCTACGATGCACTTGTAAAGACAATAGGTGTTCATTTTGATATTTCTGAAGTTGAACAACTGGCCATGCTGAACCAGAAGATACAGGAAGGAGTTGCAAGCATCTTGTCTTTTGCAAGTGATACCGTGATAGTGACTACCGATATTGTACTGCTACTTACACTAGTTCCTTTTTATTCGTTTTTATTGATTGCTTATCGGCACCAACTGGTTAAAGCTATTTGTGCTGCCTACGATGCCCAAACTGAAGAAAAAGTACTTGCAGTGCTAGAGCGCATGCGGTGGGTCGTGGGCCAGTATGTGATAGGTATGTTTATGGTTATGGTCATCATGGCAGTGGGCATCTCGCTGGGCCTGTGGGTGTTGGGCGTGCCGCACCCTATTTTCTTTGGTACGCTAGGGGCAGTAATGAACCTCGTCCCTTACGTGGGCATTAGCAGCGTAGCCCTGCTTACTGCCGGGTATGGAAGTCTCTACTACGGTTCAGCTTCTATGCTGCTTCCTATCTTGATTGTGTTTGTTGTGGCAAACACCATTGAGGGTTATCTCATTACCCCGTATGTCGTTGGGCATAAAACAAGCCTGAACCCTTTGGCTGTAATACTTACGGTTGTATTTGGCGGATACTTGTGGGGGATAGCAGGCATGATTCTGGCTTTACCTTACTTGGCTGCACTTGCTGCGCTGGCAGAAGCAGTACCTGGGCTTCTGCCGCTCGCCATGCTGGTTCGGCTGGATAAACCCACCAAGACAGACGTAGCACTTGCTCAAAACCCCGAACCGCCTCCGCCTCCAGTGCCCTGACATGCCACCGTCAGTGCCTCAATTCACTAGCGTCTTCTACATCTATTGTCTGCAGCTTATCGTATAGATTTAGCACGATTGCCAGCGCCACGGCAGCCTCCGCAGCAGCTACCACAATTACAAAAAGCGCAAAAACGATACCGTCGGTTTGCCTATGCAGGTTGCCAAAAGCCACCAGGTTAATGTTGCTCGCATTCAGTATCAGCTCAAGTCCCATCAGCACACCGATTCCATTGCGCCGTGTAAGTACAAGAAAGATACCCAGGCACAGCAGTGCAGCACTCAGGTATAGCCAGGTATGGGGTGTGATTTCAAGCATGCGAATCAAGTAATGCAATTTTTTTAGCGCCTGTGTCGCGCGGCTGCGGTGGCGGGCGACGGCTTACATAAGCTGCCCCTATCAATGCCAGCAACAGCAGCACCCCTGCTACTTCAAAAGGTACCAGGTAGGCAGTCAGGTTCTGAATCCCAATGGCCTGCGTGGGGGTGAGCACTGTACCAACTGGCTGTGCTTCTCCAATAGCGGCCACCAAGGGTACGCGTGCAAATACGATTACCAGTACCGCAAAAAAACCCGCACTCACCAGGGCTGCGGGTAGCGCATTGACAACGCCCGTTACAGGTGCGCTGTCCTCACTAAGCAAGTCAGTTAAACCTGCTGTGCTTCGCCTGCTAAGCATTACGCCAAACATTAGTAAAATGAGCACGCCGCCCACATACACAATTACTTGGGCTGCGGCTATAAAATCAGCCCCTTGCCATGCGAACAGCCCTGCCACACCTGCCAGGCACACAAACAATGCAAATGCCGCATGAATCAGCCTGCGTGTGGCACCTATAAATGCCGCACTACCTATTGTGATGCCTGCCAAAACCCAAAATAGAAACGTAGCCATAGCTATGCACCTGCTGGTGTTGTTAATGTAGGCTGTGCGGCAGCCTTGGCAGCCTTGCGGGCTGCTTCGAGTTCGTTTAGCTCCGCCTGCTTTGCAAGTGCCTGCTCAGGGTTCAGGTTACCGAAATGGTAAACAAAATTCTCACGGTCGAATTCGCTATAGTCATAAGCCTTGGTCATGATGATGCACTCCGTGGGGCATACTATTGTGCACAGGCCACAGTAACAGCACTTGGCCATGTCTATGTCAAACGTAGGCAGCCAGAATTTTTTCTTAGACCCATCGCTGGTAAGCCCCAAGTCATCCGTGGCTTTTATTTTTTCTATGGTGATGCAGTCCACAGGGCAAATACGTGCACACTGGTCGCAGCCTATGCAGTCGTCGGTTTCCATATACAGCCGATACCGGCCGGTATCGGGCACAGGTATTTGCTCTCGGGGGTATTGGATGGTAACAAGCCCATCTGGCTGGCTAAAGTAGCTGTTGTCTGCTATACCCATTGGTTTACGGCGGGTGCGCCAGCGGCCAAAGTGGGCCAGCGTAAGCCACATGCCTGAAGTAATACTACCAAACACGGCCCTTACCTCAGCCCAGTAGCCCAAGGCCTGGGCGGGCGGTTTGTCCTGCTGAATTGGGGTTGGCAATGAGGTCAAAAGCAAAGTGGGTTCTTACATAACAAAAGTACGCCACACAGGCTTCAGCACCAAAACCCCAAACCCTTACCTTAGGCTTCTGGCTCTAGGCCTAGAGGCCATCTATTCCACTCGCACCTTATGAAAAACCCCATGGAACTTTCCCTAACTCAACTTCTGCTCGTCATCCTCATTGGCTTTGTGGCTGGCATTCTGGGTGGCATGGTGGGCATTGGTGGCGGCATTGTCATCGTGCCTGCACTTGTTATGCTGCTTGGGTTTACCCAGCACCAGGCCCAGGGCAGTTCGCTTGTACTACTAATGCTCCCAGTGGGAATCCTAGGTGTGTACAACTATTACCAGCAGGGCCACATCACGATGAACACATTTAAGCTCGTGCTCATCCTGGCAGTTGGGTTTGTAGTTGGATCCTACTTTGGCAGTAAGATTGCTGTGGCCATTGATGTAAAGCTGCTTCGCAAATTATTTGCGGGCTTCATCATGTTGGTGGCACTTAAAATGCTTTTCGACAAATAACTATTAACCCACACGGCTTTACTAATACTTATGCCGGCTTGGCTACTCTATTGCATTAAGCACGTGGTGCTGGTAATCGCCACACTCATGCTCATTACACTGCTAAAATTCAGTGTGTTTTCTAGCGACATGCTTTCAAGCATCATCGTGCTACTGGCGGCGGGCAAAACCATCTACTTTGTTCGCCAGAGCTACCTAAAGATTGTAGAAGTATCTAGGCAAAACACCCCATATTACCAGTTTATGCGCTTCATCGCGTTAAATATCATCCTGGTCATATTTTCTTTCGGTCTTGACTATTGGTGCCTCACGCAGGTAAATCCCAAAAGTTTTGTAGGGTTCCAGCCCGAAGAGTCCCCCTTTGAGATTTTTTTTGATTGCTTTTATTTCAGCACCCTCAACTTTACAGTTTTCGGCTTTGGTGAGCTTATGCCCCGTACGGTTTACAGCAAGCTGCTGGTACTCATGGAGGTATGTATCTCCTTCCTCACCTTTCTTTTCATCTTGTCAGACTTTATCAGCCTGAAGGAATCGTTGCAAAAGCAAGACAGCTCCGCACCCAAAAAATAGTCAGGCAGGTATCGCAACGGTTTCGTCGGCTACCATAACACCCCCAGCCAGCCGCAGAATTCGCCCTGTGCGCCGAGCCAGGGGCAGGTCGTGCGTACTCAGCACCAGTGCCGTGCCGTGTTGCTGGTTCATCTCAAAAAGCAGATCGGCAATGTTGGCTGCATTCGCGCCGTCCAGGTTACCAGTGGGCTCGTCCGCAAAAAGTACGTCAGGCTCAGTAACAAAACCACGTGCCAGTGCCACCCGCTGCTGCTCACCACCACTGAGCTGGGTGGTGTAATGGCCCGCACGTTGCCCAAGGCCCACCCGCTCTAGCAGGGTCATCGCCTGCTTGCGGGCTGCCGCCGCACCCAGGCCGCGCAGTTCTAGTGGCACCATTACGTTTTCAAGCGCCGTGAGTGTAAGCAAAAGTTGAAAGTTCTGAAACACAAACCCAACGTGTTGGTTACGCACCGCTGCGCGCTGGTCTTCATTGAGTGCATTCAGCGCATGCCCACATAGCTGCACGCTTCCCCCGCTAGGCGCGTCCAGCCCCGCACATAGGCCCAGCAGGGTGGTTTTGCCGCTTCCGCTCGGCCCTACTATTGCCAGGGTGGCCGCACGTTCCAACACAAAACTTGTTGGCTGCAGCACCACAAGCTCGGTGCCATCAGCAGTGGTAAACTGTTTGCTCAGATTTTCCGTTTGTAATACAATCACGCCAAGACAAAAAAAGGTTTCTGCCTCAATGTTAAACAGAACTCGAAAACTACCCCACTTTTTACGACGTAACTTTACCCCCATGCGGTTAATCTCTCCCCTGGCGGTAGTTCTTGCGGTTGCAACGCTGCTTAACGGCTGCAACAACAAGCAAACGAACGGCACAAAAGCTCAGAAAAAAGAAAGCGCTGTTCCAAGCACCCTTCCAGCAGAAACGCTGCGTAAAACCATCCTCTTCTTGGGCAATAGCCTTACAGCGGGTTATGGCCTGAGTGCAGAAGAAGCCTTCCCTGCCCTACTTCAACAGAAGATAGATAGTCTAGGTCTACCTTACACCTGCATAAATGCAGGGCTGAGTGGTGAAACCAGTGCTGGTGGGCGCCGCCGTATCGGCTGGCTCTTGCGCAGCAAGCCAGACATAGTGGTGCTGGAGCTGGGTGCGAATGACGGCCTGCGTGGCATCAGCCTGGTTGATACCCGCGTAAACCTTCAAGCTATATTGGACACCGTTAAGACTGTAAATCCAGAAGTAAAAATTCTCATTGCGGGCATGCAGCTACCCCCGAACCTGGGGCCTGACTATACTCGAGAATTCCGTACACTATTTGTAGAACTAGCTAAACGAAATAATGCCAGCCTTATTCCTTTCCTGCTTGACGGCGTGGCGGGTATATCAAAACTTAACCAGCCCGATGGAATACACCCTACCGCTGAAGGCCAGGGTATTCTAGCTAAAAATGTATGGCAGGCTTTAAGACCATTGTTAAAAGCTCCTGCATAAAGCGCGGGCTACAGCAGCCGCTCTAGCTTGTGGAACATCCGAGATATTTTTTCCATCGTAGCATACTGCCGTAGCGTTTTCATCTGCTCCTGCGCAGGGATGCCACTGTAAATCTTATTTCCGGGTAGGTCGCTAAACACGCCTGTCATCGCATGTAGTATAGCCCCTGCACCGATGGTTACACCACTCGGTATACCTACTTTGCCCCACAGAATTACATCGTCTTCTATCCGGCATACACCCGCAATGCCAACCTGGGCTGCTATTACACAGCGCTTACCAATGGTTGTATCGTGGCCCACTTGCACCAGATTGTCAATCTTGGTATGCTCTCCTACTATAGTGTCAGCACTTACCCCACGGTCTATGGTAGTGCAGGCCCCTATCTCCACATTGTCTTCCAGTACTGTCCGGCCTTTGCTTAACATTTTATCTCTGCCATAGGAGCGCTTTTTAAAGTAGAATGCCTCTCCTCCAATGATGGAGCCGCTCTGCACGCAGCAGTTTTTGCCTATCACTGAATAGTCATAAATCACAACATTCGGGTATATCAGGGTACCTTCACCAATGCTCACGTTAGACCCGATGACTACGTTGTGCCCTATTTCACAGTTCTTACCGATGCTCACATTTTTACCTAACGATACATTTCGCCCTACCTTAATGCTGGCATCCAGCTTCGGTTGCTCAGCCACATCCAGCGGACTGCGCGGCTGGTAGTGTTCGGTCAGTTTGTTGTAGTCGCGGAAAGGATCGTCTGAAATGATAATGGCTTTACCAGCAGGCACTTCCACCTGTTTGTTAATCAGGATGGTCGTTGCTGCGCTATTCAGTGCTTTCTTATAATACTTCGCGACATCCACAAAGGTAAGGTCGCCGGGCTGAACGCGATGTATTTCGTTAATGCCAGAAACTATATGGTTTTCATCACCAGAAAATTTGGCATTAATTAGTTTAGCCACTTGTGCTACGGTCTGCGGCGGGTTTAGCTTCATAAGGCTGTCGGTTCGGTATGGGATAAAGACTGTAAAGCGTTGTTCATACACGCGTAAGGAGCACTTAAAAATGGTTCTTCCACATCATGCTCTCTACCGGCTTCACAGTTTTGTTTATGTACTTGGCGTCTGCTTTTTGATTGTACTTGCGTAAAATTTCGCCCTTGATTTCAAAATAAATGAGCTGGCCAATGGGCATACCTGCATACACTCGAACAGGGTGTACTACAGATATTTCCAGTGTCCAGGTGTTGCAAAAGCCAACATCGCCTTTGCCTGCTGTGGCATGTATATCTATACCCAGGCGGCCTATGCTACTCTTGCCTTCCAGAAAAGGTACAAATTTATGCGTTTCAGTGTACTCCTCAGTCACCCCTAAATACAGGATATCCGGCATGAGCACAAACCCCTCTTCCGGGATTACTATCTCCTTTATCTTATTGTGCTTCCGTGCATCCAGTTCTTCATCCAAATAAACTGCCAGATGCCTTCCCAGATGCACATCGTAGCTATTGCTGCCCAAGCAGGACTCTCGATAAGGTTCTATCAGAATATCGCCATTGGCTATGGCTTTGGTAATCTCCAGGTCCGTCAGTATCATTGATACGCGCTAAAGGCAGTAGAAGAATGTGTCGATAGGATTCAGATCAGAATAGCTATGAAAGGGCTGAACATGAAGTTCGGCTGCAATCAACCAACAAATTTAACATCTAATAGGCTTCAAAATACAGCTTTATCAGCTTAACAATGAAGGTTGTGTACCCTCTGTATTCGGTCAGGGCTTTTGTCAAACACCAGTTAGCTCATTGTTGTTTTACATACAGGGCAATACCGCCACGTTCTTTCAGGGTGTACTGTGAAAGCAGCGCAGGAAAAGTGTCTTTCAGTTCAGCAAACAGCCCGCTTTTGTCATATACCGCCTGCGGGGCGTTTTGGGTCAAAAATGTCTCAACACGCGCCACCTGTTCTGGGCTAGGCCCCCCCTGATCTCGGTATGAGATATCGGCAAAAAAAACCTGCGCCTTGCCATAGTCTACTAGTGAGATGGCGGCAGGTATCTGCGCTTGCCAGTACAGGCGGTAGTCATTTCCAGTAATCCATACACCTTGTTTGCACTCCGCATCCTCCGCTAAAGCCATCGCCTCCGCTGATGGGAATATACCTGACTGCAGCGTTTGTTGGGCTTCTACCACCACCTGTTGCTTCAGTATGTCAGGCAGATGCGCGTGCAGTTCCGCACGCGACACGAGAACGTGATACACTGGCGCTGCCAGCAACAAAGTATAAAGCAAAACACGTACCCATACACGCGTACCGTTTTCTAACAAATAAGCCGCGAAAAAAACAGTGGGCGGCATCAGCCATATCAGCAGAGCATACTCCAGCCTAAAGCCATGCGCTGCCAGCAACACCAACCCCGCGAGCAGCCATAAGGTCATGGCATCGCCCGCCCGCCTGAGGCGAATGATCTGCTGGTAAAAGCGACTTCTAAAATAAAGCCACCCCACCACACCCAGTACTGCCACCAGCCCCCATAGAAGTGCCGCCTGCATACCAGTAACCACCGGGTTGTGTATGCTGGGTTGCTGCCAGGCGGCATCACAGTAGCCATTTAGTGCGCCCTGCGCCCTGAGTAGCACCGCAAGTGCCGCCATCACGGCCAGTGCACCGCCCACAAATGTTATTGCTTCGTGCAGCTTGGGTTTGCACTGCAAAACATACGCACTTGCCAGCGCTGCCAGCAAGAACACCGCATGCAGGCTAATGAGCAGCATCAGCGTGCTGAGCATCCCAATAAAAAAAAGTGGTTCCCAGCGGCTCTCCTTTTCAAAACTATAGTTGATGATACGTCTAAGCGCTATCAAAAAGGGCAGCATCAGCGCCAGCTCTGGCGTTAGCTCCTGTGTATGCCAGGGCAGGCAGATTACGCCAGCAAACAATATCGAGGGCAGCGTGCTGGGCGACTCATGAAACTTGTACGTGTTGTACAGCGAGTTAAGCAGCAGCCCGATTCCAAAAATATAGCCAGTGGTAAAAATCCGCAGCACAACCATACCTGTCTCGCCAAAAAAACCAATGAATAGCGTGTAAACCCATAACATAAACGGTTGCCCGTTCACCAGCGTTTCAATGTACAGGGTATGCCCACTTGCAATGCGGGCCGCTACTGTAGCAGCATAGCTCTCATAGGGTGCTGCATATCCCTGCTCGAACACCGGCCACCGCAAACACACAATAGCCCCAAGCAGCAGCACATAGAATAGCGGGTTGTAGAAAGAAAAAAGTTGGCGTAGCAGCCTGAGCATGTGCGGGTTCGCTAAAGTGCGCGGTGTGTAAACCTCAAAACTACAGTTTGCAGCAGCAGCAACCAAGCCCGCAGCGCACTTATGAAAAAGGCCCCAGTCGTCTGGGGCCTATCCTACTTCTTCCGGTCTTGCTACAATGGGAACTTGTAGCGGTTGTCTTCTATCTTGGCGGCGTCTTTCAGCCCGTTATACACGCGGCCCGCTATCTGGTTTCCACGCTGGCTAGCCATTTGTTCGCGCGTGCTTTTAACCGCATCTTCCGTAGGCGCAGCTCCTTCTTCTACATTGGTCATCCGAACCACATATACCCCAGTTGTTCCAGCAAAGGGTTTACTCATCTCATCTTTCTTTAACCGTAACGCCTTGCCCATAAGTATTGGGTCGGTTCCTACGCCCGGCACAGTGGCACTAGTAGCAGGTATGGCTTGTGCTGTAGCCACATAGGCTCCGCTTCCATACGCCTGGCGGTAAGCCTCTAGGGTATTGCCTGTAACCGTTTTCAGTTTACCCAGCACAAAATCCGCTTTCTTTTTGTTACTCACCTGTGTGCGAATCTGGTCACGCACAGCATCCAGGCTTTGGTAGCCTTTTTCAGTTTTTCTGAATACATACGCCACCACAAAGGCATTGTCCAGCACTTTCACGCCCGATAGCCCACTGGCCTTCGTGGTCATGGCCCAGCGCACCAGTTCGCCAGCACCTTGCAGGCCGGGTATGTTCATATTGGTGCTGCTCAGTGGCAAGCTGGTACGCACATCAAAGCCCTGCTTGGCTGCAAGCGTGTCAAACTCCTCAGCACGTGTCACATCGTTCGCAAACTTCATCGCCCTGCGCTGCAGTTCCGCCTCAGTTTGCTTGCCTGCATACAACTCTTTAGCAATGCTTGCTATGCGCACACCTTTGGTGCTTATCTCGGTTACTTCCACCAAGTGTGCCCCGTATGGGCTAAGCGCGACTGTTTTTGTGCCCTTTACGGCACGGGCTAGTGTTTTGTCAAACTGGGGGCCAAACATGCCACGGCGCAACCAGCCAAGCTCGCCGCCACTAAAGCGGGTGCGGTCGTCGGCGGTGTGCTGCATCACCAGCGTGCGAAAGTTGTCACCCTTGATGGCACGCAGGATGCTATCCGCCTGTATCATTGCACGTGCAGAATCTTGCAGGGTATTGCCCCCGTATGGAATCAGTATGTGGCGAATCTTTACAAAAGGCGCTGCTACTGTTTTTACTTCAGCGAGTTTTGTCAGCTTGTAGTAGTTGCCTTCCAGAACAGGGCCTTGCAGTGCGCCTGGCTTGCTTTTGGTTGCGAGGTCCTTTGCAGCAGCATCTAGCTCTTCATAGTTCCGTAACGCCATTAGGTTGGCAGCATCCGCTTCTTCTGTGTTGGATACAGCAAATGCTGAGTCTTGCTTCGTTGTCGCAAACTCCTCTTTCAGTTTATTCAGTGCCTCTACCGCCCGCGCGGTGTCCTTGGCCGAGGGGTCTTTGCGCAGCACCACATATTTGATAATCGTTTCCTCGCGCTCCTGCTTATACTGCTGCTTGTGTGCCTCGTAGTAGTTCAAGTAGTCAGCATCGGTGGGGGCTGCGGCACTATCGGGCACTGCTCCATAGTTAATGGCCAGGTATTCAAAGGTGAGCTTGCGGCCATCTTCCAGCAGTTTGCGGCGGGCTTCTTCCTTGCTCACCGTGTTGCCCGTCTGCACCAGTTTAAAGTACTGCTCCTGCAGTCGGCTTTCCACCACTTGGTCTTCCAGTTGTTTCACCGCAGGGTTGTCTTTGTTTTGCTTCAGCAGCAGTTTAGCCCGCTCGGGGTCAAAGCTCCGTGTTGCGGGATTTTGAAACTGAGGTATCTGCTGCACATAGGGTGAGGGGTTTGGTCCAACAAATAAGCGATACACGTCTGTGCTTGGCACTTCCATGCCCAGCTTAGCATACTCTGCATCCAGCACGCGCTTGTTTATCTCCTGTTGCCATAGGCTTTCTATCAAATTGTTGCGCATTGCCTCGTCCATTACGCCACCCGCCTGCTGTGCCTGTTGGTTTTTAATCGCAGCCTGCACTTTATCAGCAAACACCGGATATTCTATTTTCTCTCCGCCCACTTCTCCCACTACCATTGTGTTTCCATCCCACAGGTTCCTAAGGTCACTGAGTGCGGTCTGTGCCAGGAATATCACCATCGAGAACACAATCACCGCCAGTACTACCCACGCGCGGTCTCTTATCTTTTGTATTACACCAGCCATACGGGCAACGTCTTCAGATTAAAGGTTTTGAGGAAAGATGCTTTTTGCCTAAAAAACAAGGCTGCAAAGTTAGCTAAAACCCCCGTGCTAGCAAGCCCTACCAGCGCACCGTAAGCCCCATTGTAAGGATGCGCCCATAGCCAGTGAACACAAATGAACTGGCCCCGGTGCTATTCTGCCCATCCACCCCCTCTGAGTAGTATAGCCGATCCAGCAGATTTTGAACCTGTAGGCGCAGCGTTGCATTCAGATCAGACACCTGAAATCGGTATGAAACATTGGCATTTATCAGCATATATGCGGGCAGCTGCCAGGGCTGCTGCCGCTGGTTGGGGTCAGAGCGGCCATTGGTCAGGTTGGCATATAGTTTATCATAGTACACCCAGTCCACGGCCACGGCCAGGTTGGGGCCAGGCTTATAGTTTGCCGAGCCGCCCACACTCATCTGGGGTGCATTGCCAGTAAACAAGTTATTAATGTATAGCGGTATAGTTGTAAATGAAGTGCGAGAAGGGTTGCTCCGCTGCACTGTAGCATCGTTCATAAAGCGCCAGTCTGCCACATTTGCAAAGGCGCTTAGCAGTAGTGCGGTTATCGGCTGGTAGCTGGCTCGGGCCTCAATGCCCATATGGCGGGCTGCTATACCGCTCGCCAGTGCCGAAAATTCGCTGTTCGTAAAGGGGTCTGTGAGCCGTTCAAAGTTCTGCGTCTTATCCGCTATGCGTATGTAATAAGTAGCCACATTTGCCTGAAAGCTGCCTTTGGTTACACTCAGCCCCAGTTCCATCGCCATTACTTTTTCCAGCGGTAGGCTCTGCCGCTCATTGCCAAATGGAAAAACATTGCCAAAGAAAGGCGCGCGTGTAAAATACCCTGTATTAAAATAAGGTTTAAGGCTGTTCGTCAGGCGGTATGCCACACCCGCCTTGGCACTGTAGGCCAGGTAGCCATAAGGAGTCGTAGTACCTGTGCCCGGTACCATAAAATAATCAGCGCGCTGGTAGGTAGTATACACGGTGCTCGCACTGGCGAATAGCGTAAACCTGTTGCGAGCGTACTCAGCCTGCACAAAGCCACCATACCAATTAATGTAAGCCGTCTTGCTCTGCCATACACGGTCACCGCTCCTTGCTGCTACAGGCCTAAGGTTTACATTCGTACTGTCTATCCAGAAATCTCCTCCGATCAGGTTGTTTATTTGAAAGAACTGGTCTCCACGGTAAGTACGCAGGTCCGCACCCATCAGCAGTTGAAGCCCACTACTTGTGGTATGGCTTAGCGTGCTTATCAGGCCCGCCCACCATTGGTCCAGCCGGAAGTCTATCGTATAAAACTGTGCGTTTCTACCCGTCTGCACCTGGCCCCGCGCATCAGCAAAGGTGGTATCTGCCCTGCCTCGGGTAATGTCGCGCATTAGGTCATAGTCCCACTGGCCATTGCGCGTGCGTGGCCCGAAAGGGGTAAAGTTACCGCCCCCTGTACCAGACGAAAAGTACAGCGAGCTGTTCAGGCTCGTTTTGGGGTTGATTGTGAAGTAGTGATTCAGCGCCAATTGCGGCTTGTGGTAAAAATTCTGTCCTCCGATTACCTCCCCATTTAGCGTGCCCCAGTTTGGGTTATAGCGCCTGCCCTGCCGCTCAAATACAGCGATAGGGGTTGTTGGGCTTTGCACATTCTCATTGTGCCGCTGAGGTGTGCCAAACGCAGTGAACACCAGCATGTGCCGGCTACCCAGCTCCTGGCTGTACGACAGAAAGTAGCCCCACATATCTATGTTTCCATTCTGCAGGTAGCCCCCGCCCCAGGTGCGCACCCCTTGAAATGTAAAGGCCTTGCCCCCTTTCATACGACCTGTGCTTATCAGAAACCGGGCGGTGGACTGGTAAGGTGTGAGGAACGCCCCCTCCCGCTCTCCAAAAGTTGAGGTCTCAAAACTAATAGCACCACCCGCCTGTATGTCAGTAGTGCGGGTAATGATGTTCATTGAGCCCCCCACACTATTAACCGCCAGCTTGCCCACCCCCATACCGTGTTGTACCTGGAAAGAGCGGGTTACGTCAGTCAGGTTCTGCCAGTTTATCCAATACACCTTGCCAAACTCCATGTCGTTAATCGGTATGCCGTTCAGCAGTACCGCTGTGTTTTCCTGCTCAAAGCCGCGCACGTTGATGCGCAAGTCTCCATAGCCCCCACCTGCCTGCGACACGTAGATTCCTGGCGAGAAACGCGCTACCTCAGGGAACCCTTGCGCAGATGTAAACTTTTCCTCAATATCAACCTGGTTGATTTCTGTAATCGTAATGGGCGTTACACCTGTTTTTGCAAAGCTCGCAATCACCTTTACCTCTTTCAGCCCAATATCCGCTTCTATCATTTTCAGTGGCTCTAGCACGATTGTGCTACCCGGCGCTGAACGCACCACTGTGCGCTGCGCAACATGCCCCAGATATGATATCGTAAGTTCATAGCTGCCTGTAGGCACATTGCGTATTTCGTAGGTGCCATCGCTGCCCGTAACTGCGCCAAGCCCGGTGCCCGCGAGTGTAACCCGCACTCCGGGAAGGGGCAGGCTATCGGTCTTGCTCAAGATGACCCCCCTCAGTATCCCCAAATTCATTCCCAGGCTGTCAGCAAATGTGGGGCGAAGCGCCTGCACCTTGCCAGATTGAGACCTTACCTCTACCTGTGCCTGGCAGTAGCTTAAGGTCATGGCCAATGCCAAAACCGAATGCTGCAAACCCATCTGCAATGTGGAGTGGTGTTTCATGAAACATCCACAAGTTACACATCTGAATCATAACTTGCTTAGCCAAAGCCAGGCTTTAACGTCTTCTAATGTAAAGTGAATGTAAACAACTGCAATCCGCACGTCGCTTACCTGCTACCGCGGTGCCAGCGGCAAGCGCACTATGAACGCTGTGCGCCCAGGCTCACTCTGCACTTCCATCGTACCCTTAAACTCCTCTACTATCTGTTTGCAGATGTGCAAGCCCAGGCCTGTACCTACCCCCTTAGGTTTGGTCGTAAAGAAAGGCTCAAAAATTTTAGCGGCAACTTCAGGCGGCATCCCTTTGCCGGAATCTGCAATGGTCACCTCGGCAAACCCCTCACTGCTGTTTACAGCTATTGAGAGTATACCTGCGGGCCAGCTCTCGCCCTCAGGAGCGGTCATGGCATCTACGGCGTTTACGATAAGGTTTGTCCATACCTGGCCCAGTTTGTCTGGGTTACCTATTATGTATGGTGTTGAGGTAAAGTTTGTTTCTGCAATGGCTACTTTACGAATCTGATAGGAATATAATATAAGGATGGTATTCAGGTTATCCAGTAACGAAAACTTAACATCCTGATCGTCAGCAGTCGCTTGGCTGGAATGGGTGTACTTTTTTAGTGCCAGTACAATGGCGCGCGTTTTTTGTGATGCTATAGAAATATTCACCAACCCCTGAAACAGTCGGCCAATGGCAGCAATGCTTGTAGGCAGTGTTCCACTCTTGTCCGCCTTCAGATACGCTACCAGTTTCTCAGGTGGATGTTCATAGCCAGCATTGATAATTGTTGATGCCACCTCTTCTGCTTGGGCTATTCCCATCTTCTCCAGTGTCTCAGCCCAGCTACGCCGCAAGGCACGAAACTCCTTGGTGGTTTTTGAAGACGTTTGACTGTCAGCCTTTACTACAAAGGCCTCTGTTAACAGGTGCGCAAACAGGGCATTTGCCTGGTCTGCAGGTAGCTGCTGAAAAATGTTTTTCGCCCCTTCCAAAGCCACAGGCAACGCCTGCAATGCCAGCTGCGCCGAGCTGTCTGCCGCCCCGACAGGGGTATTGATTTCATGCGCAATGCCAGCAAAAAGCTGGCCCAATAGCGCCAGTTTCTCTGACAGTGCCAGTTGGCTACGTGTAGCATTCAGTTCCGCGTAAGCTGACTCTATCGCCAGTTTAGAGGCTGTAAGAGCTTCTTCATCCCGTTTGCGATCTGTAATGTCATATATGCCTGTCAGCAGTGCATCTGCATTCCCATAGCGTATGGGTTCAGCACTCAGCAGTACCCATTGCTGATCTCCATTCGCATGCCGCAGCGCAGTTTCATAGGCATGCAGCTCCCCTTTCGCTTGCTGCAGCGCGGTAAGCATATCAGCGTATGCGCGCTCACTTACCCATAGCTTATTTGCCACGAGGCTCTTTTGCTGTGCAGAGGTGTAACCCAATTTCTCTTCAAAGGTTTCGTTTGCATACAGCAGCCGCCCAGATGATGTTTCCAGAATTGCTATAGGCACAGGCGTTGCGCGGGCTATATTCACCAGTTGCTCCTGCGCATCCAGCCTACGCCTGTAGCGAAAAAATATCCAGCCAAAAGCAGCCACGCCCAGCACCAATGCGGCCAGCAACACGCTCACCAGCAGCTGTAAGTCCCGCTCACCCTGTAGCCGCTTTACGCGCAAGTTGGTCAGTTCCAGCTCACTCTTGTACTCCATCGCTATCACCCTGCGCGTATTGCGCACGCTGTTCAGGCTGTCATTCATTGCCTTGTACTGCTTGTAGTATGTCAGCGATGCGCGCAGGTCTCCGGTACGTGCAGTCAGGTCAGCCAGCATCTCGGCCGCATTGCGTATGCCTTCGTTGTAATGTGCCGTTTCACACAGTTGCAGCGCTTGCCTGGCAGCAGCAACCGCCTGTGTAAAATCGCCCAGGCTCTGGCTGTGCTGTGCCTGAAGCAGGTTGCAATTTGCCAGGCCCAGCTTATCTTCAAAGTTTCTGAATATCTGCCGTGCAGAGTCTATATGTGCTACTGCGGCTGCATTTTTCCGCTGGGCTAGTTCCACGCTGGCCAGGTTGGCATATACCCCTGCCAGGTTTTGGGTTTGGCCCAGTTTAGCAAATAGCCCCTGTGCCTGCTTTAGGTAGGCAACAGCTTTGGGTAGGTTTTGATTTGTAAAATACCAATTGCCTATGTTTTGCAGTGCCAGGGCTTCTCCCCCGCGGTCGTTCACTGCCTGCCAAGTTGAGTACGCTTTGCGGTAGTAGCCCAGTGCCTTCTCATTCTCGCCACTTCGTTCATAGAGGGTGGCCAGGTTGTTGTAGTTGGTACCCAGCTTGCGCATGTTGCTGCGCTTCTCATTCATTGTGAGTGCCCGCTGCAGGTTGTCCGCTGCACTTGCCAGGTCGTCCACGGCCATATACACCATCCCCAGGTTATTGTACACATCCGACAATCCCTCCGGCGTACCCCCCACCTGCTCAAACGCCCCCAATGATCTGCTCAATGTGCGCAGGGCTTCCGCCATGTTGCCCTGCAGCCAGTACAAGTAGCCGGTAATATTGAGTGATTGTGCCTGGCCTAGAATGCTCTGTGTTTTTTCAGCCAGCGCAAGCCCCTCGCGGGCGTATCCCATTGCACGGTTCAGGTCCAGCTCGCTATAGGCTATCGCCGTTAGGTTAAGTAGCCGTATGCGTTGGGTGTCAGCAGTAGCCGCTTGCTGGGCACGGGCCAGGCTGTCGGCCTGCCGCGTTTTTTGGGGTAGCGCAGCTACCATAGGCTTCGTTCTGGCAGCTACAATGCCCACAGCAACCCCATAGAGGATGATGCATGTATAAACGCGCTGTAGTATCTGTCGCACGTGCTGAGTCTTGAATCTAGCTGCAATAAAACAGGATTTACCGTTACCACAATCCAATTCCTAAAACACCTTAAGTAGGAGGGCTTTTCATCTAACCCTGTTTGCTTAAGTGCTAATCAATTTTAACGTTACTGCATGTCGTGGTTTTCATTGTGCCGTTACTACCCGCCCCCGCCAGTAGTATCGTTTGGTATAGTGCCTTCTTAGCGCTTCCAGTGTGATGGTGCCTTGCACCAGCAGCCCGAAAGGTGCCAGAAGGCCATAGTAGAACGGTACCCGAAAATAAAAAGTTGCTCCTGTGAATACGGTTATCATCAGCCCGGCTCCCACTACCCACACCCCTACCGTATATGGCGCAATGGGCAGCAGCAGAGGCAGTAGCACCATGCCCCACACGAATAGCGCATAGCGTGCACTGCCCAGCGCTGCTTGTTTCCATCCGCCAGCAATGCCTACCTGGGTGTTTGCCAGGCCATTCCACAGGTGCCGCAGCCCGCTGTACATTCGGCACCGCAGAGCATGTTCTGCCCGTATAAACCGGAGCCGGCGCCCAGCAGTTTTACACGCCCGTGCAAAGGCCATGTCTTCCCCTACGGTGTTACGCATCGCGCTATGGGTGCCCAAGGCTACATAGGCCTCAACTGTAAACAACAAGAACTGCCCGTTTGCAATGGCACCCGGCTTGTCGTCTCGGTTTGTTCCATTCATCGGCATGATATCCGCATAAACCAGCATTTGCGCCAGTTGTACTACTCGCTCCCAGAAGCCCACCAATAACTGGTGTGGCTCCAGGCTCAGCAGTGCTGTGTTGTGCTGCTGAGCATAGCCCACGCCTGCTTGCAGCATGTGTGGCAGGGGTTGCACGTCAGCATCCATGAAACACAGATAGTTTGCTCCGTCTGCCATTGCCGCCTGTGCCCCTAGCCAGCACGCGTGGTTTTTTCCACTCATCCAGTCTGCAGGCAGTCCGCCAGTTTCCAGTACTGTAATGCAGGGCAGGCCAGCACCCCCCAGCCCTTCGGCTACACGCCGTGCAATATCGCCGGTCCCATCTGTACTCGCATCATTAACCACATATATCGCCAGTTGCGCAGCAGGGTATTGCTGCGCTGTCAGTTCTTTGAGCAGCCGCTCCAGATTTGCAGCTTCATTTCTTGCCGGTAGCACGAGCCCCACTTTGGGGTAAGTATGCAGCGCAGGTAGCGCCCGCGGCAGTTTTTCATGCACTACAGCGATAAACACCAGCCGCACCATTAGCCAAATAGGCACACAAAGCCACAATCCCCATATCACATACACCCAATAGCCCACTATAGAATAGAAAAGTTAGGTTCTCGCTTAATGGCAAGGTAAATGATTATTCCTGCTACTGACACGTATTTACACCAAAAAGCGGAAATTCGCGTTCCCATTCCGCGCACCTGTTTTGCGCAAGCGGTCTTTTCTTGCAGTCTTCAGCGCCCACATCTATACCTGCTACTCGCGCATCAGAATTACCGGCCACCGGTAACGGCAGCGCATTGCAGCCAGACGTCGCCCCCATTGAGGCGCTCGAAATCATCGGTGCACGCGAGCACAACCTACAGAACATCAGCATCACCCTGCCGCGAAACGAACTCATCGTCATCACCGGGGTAAGCGGCAGCGGCAAAAGCAGCCTCGCTTTCGATACCATCTATGCCGAGGGCCAGCGCCGCTACATCGAAACTTTTAGTGCATACATCCGCCAGTTCATTGGCAGCCTGGAGCGGCCTGACGTGGACAAGATCAATGGCCTCTCCCCCGTCATTGCCATTGATCAGAAGACCACCAGCCGCAACCCACGCAGCACCGTAGGCACCATCACGGAGGTGTACGACTTTCTGCGCCTGCTCTATGCCCGCGTAGCCGATGCCTACAGCTACGCCACCGGCCGCAAAATGGAAAAACTCGCGGATGAAGAAATCGTGCGACGCGTGCAAACCTATTACGCGGGCAAGCATGTGATGATACTTGCGCCTGTTGTCAAAGGCCGCAAAGGCCACTACCGCGAAGACCTGGAAAAAATTCGCAAACAAGGCTACAGCAAAGCGCGAATTGACGGCATCGTGGTAGAGCTCGAAGCCAAAATGAGCCTCGATCGCTACAAAGTGCACGACATTGAAACCGTAATTGACCGCATCGAAGTAAACGACAAAGCCACCGCGCGCCTCACGCAAAGCATTACTACCGCGCTCAACTATGGCAAGGGCAGCCTGCTCATGCTCGATGCCACCACCGATGTTCCGCAGTGGTATAGCCGAAACCTGAACGACCCGGAGAGTGGCATCAGCTATGATGAACCCGCGCCCAATAGTTTCTCCTTCAACAGCCCCTATGGTGCCTGCCCCGCATGCGACGGCCTCGGCCGCGTGCTGAACTTGGAAGAATCCGCCGTCGTGCATGACCCCCTTGAGAGCATTGAGAAGGGCGCCATCGCCGTGCTTGAGGAGCCCTTCACCACAGACCTGGCCGAAGCCCTCAAAACACTCGCCCGCCAGCAAGGGGCTAAGTTAAACCAACCCTGGAAGCAGCTCCCAGCCGCCTTCCGCAAAATCGCACTCCATGGCGACCCGGACCTGAATGAGCTGCTCGTACCAGATGCATTCCCGCAACAGCTCTATTTTGGCGGCAAGTTCATGGGTATGGTACGCTACCTCCGCCTGCGCTACCTGCATGCCTACAGCGAGCAGGTGCGCGCCAGCGCCGAGGCCTATCTGAAAGAAGACCTCTGCCCCACATGCGGCGGCGCACGCCTCAAGCAAGAAAGCCTCTACTTCCGGCTGGCAGACAAAAACATCTACGACCTCGCCACCATGGACGTGGCCCAGCTGCAAGCCTGGTTTGAATCGCTCCACACGCACCTCTCAGAACGCCAGAATCTGATTGCGCATGAGCTCATCAAAGAAATCAAAAAGCGGCTCGTCTTTTTGCTCGATGTAGGCCTTGACTATCTAAGTCTTGACCGGCCTTCTAAAAGCCTGAGTGGTGGAGAGGCCCAGCGCATCCGCCTGGCTACCCAGATCGGTAGCCAGCTCATGGGCGTGCTTTACATATTGGATGAACCCAGCATCGGCCTGCATGCCCGCGACAATGCCAAGCTCATCGGTAGCCTTAAAAACCTGCGCGACCTCGGCAACAGTGTCATCGTCGTAGAGCACGACAAAGAGATGATGCTCGCCGCTGACTACATCGTTGACATCGGCCCGGGTGCGGGCGTACATGGCGGCCGCATCGTAGCCCAGGGCACACCCGCTCAGTTTCTAGCCCAGCGCAGCGCCACAGCTGACTACCTTAGTGGTACCCGTCGCATCCCCCTGCCTGCCCAGCGCCGCAAGCCCGCTGATAAGTTCATCACCCTGAAAGGTGCCAGTGGCCACAACCTGAAAAATGTAACCCTCGAGTTACCCCTGGGTCTGTTTGTTTGTATTTCTGGCGTAAGTGGCAGCGGCAAAAGCTCGCTCATCAACCAGACCCTCTACCCCCTGCTGCATCAGCATGCCTACGGCTTCAAAAAAGCAACACTTCCTTACGAAAGCATCGAGGGCCTCAAGCACATTGACAAAGTAATTGAGATAGACCAGAAACCGATAGGCCGCACACCCCGCAGCAACCCCGCCACTTACACGGGCGTGTTCACCCACATCCGTGAGCTATTTAGTGAGCTGCCCGAAAGCAAGATTCGCGGCTACAAACCGGGCCGCTTCTCCTTCAATGTAAAAGGCGGCCGCTGCGAAACCTGCGGCGGTGCAGGGGTGCAAGTCATCGAGATGAACTTTCTGCCCGACGTGCAGGTGCAGTGCCCAACCTGCCGCGGCAAACGCTTCAACCGCGAAACCCTCGAGGTACGCTACAAAGGCAAGAGCATTTCGGACGTGCTGAACATGACCGTGGAAGATGCCGTCAGTTTCTTTGAGGCACATCCGCGCATCCGCATCAAGCTGCAGGCCATGCACGATGTGGGCCTGGGCTACATCACCGTAGGTCAGCCCGCTACTACCCTCAGCGGTGGCGAAGCCCAGCGCATGAAGATAGCCACCGAACTGGGCAAGCGTGACAGTGGCCAGACATTTTATATCCTGGACGAACCCACGACCGGCCTGCACTTTCAGGACATTGAGAAACTATTAACAACACTCCAGTTACTGGTTGCCAAGGGCAATACAGTGCTCGTTATCGAGCATAACATGGACGTAGTCAAAGTAGCGGATTGGGTGATAGACCTGGGCCCAGAAGGCGGCAACGGCGGCGGCCGAATCCTCGCAGCAGGCACCCCCGAGCATATCGCCAAACAAAAGAACAGCTACACCGGCCGCTTCCTCAAGCCCGAACTCCAGCCGTAACCCTCCCGGTTAAAAGCTTAGCTATCCAGTCATTCATTGCCGTCCACACTTTTGCCATGCCCGCGAAAGCATGAATCGAAATCAACCGGGTGCGGGATAAGGTATTGGTAATTTGGCAAATACTACCTTCCCCCGTTCCCGCGCATCTCTAGCCGCGTGAGGCAGCCTAGTCGCGGCTCCAGCCGCATCCTGCCAGGCAGGTCAAAAGCACCCCGCCTTAGATAAGGCGGGGTGGCAACGAAACGTTAACAACGTTTCATTGACGAGGCGGTCTGATTCCCCCCTCCGCATCCTGTCCAGCAAAGCGGGATGTAGGAGAGGGCTAGGGTGAGGTTCTTTCGCCGCGAAACGGCACATTCCTTTGTCTATAAGGAGAGTTGTAGGATTAAGCAACCCCAAGCATATACACCGGCCAACCTACGCTTCAACAAGTTATGCACCGTGCATAACTGTCCATTGCCACAAACACCACCTTATTATTGCAGTAGGAAACAGGCCGTAGCCCCAGCTACAGCCCCGCTTCCCGAAACCCAGTCGGCCGACAGTTTCTTTCTCTTTCAAGCATTTTACCCAATCGCCCGGGCGTATTTTTTATTCTTCAGGTTATGTAAACAAAACCCCTAACACATAGTACCCCAGCACGCAGGCTAGTTAAGGCTCCGATGTTGAACGGACAACCGGTACACTTGCGTGGTAAGTCAATGGCGAGGATTGACGGTGGGAGAAGTGTGTACGCGGGTAGCGATTATATCAAACCTGCGCACAGCATCGGGCTGCCTGCTGCACCTAACCCCTGCAGCGGGTGGCCATAGTGCGTTAGTGCTATCATCTTTTAAGGAGTGTGCTACCTAGCCCCCACAGCCACCACACCCGCCTCCACCACAGCCGCCACACCCACTTCCACAACCCGAGCCTCCGTCACTGCCACATCCACCACTACAGCCTCCTATTGCTTGACCGCCTGAAGAACTGCTTTTAATATTCTTTGCAGCCCATATTATAGTAAAAACCGAGACCAAGAAGGCTGCCAAAGTAAAAACTAGATAATACGCTTGTTTATCTACCAATGCAGCTACTACTGATAATACTTGAATAATTAAACATAATATAAATACTAATAATGCTATGACTTTAATTTTACTTAATAGCCAGAAATTATCTTTGTTAACTCTTAAAAAGTTGATATCTAAAAAACGCTTTTTTACGTCAGGCCATATACTTGCTGGCGGGGTTAACCCATATATGCGTTTGTAAGAATCCAGCGTCTTCGTGTACCAGTCTTCAAACTTAGCCTGTTCTGATTCACCACCCTTTGTCGGGCCATGATGTAGTGGTTTCCCTAAAATATCTTTGCATAGCTCTTCCCAGTAAGAATAGCTATATACTAGGTGCAAATGCCATGCTTGGTCCACCTGGTCTGATGGTGTAACCGGGTGCCCAGCAGCAATAGCTAAAAATAGAAATCGTTTGTACTCATTAATAACTTGTTCCGAGTATGTATCACTCCAACCATTATCTCGTGCAAGTCGCTTTCTAAAAGTTAGTGCATCGCCAATATTATCCAGGTCATAAGCAACAAGCTTATTCCAGATAGGTACCAGCTCAGCAGAAACATTCAGAGCTCGCATATCAATGAATTTACTTCAGCAAAGCTATTACCGTCTCGCCCCCCACGGTGCGCTGTCCCAGCTGCACATTTACTTGCGTGCCCAGTGGCAGCAGCACATCCATCCGGCTGCCAAAGCGGATGAACCCAAATTCCGCTCCGCGGGCCAGCACTGCTCCCGGCTTCACATACCAGCAGATGCGCCGCGCCAGTGCACCCGCTATCTGCTTAAAGCCCACTACCACACCCGGCCGCTCATCGCTACTTACGGCCAGAAAAGTCTGCTCATTGTCTGTGCTGCTTTTGGGGTGCCAGGCCACCAGGTATTTGCCGGGCTTGTATTGCACATGCTGCACCGTGCCGCTAATCGGCGTGCGGTTCACATGCACATCCAGCGGGCTCATAAATATGCTTACCTGCAACACGCGTGTTTTAAAGTAAAGCGTCTCTTCTACCTCTTCTATCACCACCACTTTGCCATCGCAAGGTGCCACCACCAGGCCGCTGCCAGTGGGCGCTGTGCGCACCGGGTCACGAAAAAAATTCAGCACCAGCCAGATTAACACGATGCCAACCACCGCCACCGCATTGGTAATCAGATTCCATATAGGCCCTTCGGTTAGCAGTATAAGCACCAGCAAAACACTGCCTACCAGCAGGCCCGTAGCTGGGATGATGCGGCGGCCTTCACGGTGCAGCCGCCAGGTAATGGGGAAGAAATTCATGTGATGATATGTGCCGCAAAGATAGCAGATGCAGCTAGCCAAAATATATGCTTTGTGCCAGCCTAAACGTATTGCAGTGTGCATCCACAATGTCAGCAATGCGGGTGCTGTAGCCGCCGCCCATGCAGGTCACCACGGGCAGGCCGTGCGCGTGCAGGGTGCGGTACACATACTCGTCACGTGCTGCGCAGCCCTCAGACGAGAGCTTCAGTTTGCCCAGCTTGTCGGTTGCCAGCACATCTACCCCGCTCAGGTAGAAGCAGAAGTCGGGCTTGTGCTGGTCTATAAGTCGGGGCAGCCATTCACGCAGCAATTGCAGGTACTCAGTATCACTGGTGCCCGTAGGCAGCGGAATGTCCATATCAGATTTTTCCTTTTGCAGCGGGTAGTTATCAGCGCCGTGCATGCTGAAAGAAAACACACGCGGCTCCGCAGCAAAAATTTCGGCGGTACCATTGCCCTGGTGCACATCCAGGTCAATGATGAGTATGCGGCGCGCCTTGCCCGTATCCAGCAGGTAGTTTGCGGCGATGGCCTGGTCGTTCAGCAGGCAGAAGCCTTCACCACGGTTTGTGTAGGCATGGTGGGTGCCGCCAGCCACGTTCATGGCTGCACCATGCTGCAGCGCGTAATCAGCGCAGCGGCGTGTGCCCTCCGCAATTACAATTTCGCGGTTCACCAGTGCTGCACTCAGCGGGAAGCCCGTACGCCGCACTTCAGCCGCCGTAAGCTGCAACCCCGAGAGCCGCTGCCAGTAGTCTGCGGTATGCGTGTGCAGTACCCAGTGCTCAGCGAGCGGCTCAGGCACAAACAGATTATCGTCCGTGATGAGCCCCTGGTGTTTAAGCTGTGCCGGTATCAGCTCATACTTGAGCATCGGGAACCGGTGCTCCACAGGCAGCGGATGCACATACACGGACGAATAGGCGATGTGCAGCATGCTACCCTACAACCGGCCTACCCGCGCAAAAGTTGCGCACCAAACACAATGGAAAACAACAGCAATGCACCCAGATTCAATATAAGCGCGATGCGAAACAGACTGAACAGTTGCGGTGTGGCACGGGTGATGGGTTTGCGTTCCAGCAGTGTGGCAAGCAGCAGCAGCACCAGGCCCAGCCCGCCCATGATGGCCGGCAACTGTGGGAAGGGCGAGGCCAGCATCAGAAAGAGCATCGCCAGCAGCCCATCAGTCGTGGCAATGCCGCACAGTATGTATTGGGTAACTAATTTGTAATTCATTTCACAAGAACTATTCAGGCATGCAAGCTAGCTTTTTTACACTTTTTAACAGGCGGTTTCCACGCATGCCGTACCTTTGCTGCCTCATGCCCGTCAGAATATCCATCCTTTTTTTCATGGCACTGGCTGGCGTATTTCTTGCGCTGCAGAGCCAAGCGCAGCAAACGGCCGAGCTACCTGCCACACAGGATACCGCCCGCCCGCCCGCCAACCTGTTTCGGGGCAAGAACATCGCTGTGTACCTGAGCAAACGTAACCTGACCTTTAGTGAGGAATATTACAAAATGCTCTCACACTATGTGCAGGAGGGCGATACCCTTGGCATGTCTGAAGAAGACATCCGACTTGGTGTAATTGTAAAACTGGGCAATGACCTGACACGCATCGTGCACCGCAAGATGGGCGCAGATTCAGCCTATTTTCTAAACGGGGTTACCGAGCTGGCCAATCTTTTCATTCGCCACTACCAGGCACGCAGCTTAAACATCAGCCCGCTCATCAGCAAGATGCCCCCGCGCACAGAGTACATATTAATTTTAGATGGCATCACACTCACGGGCGAGAAGCGCGATGCCGTGTATGCCGTGAGCAACATCATTGCCAGCGAGAAGCGCTACGTGCGCACGGCACGCATAGAGGGCAGGTTGTATGATGTAAAGGCACGCCGCATGCTGCCAGGCCTGGTCTTTAACTATGACCAGGACCTAACCACCTATACACAGCAATACTTTCGGGGAACCGATGAGAAATATCCGGCGCTTCAGGTGCTTAGCCGGATGCTGAACCCTTTTCTGGTGCAGCTTTTTCGCACCCTGCCTCAGCAACCCTAACTATTTATAGTTTATCATGATTAAATATGTAATGTATAGCGGGTTTTTAATGGGCAGCATTATGCTCATTGGTGGGCTGTATTTTCTGGTTAGCAGTGCGGATGGGGTGGCTATGCCGCCGGTATTGTTTAAGCTGCTTGGGTTCATCTTCACGCTATATGGCGCCTTCCGCCTGTACCGCTCTTACGTGATGTATAGGCAGATGAAGCAGGGCCGTAGTGAGGAGTAGCCACCAGGGCTAGGCGGGCTTACCTGCCAGGTAGCTGGCCACCAGTATTATTTACCTTTAGCAAAGAATTCTGAGTAGATAGGCCCAAATTTTTCAGGGGAAAACTTAGCCATATCCGATAATATTTCTTTCATAGTCCTTTTAAATGGCGAAATTGTTGCAGTATAATATGATACAATCACCTTATTAACGCGCGGTGTAGAAGTTACACCTTTGCTAATCAAATACTTTAGCATGTCGCTATATTTGTCTAGAAAATCAGGGTTTTGTGCAAGATAACTTCGCTTTTGTTCTATCGCCTGTAAACAAAAGCTATCCAACCTCTTAATTGTAAGTTCAGTTACGTCAAGCTTTATAGGTGTTACAAGGGATTTACCAGTGGCATTCTCGACCGTGCTAGTCTCTACAGCATTTACATTCGCTCCCTTGGCAATTAACAACTCAGCCATGCCTAAGAACCCGTTAACACAAGCTAAATGCAACGGTGTATAGTTATAGCCTCTAAGTTTGTACTCCTTCCACATTTCATGGTCATTTGTAACAGTGATAGAACCAGTAACTTCGGCACCATTTTCAATTAGCAATTTAGCTGCTTCTACATTGTTATTCCCTACGGCTAAAAATAGTGGCGTAATTCCATTACCATCTGTTGCCTCCAAGTCAATGCCTTTGCGTAACAATATTCTAATGGCCTCCAAGTTATTCTTTTCAATAGCCCTTTTCATAGTAGCTTGTGTGTTGCTGCCATTGTACCCAACAGTGTTCAATATGCGCTGTTCTTGATCAATTCCCGTGGTTACGGTAGAAGGCCTATCTACATACACTACTTGGGTCATAGTGGTATTGCTACAGTCGTCCTGTCTAAAGTAAAAATCGCCGATAATAGAAGAGTTTTCCCATGGGGTTTGTGCACCCCCGCTTTGGGCCACAACCTGTGCCCTCACATTCTTGAATACATCTTCAATTCTACTACAAGGTTGATTTAACATTTTAAGTAACTCCTGTGTATAAAGGCCATTCTGTCCATTACCATCCGCAGCTACACTACCAGGAGCCGTGGCATAAGCGATGAAAGTACCAGTAGGGGCCTGGGTTTGTGCGAGACCATTTGCCGCACTGCGAAAGCTCCGCGCATAAGGGTTATTTCGGCAAGCATCCAAGATAACAATGTTCATGCGGTTATGGGCAGATTCCATTTCGGCCAGTACACGCCCCACATCCACACCTTCGTACTCTACGTCTTGTTCTTTTTGAATGTTAGCACTTACTGGTATCAAGTAATTATTGCCTTTTACCTGCATGCCGTGCCCTGCATAATAAAAAAGACCTACGCCACCACTCGCAATACTACTCCCAAAGGCTTGAATAGCTTTTTTCATTTCTACTTGGCTTTGATTGGTATGCAGCGCTACCTCAAAGCCCAAGGTTTTTAGAATCCCAGCGAAGGCATTCGCGTCTGAAACAGGGTTTTTTAAAGGACTTTCAGCATAGGCACCATTACCAATTACGAGTGCTACTTTACGCTCATTTTGGTTTGTGGATTTCATGCCGCGGTCGATCCCTTGTGCGTATAGCAATCCACTAATAAACCACCATAGCAATATGCCCTTTGTAAGTTTCATTTTTGTTAGACATGAAATTGTCAGGTTAAAAATAAGAAAAATCGGTATGCATTAGCCAAATATTGGACAGTCACTTTCAGCATCAATGCTACTCCAGCCGCTTCCCAAAGCAGTAAGTTGCGCCATAGCTGCTATGCTTTAATCTCCATATACAATCGCGGGTCAACCACGTTTGTTGTTTAGTCGCTACCTAGAGTTGAAAATATAGTTTAGCGGTTGTTTGGTTTCGAGCCGCTGAATTGACCAAAACTTCGTATACCGAACTTGTGTCTGAATCTCGCAATATAATAGAAGAGGAAAAACTAAGAGAGATACCGTTTCGGCAGAAATGCAAAGGTGTCTTTCGAGATACGCTATGCCTAGGCCGGCTTACCCGCTAGGTAGCTGGCCACCAGCCCACAGGCGACAAGCACAAATACCAGCGTGAGGCGCACCTCGGGGTTCAGGTAGCTGGAGTAGCGGGCCTGTAGCCAGGCGGCACTAGGGGGCGCAGCTATGAAGGCCGCAACAAAGAAGCAGGCGGAAGCAAAGCCATCCAGCGGGCCGCTGCGCGTGGCGAGCAGCGCATACAGCAGGCCCATGACGGTGGCTATACCCGCCAGCAACCAGCCTACGGTTTTGGTATTCATGCAGGGCAAAGATACCCGCAATTGCTACTCACTCGCCTAAGCCCTACAATCTCATTCTAAGCGCTATCTTGCGAATCGCAAAACTCGCTTCTATGCATTCTCCTCTTCGCTGGCTCGCTTTTGGGCTGTCATTCCTCATCACAGTAAGCGGCATTGTTTTGTTTAGTAGCAGAGCTGTGCTGCCGCTGCCACTGGGCAAAATACTGGACCCCTTTCACGGTTTCTGGCAGAACGCTGAAACCCGCAGCCCCGCAGAGGCACTGCCCAAAGACCTGAAGCTGCCCGGCCTGAAAGGCAAAGTGACGATGCAACTGGATGCGCACCTCATCCCCCACATCTTTGCTGAAAACGACCACGACCTGTATTACACCCAGGGGTATGTGACGGCCTGGCTGCGCCTGTGGCAGATGGACATGATAAACCGCTTTGCGGGCGGCACGCTCAGCGAAGTAATAGGTCCAGGTGGCCTACGCATAGACCAGGAGCGGCGGCGCTACGGTATGCAGTGGGCGGCAGAGCACGGCCTGGAACACGTGATGAAAGACAGCGTGACCAAAACCGTGCTTACTGCGTATGCTGCCGGTGCCAATGCCTACATCAGCAAGCTTAGCTACAAAGACTACCCGGTAGAATACAAACTGCTGGACTTTGAACCCACACCCTGGAGCGAATACCGCACCGCAATGCTGCTGGCCTACCTGGCCTGGGACCTGAAAGGCGACCAGGAAGAATGGAAGCTGACCAACATAGCCGAACAGTATGGCAAAGAGGCTACTGAAGAACTTTTCCCGAACTGGCCTGACCGGCTGGAGCCCATCATACCCAGTGGCACCAAGTGGGACTTTACGCCGCTGAAAGTGCCCCCCGTGCCTGAGGAAGCAGCAAGCAAAACCAAAGCCCTGCAGCCCCCGCCGCGCAACCTAGCGGCAGCCACAAAAATAGATGATGCGGATTTCTTACGAATGCTGAATGAGCCCATACAAGGCCTTGGCAGCAACAACTGGGCCGTGGGCCCAGCCAAGACGGCCAGCGGCAATGCGATGCTGGCCTTTGACCCGCACCTGCGGCTGAACCTGCCCAGCATCTGGCTGCAGATGCAACTGGTGGCGCCGGGCACCAATGCCTACGGTGTCATCATCCCGGGTGCGCCCTGCATCGGGGTGGGTTTTAATGAGCACATCGCCTGGGGCCAGACGAACGTAGCACCAGACGTGGTGGACTTCTACCGTATGCGGTTCAAAGATGCAAGTATGAAAGAATACTGGTACAACGGCGAGTGGAAACCCACCACACAGCGCATAGAGGTAATCAAAGTGAAGGGTAAAGCAGATGTGCTGGACACCGTGCACTATACACACCATGGCCCGGTGGCCTATGGCGCCGCGCCAGACAGTGCCACAAACCCGCAGCCACGCTACACCGCCGTGCGCTGGACGCTGTATGAATCTATTAACGAAATCAAAACATTCTATGCGCTAAACCGTGCGCGCAATTATGATGAATTTCTGCAGGCCATGCGCTACTGGGCTGTGCCCGCTTTCAACTTTGCCTATGCAGACAGAGAGAAAAACATCGCACTCTGGGTGAACGGCCGCTACCCGATAAAATGGGTGGGGCAGGGTAAATATATGCTGGATGGCAGCAACCCCAAGCATGAATGGGCTGGCTACATCCCACACAGCCACAACCCGCACGTAAAAAACCCTGCGCGCGGCTACGTGAGCAGCGCAAACCAGCACAGCGCCGACCAGACCTACCCATACTATCTGCAATGGGATTTTTACGGCTTTGAACGCGGCACGCGCATTAACGAGCGCCTGGCTACCATGCACCGTATTACGGCAGACAGCCTTCGGCTGCTACAGGCAGACACCAAAAACCTGCACGCACAGCGCATTCTGCCCACCATGCTTTCTATGACACAGAGTAGCGTGAAAGAAGAGAAATACAGAAAGTGTTACGACTTGGTAGCAAAGTGGGACTACCACCACGAACCCAAGGCGCTGGCCCCTACCGTTTTTAAATTATGGTACAGTATATTCATGGGCAATGTGTTTAGCGATCAGCTGGGCGGCCCGCAGCACACAATGCCAGCGAGCCAGGACGTGGCCTCACTCATGCTGCGTGAGATAGGAGGCAAGGGCACCTATCCGTGGTGGGATGATGTGCGCACACCTGCAAAAGAAACCCTGCAGGAAATGGTAGCGTCCTCCTTTATACAAACCGTGGACTCCCTGCACCGCAAGTATGGCGAGGTGAGCGAAAAGTGGGAATGGGCCAAGTACAAAGCCTCTGTAATACGCCACATGGCAAACCTGGAGGGCTTCAGCCGGCCGGTGTTTAATGGGGGCGACAGCAAGTCGCTCAATGCTATGGGGATGACGGGCAGCGGCCCCTCTTGGCGCATGGTAGTAGATATGGGCAAAGAAGTCAGGGCCTTTGGCATTTATCCAGGTGGGCAGAGCGGCAACCCGGGCAGTAAATTCTATGATGATTTCTTAAGCACCTGGGAAGAAAACCAGCTTTTGCCACTAGAAGTATTGAAAGAGCCCGCAAAAGAGGGTTTTACAACAGTACTGATTTCTAAGGAGTAGAAATGAATACCTTTATAGCCCTAATGAAGTAAGATGGCTATACGAAGAGCAGTAGTGATAGGGATCGGTGTGATAGGCCTGAGTAGTGCAATTGAATTGCTGCGTGCAGGCTGGCAGGTAGTTGTTATGGCAAAGGATTTGCCGCCCCACACCACCAGCAACGTAGCCGCAGCCTTCTGGAACCCCTTTCTGGCAGAACCCCAGAGCCGCGTGCTGCCTTGGGCCAAAACAACACTGGATGCTTACTATGTGCAGATTACACAGCAGGTGCCTGGTGTTTCTGCCGCGATGCTGGAACAGCTGTATGGGCCGCCGGTGCCCAGCCCAAACTGGTTCTACCTGGTGAAGAAATTCAACAGGCTAACCCCAAACGAACTTCCAAACGGATACCGCGAGGGCTTTCGTTCAGAAATTATCAAAATAGAAACACCTCTGTATATGCCCTGGCTGATGGCGCAGGTGCTGGAACTGGGCGGCCAGGTGCAGCAGCAGACGGTGAACGCATTTGAAGAGGTGGCCGGTGGCGTAAACTGCATCATCAATTGCAGCGGGCTGGGCGCACGCGTGCTGGCAAATGACAAACATGTGTACCCCGTGCGCGGCCAGGTGGTGCGCATGACGAAACCCGCGCAGCAGCGCATTGTGCTTGTAGAGCGCGGGCCGCACGCATTGTGTTACATCGTGCCACGAAGCAATGACTGCATTGTAGGTGGCACAGCAACTGCGGATGACTACAACGAAAAACCCAGGCTGGATGTAGCCGAAGATATACTGGGGCGGGCCAGGCAGGTGATGCCTGCCCTGCAAGAGATGGAAGTGCTGGAGCACCTGGTAGGGCTAAGGCCTGCCCGCCACTTGGTACGGCTAGAGCGCGAGCTGGTGCCGGGCCTGCCGCCCATCCTGCACAACTACGGGCATGGGGGCAGTGGCTTTACCCTAAGCTGGGGTTGCGCCATAGAAGTCATGCAGATGGCAAATCAGCTGGTGTAGCTGTTTACTCCTTTACGGTTTGCAGGTATTTGGCTGGCAGCGGGTGTTCTGGCGTTTCAGGTTGCCAGAATACGCTCAACAAATACCAGCGTGTGCCATCGTTGTATAGCTGTATGCTATTGATGCCCCGCACAAAGGGTTTCTCATCTTCAGGCTTCTGCTTGCCTTCATAGGTGGTAAACACGTGCATGATGTTGCCGAAGCGTTCGCTGCGGCGTGCGATTTCTATTTCAAAGAAGCCGCCTTGCTCCAGCCGTGGCCCGGCCAGATTAATGTAGTCAGCTGGGGTAAGAACGCGTGTGGCAAACTTACCGTCCTTGATAGGGTTATGCGCTACCAGCCGCGCTCCGGGTGCAAAGAGCCCAAGAAAGCGGGGCCAGTTACGCTTCTGCCCTGCATTGCCAGAAATCACATTATAGAGTGCTGCTATTAACGCATCGGGCGTGGATACATCTGCGGCGTTCACCTGGACGCTGTCTGGCATTGTTGTAGGTGCTTGCTGCGCCATTGCTACTGCTGCTGCCATGCTGAACAGCAACGCAAATACACAAGTCTTCATAATGTATACATAAATTATTTAGGTACGTCTTCCCAGATGCCGATGCGTAGTTTACCGTTTTGCAGCATTAGGGTCTTGGTGGTTTCCTGGCTATAGAGGCGCACCTTAAACTCAGCTTCAATGATATACTGGTAGGTGCCGAAGCCCCCTATCGCTTTGCCTTGCTGTTTTTCTACTTTGCTAATGCGAAAGTAAACGCCCTTCTCTTTGCCCAGTGCGCTGCTATAAAGCTGCCCATCGGGGCTTTTGTAGCGTAATTCTACGCCACCGCGTATGTATTCATCGCGGGTTGCAAAACGGTTGCGCAGGGCAAGGTTTTTTTCTCCTTCTGTAAACAATTTTGCTTCCCATTCTTGTTTGGTTACAGGTGCGCCTCGTTTCTCTTTGCTCACCAGCAATATCGAAACACCATCGCCCGCCAGAAAGTTATTGTTATACAGCCGTGCCAGCTCTACACGCAGGGTAGTTACGGTGTCCTTGCCTACCAGCTCACGGCGGTCGTTGCAGCACACCACGGCATGCATGGTTTTGTCAGCATCGTTTACATAGGCTATACGCAGGCTATCGCTTGCTGCGCTGATGTAAAAGGCTGCTCCCTGCCCTTTCACACCCGAGGCCAGGGCTAGCATGCAGGTCAGCGCCAGTAGCAACCGATGTAGCGGGGCGCATGTTGTCATGGCTCAAAACTAAGCCATTGTGTGCAATAAAAAAACCCACCCCCTGCATACTGCACTTGGGGGTGGGCTGTAGCTAAGATGAGCAGCATTATTTAGGGATTCTGCGCACGATGCGCACATCGCCATAGTCACTGATTACCGTAAGCCGTCCAGGCTTCTTGCCAGTTTCACCACAGGTGCCTTCGTACTTGCTGGAGTTGCCGTAGTCATCTTTCTGAATATGGATCATCTTGGTTATCTCCTTGGGGTAGCGCAGGTCGCCATACCTGAAGTTCGTGTCAAAGCTGAAGTTGGCATCGGCGGCAAAGTTCAAGTTGAAGCTGCTGAATTTGCTGCGCAGGTCAATCAGCTCAAAGCCGGCAGGTATATGGGCCAGGTTAAAGTTGGTAATGTACTTGGCCTGCAGGCGCAGCACTTTGTCCAGCTTGCCGATGTCAAAGGAGGAATAGTCGGCGGTTCCATCCAGTTCGCGAATGCTCTCTATTTCGATGTCGCCATACTTTGATACCAAATTCAACAAGCCCACTTTGGCTACGTTGAGCTTGGAGTAATCATTGGTCACCTTCAGGTCTCTGGTGGTTTCCAGGTTGCACTTGCTATACTTGAGCAGCAGTGAGCAGTTCTGCATGCTCTCTATGGTACCAGCGCTGTAGTACAGGCTGATGTTGGCGTTCTCACTTTTGATGTCGTCGGCTTTGAGTTTGCCATACTTTACCACGATGTCTAGGGGGCCGCTTACCGGTCCCATGTACACGTTGCCATACGCATTGGAAACAATCAGTGGTGTAGCAGCAGGCAGGCTCACGTTGTAGTTTATCTCAAAGCCACCCCTACCCCAGTTGCTCATGTTGTTTCCCAGGGTAGTAATGAAGCTGTACTTGCCTTCGGCGCGCTGCTCCTGTATGCTTATCTGTTCGAGTATTTCTTTTGACCGGGCACTGGTATAGCCAAACACTTTGATCTGTACATCTACTTTGATGTCGTTTTGTGGCCAGGTGGTTACATTCACCATCCCATACTTGTTCCGCAGTTCCAGCTTCTCGCCTGCGTTCAGCTTAAATTCCTTTAGGAATTGTTTGGTTACCTCATCACCCTGCCTGGCACCTGCGCCATAACTGTAGCCATAGCCGTAGGTGGTGGCAGGTGGGTTGGGGGGCGTAGGGGCATCCTGGTAGCTGTAGCTATACGTTCTGCCTTCGGGCGTTCGTGGGGTGCGGGGGGCTGCGCGCGGTGCGGGTTCTGGTGCTGGCACTACCCTGATGTGTCCGCGCAGATCGCCTTCTTTGCTATAGCCGCTGCTACCCATTTCTTCATACAGGCTGCGCATGGCTTCGTTCACTGCACGAGTGGCTTCTTCGGCGGCTTTCATGCTCTCACGCAAGCTTTCACGTATGGTTTCCTGCATCTGCTGGCTGCGCTCACGTATAGCTTGTTGGCGCTCACGCTGCGCTTCCAGGCGGGCCTCATCTGCCTCACGGCGGGCCTCATCTGCTTCGCGTTGGTCTTCATCTGACCTGCGGCGTTTGCGTGTGGTGTCCTGTTCCGTTTCCTGTGCATCATCGGGTTCAGCTTCTTCCTGCATTTGCAGGCCCGCCTCACTCAGCTCAAAGCCCGCTTCACGCAGGGCATCACGTGCCAGGGCCAGGCTTTGGCGTGAAATGCTCTCTGCGTCCAGTGTTGCACGTTGCACCTCTTCTTCTGCATCTGCTAGCGCTGCTTGTACATCCACCAGGGTTTCTTCTTCCAGGCTTACTTCTATTTGGGCAGTCTGTTTCAGGCCCGTGCAGGCTTCATCATCCGCTTTCTCTTCTGTTTCACGGTAGATGAAGCTGCGCTTGTGTTCAGTAGGTTTCTTTGCACGCTTTGTAGCGGTTTCCTTTTCAGGTTCGTCTTGTGCCTGCAGGGGCACATACAGCACAGCCAGCAGCAACGCAACCGTAGCCAGTGCCTTACCCAGCCCGCAAGGGGCAAACAGGGGCATCCTATTACAGCGATTGCGCATTCTTCTCATATTGATTGGTTTGTTGTTTGTTGTCTGTTGCACCTGAGCGCCTGGCATACTTCTGTACGATCTGCAATTGCTGGTTTAGTATCTCAATGCGCAGTTGCAGGTTTTCTACCAGCGCATTGGCCACCCTTTCGTCAGCAGGTGCAGCAGCCAGTTCCTGTTTCAGCACGGTGTAGATGCTGTCCAAGTGTGCCAGGTCACGTATAAAGTCTTGCTGGCAGGCAGCTTTTAGCGCAGGGTTTTGCGTGGCTACTGCCAGGGTTTGTATTTCCTGTTGGCGGGCTTTTATCTGTGTGGTGTAAAAGGCATCGGTCTCGGCAAGTTCCGGCGAGATGCTGGCCAGGTTTACCTGTTGCTGTTCAGCAGGCTGGCTGGGCAGTGTGTACTGCCGCAGTGCCAAAAAAACACTCACAAAAATCGCTACACCTGCTGCTGCACGCCACATCACTTGCCGTGAAGGCACAATGCTAATAACACCGCGGCGCGTGTTAGGCTTCGCCAAGCCCGCTTCGGCATCTAGCTGCTGCGCTATGCGCTGCCACAATAGGGCGTCGGGTTCATAGGCATCCAGTGCATCGCGGTGCTGGGCCACAAAGGCCTCCAGCGCGTCAGGTGCAGGTTCACCTGTAGTGTAGCTGTCGGTTGTATTCCAGGTTTTCATACACGCTCCTCCGTCAGTAGTTGCTTCAATTTAGCTTTGGCTCTATTCAGTTGTGATTTAGAAGTTGATTCTGTTACACCCAGTATGTCGGCTATCTCGCCATGGTCGTACCCCTCAAAGAGATAAAGGGTAAGTACCACCCGGTAGCCGTCAGGTAGTTTTTGCACGGCGCGCCGCACTTTTTCTACCTGGTAGTTTTGTGGGTCTATATCTAGCGTAGCAGTTACATCACCAGCATCATCAGCTTTTCGGTTGTGTTTGTCTGCCAGCGGCACCAGGTCAAGGCGCTTGCGTTTCATGTGCTGTATGCCGGTGTTCACCACGATACGCTTGAGCCAAGCGCCAAAGGTGCTCTCACCCTTAAATGAACCTAGGTGCTTAAATGCGTTCACAAAAGCGTCTTGCAGCACGTCTTGGGCCTCGTCATAGTCCCCCGTGATTCGCATGCTTATGTTGAACATTGCTTTGCTGTACTGTTGGTATAGCGCATACTGTGCCTTACGGTCTCCAGCCAGGCATCGATCGATGACCGGTTGATTTTCAACGACTTGTGCCTGTGCTGTTGGGGCCACGGTATTGGCTTTCAGTACTAAAGATGCAATTTTGCAACAAGGGTTGCATCGCCCAGCGTTTTTCTTTCTCCGATGGGCCTTGGGTATTAACCTGACAAAAGTTGCGTAACGAAGTTGCTAATATTTAAGCTATGGCTTGCAAATCCTCTTACGCATTTTCTTCCAAATAGAGGCCTTAAGGAACGGAAAAACGTATTTCCATCCAAATATTTGATTTTAGCAAATAGATTATTTAGATTTATTAACTACCCACTTATAGCTAAAGTAAATAACAAATGCCTAGCGCAGATCCTGACAAATACCATCAGAGCACCCTGGGGGGGCGCTGGGTGGGTTTTGTTGTGGCACTGCTAATGCTAACAGTTGTAAGTAGCTCACAGTTTTTACTTGCGCAGCAGATGCCCATTCGCAAGTATGGCTTGCAGGAAGGGCTTCCTCAGATTTCAGTTCAGGCACTGCTGCAAGACAAATATGGCTTTTTATGGTTGGGTACGCAGTCGGGCATTTCTCGGTTCGATGGCATACATTTCGTTACTTATAGCTCAGAGGATGGGCTAGGCAACAATTATGTACAGGCTTTGCTGGCCGACAGCCTGGGGCGCATGTGGCTGGGTACACAGGGTGGGCTTTCTTATTTTACAGGCAAGCAATTCATAAACCTGGCCGAGGGCAACGGTCTGCCCGGGAACAATGTGAAAGCACTGGCACTGGCACCCACTGGCGGCATCTGGGTGGGCACGGATGCGGGGCTGGCATTTTATGACGGACATGCTTTCAAAGTGTACAAGATGACAGAGGGGCTGCCCCATAACCATGTACATGCTTTGCAGCAGGATGCAAAAGGGCGCCTTTGGATAGCGACCGAAGGGGGCATAGCAGTGTGGGACGGCGTGCACTTTACACGCTACACCAGCAATGAGGGGCTGCCTAGCAATGTGGTGCGGGCACTTGCACTGTCACACGATGGCACAATATGGTGCGGCACCCTGAACGGGGTGGCTTATTTTTCCGGCAATCGGTTTCAGGCGGTTGCCTACCCTGCTGGCCTCGTGCGAAACCCTAACACCACAACCCTGCTGCAAGACAGTAAAGGAAACTGGCGCTTTGGCCTGAGCGAAGAGGGCATGCTCACGCTGGAAAATGGGAAATGGGAACTGCTGAACGAAGCCAATGGACTATCAGCCGGAAACATACTCTCACTCTTTGAAGACGACATTGGCAACATCTGGCTGGGCACGTATGGTGGCGGATTAAACAAATACAACTGCGGCCCTTTTCAGCGCTATACAATGCAAGAGGGGCTGGTATCCAATACCATTCGGGCATCTTGCCGCGACGCACAGGGCAACCTGTGGATAGGCGGTGTGGATGGCAAGCTTAGCATCTGGGATGGCAAACGGTTCACAAGTTTTGGGCCTGCACAGGGTATCCCCCCTTTCACCATTCGGGCTATAGTAAAAGATGCGAGAGGCCAGATGTGGGTAGGCACAGATGGCGGCGGCATCGCGCGGTGGGATGGAAATAGATTTACGAGTTTTTCGGTAGCGCAGGGGATGGCTGGAAAAAGCGTGTATGCGATGACAGCAACTGATGATGGCAGCATCTGGTGCGCATTGGCCGATGGCGGCATCTCACGCTTTGACGGTACCCGGTTTACAAACCTTACTGTGCGCGAGGGCATGCCCAGTAACCGGCCCCAGTGCATTTACCTGGACCGGCAAAAGAAAATATGGGTTGGCTTTTACGATGCAGGGGCGATAGTTATAAACCCTAACAAACTGGATGCACTCGATTTTACGCGCTATACGCAGCAAGACGGGTTATCCTCTGATGCCATATATGCCATTACGCAGGATGCAGAGGGCGCAATGTGGTTTGGCACCTTTGGCGGGGGGGCCGTGCGCCTGGATCTTACCCAGCCCAAGGGCAGCCAGTTTCAGGTTTACGATACCCGGCAGGGCTTAGCGGCAAGCATTGTGTGGGCATTGGCCACTGACGCAAAGGGCAATATCTGGATGGGTGGGCCGAAGGGCATTAACGTGCTGGACCCAAAGACCAAAGTGATACGTTACTATGGCTACCTGGAAGGGCTGACACCAGTAGGCGTAAATGCACGCGGCTTTTACAAAGACAACCTGAATCAGCTATGGATAGGCACCACGGGGGGGGTGGTGCGGTACATGCCCGGGGCTGACCAGATAAGCACGAGCCCCCCCAAAGTATACGTAACCCAGATTACATTTAAGGGTAAAAAAAATCCGCAACAGTATGCTGACAGTCTGCACCCCTTTTTAAATGTTCCGGTAAGTGTAGATGGCAGCCCTGCACTGAAACTCCCACCCGACCATAACGACCTCTCTTTTCACTTTGCAGCACTGCACTTCAAGACACCCGAGAACAACCGATACCGCTACAAGCTGGAAGGCTACGACACCGACTGGAGCCCGGTAACAGACCAGACCCGCGTGGACTACACCGCGCTGGATGGCGGCATGTACACCTTCAAAGTGCAGGCTTGCAATGCAGATGGCGTATGGAGCACTGAGCCCGCGGCGCTCACCTTTCATATACAAACCCCCTGGCACAGGGCGTGGTGGGCCATCTTGCTATACCTCATTTCTATAGGGCTGCTGGTGTATGGAATTGCACGCTGGCGGAACTACAAACTGCTACAGGAAAAAAATGCACTGGAACTGACCGTGGTGGAACGCACGCATGAGGTAATACGCCAGAAAACCGAGCTGGAATCTGCGAACCAGGAAATCTTGGCAAAGAATGAAAACCTGGCCCACGCAGCATCTGAAATCTCGCGGCAGAACGTAGTGCTGAACCGGAAGAATGAAGAACTCTTTCAAAAGAATGAAGACCTGATACGGGCGCTGGAAGAACTGCGCAGCACGCAGGAGCAGCTGCTGGAAAGCGAAAAAGTGGCCACCATGGGCAAGTGGGTAGCAGGCCTGGCGCACGAAATCAATACCCCCATCGGGGCCATACGTGCTTCGGCTGGTTCACTGGAGCAGCTGCTGGCCGATGCACTGCAAGGGCTACCCGCTTTCTTGCGCGAACTAAGTGATGCGGAAACCTCAATTTTTACAGCACTCACCACGGCTGAGCCAGGGCCAGAGCTTAGCACCCGTGAGCAGCGAGATGTGCGCAAACATCTCACCAAACAATTGGCCAAAGCGGGCTACGACGAAAGCCAGTTCAACCTGAGTGAAATGGCTGCCATTCTGCAGCGCAGCGGCATACACGATGCCGCCCAGGTGGCAGACGTGTTCCGGCTGCCCCACGCCAATGACCTACTGGATCAGGCGGGGCGCATACGCAGGCTGCGCTACAGCGTGCGTGTCATCAATTCATCCGCAGCCAAAACCGGCAAAGCCATTTTCGCGCTGAACACATTTACCAGTAATGACAGCCAGGGCGTGCGCGAACCCGTAAGCATTAAGGCCAACATAGAATATGCCCTGGAGCCCTACGCTTCTTTTTTCAAGCAGGGCATCACCCTACGCACACAGTGGCACGCCTTGCCTACGGTGTCTGGCCACCAAACGGAGCTGGCCCAGCTCTGGGGCAACCTGGCACTAAATGCCTGTCAGGCAATTGCCACCACGGGCCTGCCAGGAACACTGTCCATTGACACCTTCATTGACCCACCCGCACTTGCAGACTTTGCCCAGGCACCAAATGGCTATGCCCGCATCGTATTTGCTGACGATGGCCCGGGCATTCCGCCAGAGGCTGTCTCCAGGATTTTCGAGCCTTTCTTTACCACCAAACCGGAGGGCGAGGGCACAGGGCTGGGACTATACCTGGCCCGCAAAATAGTAGACCGCCATGGGGGGCATATTGATGTAAGCAGCCAGCCCGGCCGCACCGTGTTCACCATCCGGCTGCCACGCATCCCCCAAAACGAAAGCGAGGCTGTATCCTACAGGCCTACACAATCTGTGTAACTTTGCGGCCCCGCAGGCCAGCTACGGTTTGGGCATTGATCTGGGTATTCTACTTTGGCAAATAAGCAAGCAAAAACAGTTTCTACACATGCCGCAGGCCCTGACGTGGCGCTGCTGGTAGGCTTCTGGCACAAGCAGCGCAATACCTATGAGCAATCAATGGAGTACCTGGCCGAGCTGGAGCTGCTGGTGCACACCATAGGTGCTGTGCCTGCCAAGCAGGTGCTGCAACCTATGAGTGTTCCTATAGCCGCTACCTACGTGGGCAGTGGCAAGCTGCTGGAACTGAAGCAGCTTTGCGACCTGTATGCCGTTACGATAGTAATCTTTGATGAGGAACTTAGCCCTACCCAGGTGCGAAACATAGAGAAAGCCCTAGAGCGCCGTGTGTGGGACCGTGCCGGGCTTATTCTTCAGATTTTCTCAGAACATGCACGTACCGCCCAGGCCAAAGCCCAGGTAGAGCTTGCGCGGCTGGAATACATGCTACCCCGCCTTACCCGTATGTGGAGCCACCTCACGCGCGAGCGCGGCGGCATCGGCCTGAAAGGCGCAGGTGAGCAGGAGATAGAAACCGACAGGCGCATCATTCGCACACGCATCGCCCGCCTCAAAGAAGACCTGAAAAAGATAGAGCAGCAAACCTACACCCGCCGCAAGCACCGCAGCCGAACGGTACGTGTGGCGCTGGTAGGCTATACGAATGTGGGCAAGAGCACCCTGATGAACCTGATGGCCAAGACCGATGTGCGCGCTGAGAACAAACTCTTTGCTACGCTCGATACTACTGTGCGCAAGGTGGTGCTGCAGGGCATCCCGTTTCTACTTTCCGATACCGTGGGCTTCATCCGCAAGCTGCCCCACGGCCTGATAGAAAGTTTTAAAAGTACACTGGACGAAGTGAAGGAGGCTGACATTCTGCTGCACGTGGCGGACATTAGCAACCCCCACTACATAGAGCACATACAGGTGGTGCGCAGCACCCTGGATGAGCTGGGTGCAGCAGACAAACCCACCCTCATGGTGTTTAACAAAGTAGACCAGCTCAACGATGACATACAAGACCTGCAGCAAACCTGGATGCACCACGCGCACTACCCTGCCGTGTTCATCAGCGCTACTGCGCGTGAGGGCATAGAGCGGCTGCGTGAGCTGCTGGTGCAGATAGTGATAGATCGTTACCGGTTTAAATACCCAGGCATGGTGCATGAGAGTGGCTACTTTGACTATGCCAGCCTTGAGCAACAAGAAGACGAGGGCCAGGAGGAAGCTGCCGAACAGCCCGCTGCGGTGTGAAGCATAGCGTTAGTGCATCTCCAAAAATCCTTGCGCGTCATTCCCGCGAAAGCAGCAGCTTTTTCGAGGTATTCTAGATTTAAGAACGCAATGTAACTAGATGGCCATGCTAACTACCCTCTCTGCCAGCTACCCCGAAGCTGGCGTTGATGAAGCCGGCCGCGGCGCACTGGCGGGGCCGGTGGTGGCTGCTGCCATTATTCTGCCACAGGGCTACAGCAACCCCGACATCAACGACAGCAAGCAGCTCACCGATGCCCAGCGCCGCCGCCTGCGCGATGCACTCCTCGCCGATGCCGTAGCCTGGAACCTAGGCATACTTTCCAATAGCGAGATAGACCGCATCAATATTTTCCAGGCAGCTATGCAGGCCATGTGCCAGGCGGTGGCGGGCCTCAGCGTGCAGCCCCTGCACCTGGCTATTGACGGAAACAAGTTTGTGCCCCACGCCATTCCTTACACATGCGCAATAAAAGGTGATGCCCGCTACCTGCACATCGCCGCCGCCAGCATACTGGCAAAAACTTTTCGCGACGACATCATGCTACACCTGCATAGTCTGCACCCACAATATGGCTGGGCGGGCAACAAAGGCTACCCCACACCTGCGCACCGCCGCACCATTGCGGAGCTAGGCGCCACGGCATGGCACCGAAAGAGTTTTAGGTTGCTGCCCGACCCCGTGCTGTTTTAGCGGGCTACAAGCTGAATCATAGCGTTTTATTGCGAGAGACACCAGTGGGGCGATGCAATCGTCTAACTGAATGGGAGTTGCTAGAAAGAGATTTCTTTTAACGCTGTACAGCATGATGCTGCTGGAGCAGCGACTAGCTAGCACCCTCGGTCTTGGAGCGCATCCCGTGCAGCGCCCCCACAACCCCCGTGCCAAACACACCAAAAAAATAGTTATGCCCCGTGCATAACTATTCCGCGGGCCATATCATCTTGCCTGTAAGAAGCCTGTATTAGCACCAGCGAAACAGGTTTCCCGAAACCCAGTCGGCCGACAGTTTCTCTCCCGTAAGCTTTCCAAATCGCCCGGGCGTATTTTTTTATTCTTCAGGTTATGTAAACAAAACCCGAAACACATAGTATCCCAGCACGCAGGCTAGTTAAGGCCCTGATGTTGAACAGGCAACCGGTACACTTGCGTGGTAAGTCAATTGGCGAGGATTGACGGTGGGAGAGCTGTGCATACGGGCGATATATACAAACACCTGCCGCTACCAGGCTGCCCTGCACTGAAACATCAGTGGGGGCGGCCTATAGTGGCGTGTAACGCGCCCCGTTCTTAAATTCATTTCCTGTAGCTTTGTCCCATGCCCAAGTTTACTGCCATACTATTCCTATTCTGTGTTGCGGCCACATGTGCCCGCGCACAAGCCGACTCATTGCAGACCATCGAAATCGCAGGTATGAAGATTGACATTCTAAGCCCCAAGGGCGAGGTAAAGGGAGATATACTGGTGCTGCCCGGCTGGAATTTTACGCGCACCGAGTGGTGCCGCCAGAGCGAGCTGTGCCGCATGGCACGCACAAGTGGCTACCGCCTCATCTTGCCCGAAATGGGCAAGAGCATCTACGCCACTTTTGTGTATCCAGAAACCCGAAGCGACTGGCGCAAACTGGCTACCCTACGCTGGGTCATAGATACACTCATCACAGGATTGCAGAAATACCAGAGCTGCCTGCTACCTGGCCGCAAAAACTACCTGCTGGGCCTTAGCACGGGTGGGCGCGGCGTAGCACTCATCACACAGCGCACAGGCCGCCTCTTCACAGCAGGTGCTGCCCTCAGTGGTGACTACGACCAAACGCAACAGCCCGACGACAACCTGATGAAAGGCTGGTATGGCACGCTGAAAGAACATAAAGTAAGATGGACAGGCGCTGACAACCCCACCGCCAATGCGCAGCAAACGGCTGTCCCGCTCTATCTGGGCCATGGCAAGAAAGACAAGGTAGTGCCCTGGCAGCAAACGCAGATTTTGTACGATGCCTTGAAGCGCGAACGCCCGAGGCTGAATGTGCGCCTGCACCTGGACGAGGATGCCGCGCATGACTGGCGCTACTGGGGCAGTGAGGTCACCAATGTGTTGGCTTTTTTTGATATAGCACAATAGTACATATAGTAATACTTCATGAATATCGAAACGTTTCTATGCCAGATGGAAGGCAAATGGACGGGTAGAGGTACGGGGCAGTTCCCGGGCATTGCAGCTTTCCGCTATGAAGAAGAAACGGTATGTACATACGACGCAGAGAAACAATTGCTGCACTACATCCAACAAACCTGGCTACTAGACGATGCGGACAAACGTATCCAGGCTAGCCACCGCGAAACAGGATTTCTGCGCGAAGTAGCTGATCTGGTGCTGGAAGTAGCCAATGTGCAAAGCGGCGGAAGGACAGAAATTTTGCAAGGCGTGCTGGAGCCTATCACGGGTGGGTTTCAGATACTGCTGCAAGCCTTGCTGCTGGCAAACGACCCACGTATGCAAAACGCCGAGCGGATCTGGAAACTTACAGCGCATACCTGGGAGTACACCCAGCGTATGGCCACGCAAACGGTTGACCACTTGCATGACCATCTGAGCGCCTCGCTTACAAGAGCATAATTACATGCGTGCCCGTATGCCTATGCTGGGCAGCCGTGCACTCTGTGAGTTGCGAATGAATACAGGTTGCAGGGGTTGCGAAAAAACGGCCACGTTGTTGGGGTCGCGCGCCAGCGTAAAGTTGGGCGCTGTTTCGTTGAACGTATTGAAGAGATTCTGAATATCTATAAATACTGTCAGATTCCATTTGGTAAAGTAAAAGCGCCGCTCCAGCCTGAGGTCCACTTGGCTAAAGCTACCTGCCTCTACAGCGTTAACACGGTTAAAATCTAGCAGGCCTATGCCACGCTGGGTGTAGAATTGCAGCGCTGTGGCGTCAGTGCGGGTGGGGGTGTATGGCAGCGGGCCCAGGTAGCGAAACTTGCCCGCAAGTTCCCAGTTCAGTTTTTTACCAAAGCGCCAGCCGCCAGTGATGCTGGCCAGGTGGCGGTTGTCCCAGCTGCTGCGGGTATAGCCAGTGTTGCCACTCGTCACCAGGTCGTTCGTAAACTCGCTCCAGTATAGGGTGTAGCTAGCTATGCCATAGGTGCGTTTGGTGAGTCGCTTCTGTGCATAAATCTCCACTCCGTAAGCGCGGCCTTTGCCTATGGGCTGCACAGCTTCATTGCCAAACACGCCGAAGGTGCCGCCAGTATTGGCCAGGCTATTGCCATTTGCCACACTTACAGGGTACCTGTCATATAGTTTTAAGAAACCCTCAATACTTACTATAGCGCTGGGTGTGGGATTGTAATCCAGGCCGAACACCAGGTGAGTACTCTGAAAGTAGCGCGAACCCTGGTTCAGTAGCTGGCTCTGCCCGCCGAAAGCCAATACGGTATAGGGGGGCAGCTTATAATAAACGCCCGTACTAGCGTTCAGGTTGATTTTGTCTGTTAGTGCATAACTCAGGCTTGCGCGGGGGCTCAGGGCTTCCATCGGGTTGCTGCCGCCACGTGTCAGGCTGTTCATGTCCGTGCGTATGCCCAGTTTGGTTTTGAGGCGGCCGCTCAGGTAGTCACGGCCCACATCCGCATACAGGCCATAGCGAGCTATGCGCACGCCATTGTCAGCGCGAATGGTATCGCCGGGCCTTATGTAATTAAAGGTGCGGTTATTGGCTTCTGCATATACAAGCGTGCCTCCATACCCCAACCTAAAACTGCCCAGCTTGCTTACCACATTGATGCGCAGTCGGTTTTCTACTTCCAGGCTGCGGTAGTCCAGCACACGGCCATTTTGCAGATTCGGTAGCGTGTCATTCTCGCGGTAGTTTACATTCTCAAAAAAATTGCGGCTGGCTATCACAGTAAAATAGCCGCGCTTAGTAAGTCGCTTCAGCACCAAGCCAGCAGTAGCAGTATTTTGGTTGATAATGGGCAATGCTTCCAGTGTTACTTGTTGGGCAAGGGTGGGGTTGTCGGGGCGGTTTAGTGTGAGCCTATCTATTGCGCCTATGCCTATAAAGGTTAGCGTGGTACGTGGGTTAATCTCCCACTGCACCTTGCCTAGGCCATCAATGTAGGTGGGAAGAAACGGTAGTCCGATTGCTTTGAATAGAAACTGGAGGTAGCTGTAACGCGCACTGAAGAATCCGGTTATTGTCTTTTTCTTATTAAAAGGCGTGTCAAAGGTGAGTCCGGCTTCTGTGGCGCTAAGGATTGCCTCACTCTGAAACCGTTCTTTGTTGGGCGAGATCATCTCAAAATCGAACACGCTGCTAAGGGCATTGTCGTACTGTGCGCCGAAGCCGCTGCTCTGAAAATTTATATTCTGAACGAATACACTATTGATGATGCCCACCGGCCCGCCGCCTGCGCCTTGTGTAGCAAAGTGGTTGATGACCGGGGTTTCCACACCGTCCAGGTAAAACACGTTTTCATTTGGGGAACCGCCGCGCACGATGATGTCGTTGCGGAAACCCACTGAGCCTGATACACCCGGTAGGCTCTGTACCACTTTGCTGATGTCAAAGTTGCTGCCCGGGTTGCTTCGAATCTGCTCTTGCCCTATTTGCTTTACACTTACCAGGTTTGTGCTGGTTTTCGCAAAAGGGCTGGCTACAATCTCTACACCCTGGCCTTCTACTTCCTGCTCACTCATATCAAAATTTATGCTGGCCACTCCACTTTCTACCCTGACTTCATACTGTATGCCAGTAATGTAGCCCAGGTAGCTGGCACGCACGGTATAGGTGCCGCGGGGTATATTGCGAATGATGAAATAACCGCTGGTATCAGCAGCTGCGCCAAGCTGAAGGCCGTCTATTACTACATTGGCACCAGCGAGCAGCTCAGCGGTGACGGCATCACGCACGCGGCCCTGCAGTGAGCCAGTGCCTTGTGCAGCGACACTGAGCGCGCTTACAGCCAACCCGAGGATCAAAAACAGTTTGTTTGGTAAGTGCATTTTGGAGTACTCAATTTTGCCGTGCAAAGATGGCACAATGAGCCGTACTTTGAACTCATTGCTGCTACGATTGGTTCACAGGTTACGTAAAAATAATTTTGTATTCATGCAGTACGACACCATCATTATAGGGGCGGGCATAGGCGGCCTTAGCGCAGCAGCCCTGCTGGCTAAAGCCGGACAGCGCGTGCTGGTGCTAGAGGCCAACTACCTGCCGGGTGGGTGCTGTTCCTCTTACTGGCGCAAGGGTTACATTTTTGAAGCTGGGGCCACCACGCTAATGGGTTTTGATGCGGGGCAGCCGCTAGATTTGTTTCAACAGCAATTGCCTTTGTCTCTACCGCTTACCGAGCTTGACCCTGCCATGACGGTGTGGATGGATGGCAAAAAGGTAACGCGCTGTAAAGACCGTTCGGCTTGGATGGAAAATGCAGGACGGGTATTCGGTGCGCCGGAAGCGCAGCGCCATTTCTGGCAGCTTGCACTCCTGCTTTCTGATTTTGTATGGCGGGTGTCAGGTAAGAACATGCACTTCCCGCCCACTTCACTCACAGATCTGTGGCGCCTCATCCGCACAAACCGAGTATCAGACTACCCATACCTGCGCTATGCTTTCACCTCTACCGCCCAGGTGTTGCGCAGCGCAGGCCTGGCTGCGAACGAGCCTTTTGTACGCTTCTTGAATGAGCAGCTGATGATTACAGCGCAGAGTACAATAGAGGATACACCCTTTCTATTTGCAGCACCTGCGCTCTGCTATACGAACTACAGCAACTACAACCTGCAAGGCGGCATGGTAACGCTCGCGCTGGAGCTGATTCGGCACATCGGGCTGCTCGGCGGTAGTGTGTTGCTGCGAAAGCAGGTGGAAAAAATAGAGAAAGTAAGAGATCATTACGAAGTGCAGATAGCAAAGGGTGGCGGCACGTATCAAACAGCACGTGTGCTGAGCAATCTACCTCTATGGAACCTGCCCACACTTACTGCTGGCAAACTTAATACGCGTTTTAAAACCAAAGCAGACAAACTCACACACTACTGGGGCGCATTTACAATGGGCATTGCAGTAGAGGATACCTTCGCCGAAGACCTTACGCTGCACCACCAAATCATTTTAGCCCCAGGCGAGGCACTGCCGGTTACGGGCTCACATTCGGTCTTTGTATCTTTCTCACAAAGGGGAGATTTAGCACGTGCGCCTGCAGGTACACGCGTACTTGCCATCAGCACACACGCGGCGCGGCCCGTGCAATGGTTCGAGGCTGGCGAGCAGTATGAGGCAATGAAGGCTACTGTAACAGAGGCGATATTGAAGCTGCTTGAAGCGCAGCTTCCTGGCTTTAAGCGTGCTGGCGTGCGCTACAGCACAGCAAGCACCCCCGTATCTTGGAAACAGTGGACGCTGCGGCATGAAGGCACCGTGGGCGGCCTGCCACAAACACTGGCCCGCCCACTATACAACTGGCAGGGCGCTGTGGGGCCAGAAAAAGACTTTTTCCTATGTGGAGACACCGTGTACCCAGGGCAGGGGGTGCCAGGGGTTACGCTGGGTGGCATCATTGCTGCAAACCGCATTTTGGCAAATCTAGGGTAGCTGAAATTTTATTGTTCGGCGATGCAACCCTTGCTGTTGCATTCTGCTCTATAGGGTACACAGGTAATTTTTACCTGCCTATACACCCATTAACATTATTCTATCACACTATGCGTTTTCAAACTGTAGGTGCTATAACCTTGGTGCTGCTGTTACTCACCATACACACGGGGTTTTCAGCGCGGCAGCATGCCCAGAACTGGTTTGTTAAGAAAGCAAGTGCTGCGGGATATGAGCGCGGCGGGCCGCGCAAAACCGAAACCCGCACGGTGGGTGCATTTACGGAGCTAGAGGTGTCGAGCGCCATTCAAGTGATATTCACCCAGGGCAGTGCGCAGCCGCTTACCCTAGAAGCTGATGAGGACATGATAAACAACATACGCACAGAGGTGCACGGGAACACACTTGAAATTAAACTGCGCAGCGGAGAGTATAGTTACCGAAATACGGGGCGCATCATCGTAACCCTTAGCGCGCCCGTGCTGGAAGCGGTGAGCCTTACGGGTGCTTCTGAGTTTAATACGACCAACACCATTAAGGCTAGCCACTTTGAAATTGATGTAACAGGCGCCAGCGTTGTGAAAGCAGCCCTAGATGTTCAAGACCTTAAATTAGAATCTACTGGTGCCTCTACACTAAAGCTTTCAGGCAAAGCAGATAAGTGCAAATTCAGTTTTACGGGTGCCAGCATGGTTCGCGCGTATGATTTAGCTGCGCATGAGGTGTATGTGAAAGCCAGCGGGGCAAGTGTAGCGGAAATTTTTGCGGATAAGGAGCTGGAAGTTTCTGCGACAGGCGCTTCAGTGGTGCGGTATAAAGGCGATGCCTCTATGCGTAACATGAGTGCTACAGGCGCCAGCACATGTAGAAAAATACAGTAATACTTTTTCATTGTATCATCCCTTTTCAAACAAATCTTTATGACACGCAACCCATACATTGTAACATTGCTTACCGTGATGTTGCCCTTTGCGCAGCTGCTCGCGCAGAGCCATAACAGCAATCGTGTTATGTATAGCAAAAGCAGAAACCAGGTGCACGGTAGTGGCAACATGACTTCGGAAAAGCGTGCACTTACTGGCTTTTCGGTCGTATCTTCTTCAGGCTCAGTAGATATAGAGGTAACCCAAGGTGACTTCGGCGTGGTTGTTTATGGCGAAGATAACATCATACCACACCTGATTACAGAAGTAGAAGCAGGCGTATTGAAAATACGAACCGAATCCGGCTTTAACTACAGCACGACGCGTGACTTAAGCGTGAAGGTATCGTTGCCTACAGTGCAAGGCATACGTATGTCAGGCTCTGGCAATGTGAAAAGCAACGGAAAACTCAAGAGCGATAAGTTAAAGCTGGAGGTTTCAGGCTCGGGCGATTTTAATGTTGATCTGGATGCCGACGAACTAGTAACTTCAATTTCAGGGTCGGGCAATTTCAACCTTTTAGGCCGGGCGGAGAAACTGGATGCGCGCATCAGCGGCTCAGGCGACCTGCGGGCATCTGACCTGAAGAGTAAAAATGTGCTGGTGCGTGTGAGCGGGTCTGGCAATGCAGATGTATATGCAGAAGAAAACCTGACTGCGGAGGTGGTGGGTTCTGGGGATGTGAGCTACCGCGGCAAGCCAGGTATGACAAGCTTAAATGCTTTAGGGTCTGGTAATATCCGCAGCCGTGACTAGCAAGTAGTACATTTAAACGCAGAGATGTGCAGGGTAGCAGGCGGGCATAATACCCGCCTGCTTTTTTATAAATATTTTTCGCCCTGGCGTTTCTTCAGGTCTGCTACTATTTCGCGTATGTATTGTTCATCGTTGCGGTCGCATATCAGCAGCACGTCTTCCATATCTACCACGATTAAGTCTTTCACACTATTGAGTACTATCATCTTTCCTGGCTGGCTCCGCACCATGTTGCCCCAGGCGCGGTAAATGGTGGCGTTGCCCATTACCACATTCTGGTTGGTGTCTTTGGGTAGCTGCTGGTACACACTGTTCCAGGTGCCCAGGTCGCTCCACCCAAATTCAGATTTTATTACGAATACATTGTCGGCTTTTTCCATTATGCCCAGGTCAATGCTTGTATTCTTGCATTTGCTATACACGTTGTTGATGAAGGCGGCCTCTTTTTTGGTGCCTACCACACTATCGTATTTAGCAAACAGTTCGTTCAGGTCTGGCATGTGTTCCGCTAAGGCATCCAGCATGGTTTGCCCCGAAAAAATGAACAAGCCACTGTTCCATAAAAAATCCCCGCTTTCCAGGAACCGGAGCGCAATTTCCTGGCTGGGTTTTTCAGTAAACGTTTTTACACGGAACAGTGCGGGCATGTCGGTTGCTTCTTCCAAATACTGTATGTAGCCATAGCCGGTGTCGGGCCGTGTTGGGGTTATGCCCAGCGTTACAACTACACTGTGTTTCTCAACAAACTGCAGGCTTCGCAGTGTATCGTTTGCGAAAGCCTGGCTGTCCAGTATCAGGTGATCTGCGGGGCTCACTACCACCTGTGCCCGCGGGTTTGTGTGCATGATGGCGTGCGTAGCGTAAGCTATGCAGGGGGCAGTGTTTCGCTGGCTGGGTTCCAGCAGCAGGTTTTCGGGGCGCAGTGCGGGTAGCTGTTTGCGCACCAGGTCCAGGTAAGACACATGCGTAACCACGTATATGTTCTTTTCGGGCATGAAGCGCTGAAACCTGTCCCAGGTGCTTTGCAGCAACGTGCGGCCTGTGCCCAGCAAGTCGTGAAATTGCTTGGGGTTTGTGTTGCGGCTGGCTGGCCAGAAGCGGCTGCCAATGCCGCCCGCCATGATGACTACATACTGGTTTGGGTTCATACGCGGGTGAGGGGGGTAGCCTAAATTGCACGGGTTAAAATTCCACTTTTCTTTTGCAAATCATTCATTACAAAAAAAAATCTTTTCAAACAAGCCCAGCACCCCTATTTCACTGCTTTTGTCAGTTGTTTTTTACCGCATGTTGTTTTAACACGCTTTTGTTGTTATTCAGCGTTCGTGGTAAGCGAATTATCTTATCTTTGATATTACGATGAATTAAAGCTGTACCCTACTTATTTCTGCCCGTACATTCTATAAAACTGTACAGGAAGATTGTTTCTTTTTTGATCCTCTCTTTTGAAAACGATTCCAGCAATGGATGCTACTGCTTTGCGTAAAACGCTGAAGGAATACTTCGGGTTCGACACTTTTAGGGGCCGCCAGGAAGAAGTCATGCTAAACCTGCTGGCAGGCAAAGATGGCTTTGTGATAATGCCTACGGGTGCTGGCAAAAGCCTGTGCTATCAGCTACCGGCGCTTGTGCTGCCCGGCACAGCACTGGTGGTGTCTCCGCTCATCGCGCTGATGAAAAACCAGGTGGACCAGATGCAGAGCCGCGGCATAGAAGCTGGCTTTCTAAATAGCAGTATGAACAAGGCTGACTATGAAGCAGTGAAACAGAAAACCATTGACGGGCAGATGAAGCTGCTGTATGTAGCGCCCGAGACACTGGTGCGCGATGAGTTTTCTGATTTCATCCGCCGTGCCCAGATCAGCTTTGTGGCCGTAGATGAAGCGCACTGCATTAGTGAGTGGGGGCATGACTTTAGGCCCGAGTACCGCCGCATACGGCCCATGCTGAGCCAGCATGCGCGTGTGCCCATCATCGCACTCACGGCGACTGCAACGCCGAAAGTACGGATTGACATTCAGCACAACCTGGGCATTGCAGATGCGCCACTGTTCATCAGCAGCTTTAACCGCACCAACTTATACTACGAGATACGTGAGAAGGTGAACCCTGTGCCCGAAGTGGTACGCTATGTAAAGCAGAATGCTAACAAAAGCGGCATCATTTACTGCCTGAGCCGCCGCAAGGTGGAAGAGATAGCCGAGATACTGAAGATGAACGGCATACAGGCCGTGCCTTACCATGCTGGGCTGGACAGTGAAACCCGCAGCAGGCATCAGGATATGTTCCTGAGCGAAGAGGTGCAGGTAGTGGTGGCCACCATCGCATTTGGTATGGGCATTGACAAGCCCGATGTGCGCTTTGTGATACACTACGATGTGCCGAAAAGTATAGAGAGCTATTATCAAGAAACGGGCCGCGGCGGGCGCGACGGCCTGGAAGGCAACTGCTTGCTGTTTTACGATTTCAATGACATTGTAAAACTCGAAAAGTTTATGAAGGACAAGCCCGTGAGCGAGCGCGAAGCGGGCAAGCATCTGCTGTATGAGATGGCAGCGTTCAGCGAGAGTGGCGTGTGCCGCCGCAAGCACATCCTGCACTACTTTGGTGAGCAGTATGATGAAACCAAATGTAACGGCATGTGCGACAACTGCCGCCACCCCAAGCCCACCTTTGATGCAACGAATGAAGCCACGCTGGCGATGCGCGTAGTGCAGGAGACCGAGGGCCACTTTGGGATGAACCACCTCATCTCGATCCTGAAGGGGTCGCAGAACGAGCAGATTAAAGCGATGGGCCACCTGAAGCTGAGCACACACAGCATGGGCGCACACCTGGAAGACAAAGCCTGGAAGAGCGTTTTTACCCAGCTTATCGTGTTTGATTACCTGGTGAAAGACATCATGGACTACGGCGTAATCAAGCTCTCAGCACGGGGTGAGGCCTATCTCAAGGCACCCCAGCCCATGCGCCTGAACCAATACATAGAGCCTGAAGTGCGCAATGCAGAACGTGAGAACGGCCACTTTGCCGAAGATGTAAAGAATTATGATGAACTGCTGTTTGAGAAACTGGTGGTGCTGCGCAAGCAGGTAGCGGCGAAACACAAGCTGCCACCGTATGTGATATTCCAGGAAACCTCGCTGGAAGAAATGGCCAGCAAGTTTCCCATTACGCAGAAGGAGTTTGAAAACATAAGCGGTGTGGGTGTGGGCAAGGCACGTAAGTTTGCCACGCCTTTTGTAGAGGTTATCAAAAAATATGTAGAGGAGAACGAGATAGAGCGGCCCATGGATGTGGTGGTGAAAACGCAGGGCAAGAACAGTGCGGATAAACTCTTCATCATCCAACAAATTGACCGCAAAACGCCGCTGGATGAGATAGCTGACATGAAGCGCCTGAACTATGAAGACCTGCTGGAGAAGGTGAACACCATTGTGTACAGCGGCAGCAAGCTGAACCTGGACTACTACATAGACCAGAAGGTGGACCAGGACCGGCAGGAAGAGCTGTATGAATACTTCCGCACGGCAAGCACCGACGACCTAGAGCTGGCCATGAAAGAGCTGGGCGCTGACTACACGCTGGAAGAGCTGCAACTAGTGCGCACCAAGTTTTACAACGAGTTTGCGAACTAGCGGCATAGCTGCTGCTGTCAAGCTGAGAATCTCTAATTTACGCCACCCCGAACCGGGCTCGGGGTTCCGCTTACGCCAACATGCAAGTACAACACAGCCACAGCACCACGCACGGCAAATTTTTCGTAGAGGAGGCGGGGCGGCGGCTGGGTGAGCTGTATTATAGCACCCTACCCGATGGCGCCCTGCGCATAGACCATACCGAGGTGTTGCCCGCGGGCCAGGGCAAGGGGCTGGGCAAGCAACTGGTGCAGGCAGCGGTGGACCATGCCCGTGCTGCCCACATCAAGGTATTGCCGGTGTGCCCTTTTGCTGCGGCGCTGTTTGACAAGATGACGGACTGGGAAGATGTGGTGATAAAGTATTCATAATAAAACAGCCCCGCCTTATCACGGGCGGGGCTGACCTTTGTTATCACAATGGCATGTGATGCGGTGTGGCGGCTACACGCCGTGCATAAAAGCTTTGCGGGCCAATAGAGTTTCCTGGCTGTCCACATGTTCGGGGTCTGGCACGCAGCAGTCCACGGGGCACACTGCGGCGCACTGGGGCTCTTCATGAAAGCCCATACACTCGGTGCACTTCTCCGGCACGATGTAGTAGATCTCGTTGCTTACGGGGGTTTGCTTGTCAGCAGCCTGTACTTTCAGGCCGTGGTAGTCCACCTCGGCGGTCAGGTTGGTGCCGTCAGCAAATGCCCACTTGGCACCGGCCTCATAGATGGCGGTGTTGGGGCACTCGGGCTCACAGGCCCCGCAGTTGATGCATTCTTCGGTAATATGTATGGCCATGTCGTTCTAAATCAACACGTTAGGCTTAGAGTAAGTTGTTTGTTCTCGGGCGATGCCCCGATTTTGGGCTGCAAAGTTAGCCACAGAACGCCTTGGAAGGCGATTTTATTCCCGCCTGCGCATCATTTTCCGCAGTTTGTAATTCCCCAATTTGTGTTTGGGGTGCTGCTCGGCAGCTTGGTAATTTTTTTCCTGTTCCTGTACTGAAGCGGCCAGGTCAACTACCGGCAGGGGGTAGTCAGCACCCAGGCGTATGCCATACCGCTCCTGCTCGGCGGGGCTCAGCATCCCTGGCTGGTGCACGCGCGCGGCAGGCAGGGAGGCCAGCACAGGTAGCCAGTGCTTAACGTATTGGCCCTCAGGGTCATATTGGGCTGCCTGCCTGGGTATGTCGAAGTAGCGGAAGCCCCGTGCATCGTTGCCTATGCCGGCAGCATACTGCCAGTTGCCATAGTTGCTGGTTACGTCATAGTCCACCAGCTGGCTTTCAAACCACTCAGCACCTAGGCGCCAGTCCAGCCCCAGGTTTTTAGTTAAAAAGCTTGCGGCTATCTGGCGGGCGCGGTTGCCCAGGTAGCCGGTGGCGGCCAGCTCGCGCATAGCGGCATCTACCAGCGGGTAGCCGGTGTTGCCGTTCCGCCAGCCCTCTAAGCGGTCAGCATCGGTGCGCCAGGGCATGGGCAGGTTGCGCAAGCCGGCCATGCGGAAGAGAGCATTGCCCTGCTTCAGTGCCACAAACCTGAAGTAGTCTCGCCAGAGCAGCTCAAACACCAGCCAGTATGTACTGTCATTTTTTACACGCTCGCGTTCGTAGCGTTTCACTTCAGCATACACCTGGCGGGGCGAAAGGCAGCCGTTTGCGAGCCAGGGGCTTAGCTTGCTGCTGTAGTCAAGCCCCAGCATGCCATTGCGGGTTTCTTTGTAGCTGCGCAGGAGGTCGGAGGTCCAGAGGTAATGCTGCAGGCGTTGCAGGCCCTCGGTTTCGCCACCGCTATACGGCCCCTGCGGTATGGGGAGGGGGGGTAGTGGTTCGCTTGCAGGCCACGTTAAAGGAGCGGGTATGTGGTTAGGCGTAGCGAGCGGGGGCCGCACCAGCACCTGTGTTTCTACGCTACGCCGGAACTCAGTGAACACATCGGGCAGGTGGGCGGTGTCGAAGGGCAGGTCGTCGGGGTGCAGCAGGGTATGCCCCCAGATGCCGTGTAGGGCTACGCCCAGGGGTTGCAATGCTTTAACAAGTGCAGCTTCCACATCGGTTTCTTCGCGGGTAGCTTCAATATGGTAATATACAGCGCTAGCCTGTAGCTCTCTGGCCAATGTCGGGATTGCCGCTTCGGGCTTGCCAAGCCGGATGATTAAACGGCTACCTATACCATGCAGCGCGGCATTCAGGTTATGCAGGCTTTCTATCAAAAAGCGGGTACGGTGCGGGCCCGTTTTTACAATGCCGAAGCGCTTGCCAAATGTGTGTGTAAGAGCCCAGTTGCTTGCATCCCACACATACACGGGCACTATGCCAACCCCCAAGCGGGTTGCCGCCACGAAGGCAGCCTGCAGGGCAGCATGGTCGTGCAGCCGCAGGTCGTTTCGCAGCCAGAGAAGTATGGGTTTCAAGTTTAACTTTAGAGAACTAGCGGGAAAGTTCGGCATTTCTGCGCCGTTTGGCCCAGCTTCATGCAACCCTAGGGCCGCCTTGCACTCTATAGTAAAAACAAAAGCTATGCGTACGGTTACCCGCTCCCTAATCCTTGCCTGCTTACTTCTGGTTATAGCCGCAGTGGCTCAAGCCCAAGACCTACCTACGCCCATTAAAGGGGAGCGCAAACGTGAAGTGCGGCCCGTGCAGCCCTTTACCAGCATAGATGTAGGCGGTGCCTGCGATGTGTACCTCACCATAGGGCAAGGCTATGCAGTAGAAGTAGAAACGCTAACCGCCGAGCTAGCGGACCTACGTGTGCTAAATGCTGGCGACCTGCTCACGGTAGCCTATACAGGGAAAGTGGTGAAGATGTTTAATACTGGCAAAAACATAGACCATTCCCGTAAGATCTACATCACCTGCCCTACACTGGAGGGCATCACTTTGCACGGCGCTACAGACTTAACGCTCGTGGGCGGAGAACTTAAAGGGCGCAAGCTGGTGCTGAACGCAAAGGGAAGTAGCGACATGCAACTGAACCTGGATGTTGAAGAACTATTGGTTACTTGCCAGGGCGCATCAGATGTAAAGCTGAGCGGGAGCGCTGGCCATCTGGCAGTGAACGTACAGGGTTCGTCGGATGTATCAGCCTCTCGCCTGATATGTGCAAATGCATCTGTAACTGCGCAAGGAAGCTCAGATGTAAAAGTGCATGCCAAAGCAGAAATGCAGGTATTTGCGAAAGGCTCATCGGATGTGACCAATACCGGGCCTGGCAAAACGGTGGTGCTGCGTGCAAAAGGCTCCAGCGATGTGCGGAAAGCAAGCTGGTAGTTTGCTGTAGAGAGGGGATGAATGTGTAGGGGTGCCCGCATGGAGATTCTATGCATTGCCTGCAGAAGGGGGAGTTATATACATGCTATTTCCTTTTTTAAGTGCACCCATCAGAAAGGCATTTTTAACGAAAAGTGACTATAGGTTTGCGTTTTGAAAACGTTTCGTGACGTAATTGGAGCCCACTAAATCATTGCAAACCCTTATCCCTTTCTCTATTCCTATTTATGAAACACTTTAGACTCAGTTGGGTACTGGCGCTTGTGCTGGTAGCCACGCGCCTCTCTGCCCAGAGCCTGGCAGACCAGGTGGACATCAAGTATGAGAAACATGTACTCAAGAACGGGCTTACCCTGCTGGTGCATGAAGACCACAAGGCCCCTATTGTCGCAATCAATGTGTGGTACCATGTGGGCTCTAAAGATGAGAAGCCGGGTAAGAGCGGCTTTGCGCACCTCTTTGAACACCTGATGTTTAACGGTAGCGAGAACTACAACAAAGACTACTTCAAGGCACTGGGCGCTATAGGCGCTACAGACCTGAACGGCACTACGAACAATGATCGCACCAACTACTTTCAGAATGTGCCTACCAGCGCCGTAGACCAGGTGCTGTTTCTGGAAAGCGACCGCATGGGCCACCTGCTTGGCGCGATAGACCAGGCCAAGCTGGATGAGCAGCGCGGTGTAGTACAAAATGAAAAGCGGCAAGGTGAGAACCAGCCCTACTCGCTCGTGGACGATGAGATTTGCAAGATCCTGTATCCTGCCACACATCCCTATGCATACCCTAAGGGTACAGTGATAGGCAGCATGGAAGACCTGAATGCAGCCAGCCTAGCGGATGTGCAGGAGTGGTTTAAAACATACTACGGCCCTAACAATGCAACACTGGTACTGGCCGGTGACATAGACCTGAAAACGGCAATTGCCAAAGTGGAAAAATATTTTGGCTTCATTCCTGCAGGGCCGCCCCTACCCCGCGTGTATGGCTGGGTGCCCCGACTGGATGCGCCTATCCGCCACGAAATGGAAGACCGAGTGCCACAAACCCGTGTGTATAAAATATGGCCCGTAGCAGGTGCTGACCACGGGCGCAACACATCCGATGTGGCGCACCTAGAAGTGCTTACCGCGCTGCTGGCGCAGGGCAAAACTAGCCGCTTGTTTAAGCGCCTGGTATATACGGACCAAACCGCAAGCAATGTTGCATCATATCTGGACGACCGCGAGGTGAGCAGTGAGTTTGTGGTGTTTGCGGCCGTGAAGCCTGGCGTTGATGCCAATGCAGTAGAGAAAGTATTGAATGAAGAAATCTATCGATTGGTGAGCGAAGGCCCCACGGCTGACGAACTGAACCGTGTACGCACACAGTTCCTGGCCAATTACATCCGCGGTACAGAGCGCATCGGCGGCTTTGGCGGCAAGAGCGATGTGCTGGCGCAGTCGCAGGTGTATTACGGGAGTGCGGATATGTATAAAACATTTCTAAAAACCATAGAGAGTGCTACACCTGAGAGCGTAAAGCAGGTGGCACAGCGCTGGCTCACACCGAATGTATTGTCAGTTACCGTAAACCCCTATGGTAAATACAGCAACGCTATACCTGACGTAGAGCGCAAAGCACTGCCCACGCTGGGCGAGGCCCCTGCGGTGAACTTCCCAAACCTGCAGCGTGCTACGCTGAAGAACGGGCTGAAGGTAGTGCTGGCGGAACGCAAGGGCGTACCGGTGCTGAACATGAGCCTGCGCCTGGATGCAGGTTATTCTTCAGACAATGCTAACAATTCTGGCATAGCTGCGCTGGCCATGAACATGATGGATGAAGGCACTGCCAAGCGCAATGCAATACAGATAAGCGAAGACCTAGCAAACCTGGGCGCGAACCTGACCACGGGATCTGGCTTGGATGTAAGCCTTGTAAACCTGAATACGCTGAAGGCAAACGTGGACAAGAGCCTGGACATCATGGCGGACGTGGTGCTGAACCCCAGCTTCCCTGCGAACGACTTTGAGCGGCTGAAGCAGCAGCAGGTGGTGCAGATTAAGAATGAGAAAACCCAGCCAGGCGGTATGGCTGGCCGTGTGCTACCCCGCATGGTGTATGGTGATAACCATGGCTATGGCATGATGGCATCCGGCTTTGAGGCCACTGTAGCAAAGCTTACACGCGAAGACATCGTGAAGTGGCACCAGGCGTGGGTGAAGCCTGGCAGTAGCACCTTGGTGGTAGTGGGCGACATTACCCTGGCTGAGCTAACCGCCAAACTGGAGCAAGTGCTGGGCGGCTGGGCCAAGGGCGAAGCCCCCAAGAAGAACCTGCCTGCCGTGCAGCTTGCAGCCAAACCGCTGGTGTACATCGTAGACAAGCCCGGCGCGATTCAGAGCCAGATCAATGCGGCACATATCACTGTGCCTGGCAATAACCCCGAAGAAGTAGCGGTAGAAATGTTTGCCAAAATTCTAGGAAGTGACTTCAATGCGCGCATCAACATGAATCTGCGTGAAGACAAACACTGGAGCTACGGCGCCTTTGGTGGAACAAGTGCTGGACGAGTTATGCGCCACTGGACGATAAATGCGGGCGTGCAAACGGACAAGACCAAAGAGAGCCTGGTAGAGATACAGAAGGAGATGAACGACATAGTAGGCAGCCGGCCTGCTACTGAAGATGAGTTCAACCGTGTGCAGAGCGACCAAGCCCTGCAGCTACCCGGCCGATGGGAAACCCTGCAGGCGGTATCGGGCTCTGTAGCCTATGTGCTGAACAATGGCTTGCCTGATAACTACTTTCAAACCTATGCGCAGAAAGTGCGCAGCCTAAAGCTGGCCGAGGTGCGTGCCGTAGCTACGAAGGTGGTAAAACCAGGTAACCTGATTTATGTAGTAGTAGGCGACCGTGCCAAGATAGAAGAGGGCATTAAGAGCCTGAATCTGGGCGAGATACGCTACGTAGATGCTGACGGAAATGTAGTAAAGTAGTAATACTTTATTCCTAAACGTGTTACAAGCGCCCCGAATCGGGGCGCTTGTTTTTTATTTACCCAGCACCATAACAAGTAAGCCCGCAAGTATGAGCGCCCCGCCCACGGCGGTGCGCCAGGTAAGGGCCTCGCCCAGCCACCACACGGCTAATAGCAGGGTGATGACAATGCTGCCTTTGTCTATCAATGCTACTACGCTTACCTCGCCTAGCTTCATGGCGCGGTAGTAGAACACCCAGCTAAGTGTAGTGGTAAGCCCAGAGAGGCAAAGTATGCCCACATCTTTGGCGGTGAGCTGTTTAAGCTGCGGGGTGTGGTTCAGTGCCAGTGCGTTCAGCCACACCAGCACAAACACTGCTGTGGTGCGCACGGCCAGACCGGCATCTCCGCTTACATTTTGCAGGCCCATTTTGGCAATCACGCTGGTGATGCCAGCAAAAACCATGCTGAGCAAGGCATAGAGTATCCATAATTCCATAGCCTAATATACGCCAGATAGTTTGCAACCTTTTATGGTGTAACTTGTCTTATTCGTTAAACCCTATAGCATTATGCAGATCTTATATTTCATCGCCCTTGTAATCGTTATCTTATGGGTAGCGAGTTTTGCATTCGGTATATTGTGGTGGCTCATGAAGTGGGCTATCATCGTTGCCGTGATTATCGTAATCATCCGCCTCGTGAGTGGGAAGGACCCCATCTCGGGCAAGAAGTAACGCGCAAGTTTCATCAAGCAAAATAGCCTTACGCCCGGGTACCGGTGTAAGGCTATTTGCATTCGTAACAAACTACAAGCAGTTACCCGCCCCACTAGAACGGTGCCTTAAAGTCGCCCTCAAAGGCATCGTCGTCTCCTTCATCATTCATTCGGCTTGGGAAGGTCATGCGGCCGCTTTCGCGTGGCTGTGCCGGCGGGGGTATGGGGCGGCGTGTTGAGCCTGAATCGCTAAACTCGCTGTAGGCATTGCTTAGCTGGGCATAGGGGTCGTTGCCAGGGGCAGTGGGGGGCACAAATGCAGGGGTGCCATAGTTGCCAGCAATATCATTAAAGCGTGCATAGCGCCCTACAAAATTCAGTTTCACGGTATCAGTAGGCCCGTTGCGCTGCTTGCCAATGATAAGCTCAGCTATGCCTGCGGTGCTGGTGCCGTCTTCAAATTGTTCAAGCTTATAGTACTCAGCCCGGTAGAGGAACATCACCATATCCGCATCCTGCTCTATGCTACCACTCTCACGCAGGTCACTTAGCTGGGGGCGCTTGTCGCCGCTGGTGCGGGTTTCTACTGCGCGGCTAAGCTGGCTGAGCGCAATGACAGGCACATTCAGCTCTTTCGCCAGCTCTTTCAGTGCACGACTGATGTAGGCAATTTCTTGTTCGCGGTTAAAGCTCTTGCTGTTGCCACCACTCATGAGCTGCAGGTAGTCAATGATGATGAGCTGGATGCCTTTTTCAGCCTTTAGCCTGCGGCACTTTGCCCTGAGGTCGTACACGCTGAGTGCGGGCGTATCATTGATGTAGAGCGGCGCGCTGCTGAGGGCACCACTGCGGTGGTTTAGCTGCTCCCACTCATAGGGCTCCAGTTTGCCTGTGCGCAGCCGGTTCAGTTCCAGTTCTGACTCTGAGCTTAACAAGCGGTGTGCTATCTGTGTGGCGCTCATCTCCAGGCTGAAAAAAGCTACGGGCACTTTCTTCTTTACAGCCGCATGCCGCGCTACACTGAGTACGAATGCCGTTTTACCCATGGCGGGGCGTGCCGCAATAATCACCAGGTCGCTGGGCTGCCAGCCACTGGTCAGCTCGTCCAGCTTTTTAAAGCCAGTGGGTATGCCAGTAATGCCGTCTTCTTTCTTGCTGATTTCTTCCAGTTGCCGTATGGCCTGGCTCACCAGGTCGCGTGCGGGCAGGCTGTCGCGCCGCAGGTTATTCTCGCTGAGCGAGAACAGTTCCTGCTCGGCGTGGTCCAGTAGGTCAAACACATCATTGGTATCTTCATAAGCTTCGCGTTGCACCTCGCCGGTAATGCGGATGAGGTCGCGCTGTATAAACTTTTGTGCTACAATGCGTGCGTGAAACTCAATGTTTGCAGCACTGGCTACTTTGCTGGTAAGCTCAGTAATATAGAAAGCCCCGCCAGCTATTTCCAGCGTACCGTTCTTGCGCAGTTGCTGCGTAACGGTGAGTAGGTCAACTGGTTCGCTGTTTTGGAAGAGCTGGTGAATGGCTTCAAAAATCAGCTTGTGGCCGTCTTTGTAAAACACTTCCGGCTTCAGCACATCTATCACTTTGCTGAGGGCATCTTTTTCCAGCATGAGCGCGCCCAGCACAGCCTGCTCCACTTCATTGGCCTGGGGCTGCAATCTGCCTACTGATACCAGTGGGCCAGTAGAGGGTCTGCGCACACGCATGGTGGTTGCGGGGCTGGGGCCGGATGGGTTCTGGGGATTGTCTGTCATGTGAAGCGCAGCAGGAGTAAAAGTTCGGTTGTCTTGAGATTTGTTTCGCTAGCTATACTGTATAAGGCTATCTATACTAACGCCCACTGGCTTTGCTTGTACCCCCAACCCGCAAAATGACCGTAGAAAAAGGGGCAAGAATTTCCCACCGCCGTTTTTGGTGGCAGATGCGCGCTGTGCACATAGTAGAACTAGGGCAACAGGGTAGGCATCTGCCAGTCAATCGGCAGGTAATAAATTCAGCCCGCGCTGTAAGGGGTGAACTCGCTGTGGACGAGTGATGCAAACGTACGACATGAAAGGCCCCATTGTAAAGCGAGTGTTATCCAAAGTACTGCACGTGGATTTGTTGAAAAATTCACCCGCACAATTCTGTTGAATGCGGGGTTGCATTTTGTAAATGATGTGAGCGCTGCGCGATAACTTTTAGGTTCATCGCGAACAGCAATCCTCGCATATTTGCTGCGGCACAGCCAACATTTTTTATCTACTCTTGCTAATCATACCGCATACATGAAACTGCATAGCATTGATACAGGCCTTTTTAAACTAGATGGCGGTGCCATGTTTGGTGTGGTGCCGCAAACCATCTGGCGGCATACAAACCCACCTGATGCGCAGAACCGAATCAACATGGCCATGCGTTGCCTGCTCATTGAATCTGATGATGGCAGGCTTATACTAATAGACACAGGCCTGGGCACCAAGTACGACCCCAAGTTCGCGCGCCTCTATGACCTGGACGATGTTACCCACAACCTGGACAAAAGCCTAGCCGCAGCAGGCTTCAGCAAAGCAGACGTAACAGACGTAGTGCTCACACACCTGCACTTTGATCACTGCGGCGGCACCACAGTGCGCAACAGCAGCTCGGGCGTAGCAGAAGTGGCTTTCCCCAATGCCACCCTCTGGCTGCAGCGCAGCCACCTGGAGTGGGCGCTCACGCCCAACCCACGCGAGAAGGCCAGCTTCTTTGCTGACAACCTGGACCCCATACGCAATTGGCACAAACTCAATCTGCTGGATGGGCCTGCCACAATAGCCCCAGGCATAACCCTCATGGTTATGAACGGGCATACCGAAGGGCAGCAGCTGCCACTGATAGACTATAAGGGCACCAAGCTGCTATATGCAGCAGACCTCTTCCCCAGCACGGGCCACCTACCACTGCCGTATGTGATGGCCTACGACACACGCCCTCTGCTCACACTACAGGAACGTGAGTTACTGATGCCCACACTTGTGAAAGAGCAGTGGGTGCTCTTCTACGAGCACGACCCCGTAAACGTGTGTGGCATGGTGGTACAAGACGAGAAGGGGCGGTATGCCAGCGGGCGCACGTTCCAACTGGCGGAACTGGGGTAAAGTGCGGCATCTAATACGGTAAGCTGATTATCAATAGGTTAGGACGTAACAAACGCATAGGCTTGCTTCAAAATTTAACACAGCAGGGCAGTATTATTTTGGATTTTCTGCCTATCTTTGCATCCCATTTTAGGGCACAAATAGCCCTTAACGTTTTATGGCAAAGAAAAAAGGTAACCGCCAGCAGGTGATTCTAGAATGCACTGAGCACAAAACCTCAGGCGTAAGTGGTATGTCACGTTACATTACCCAGAAAAACCGCAAGAACACAACCGAGCGCCTGGAGCTGAAAAAGTACAACCCGTACTTGAAGAAAGTTACCGTTCACAAAGAGATCAAGTAATTCCATTTCACCGCAACCCCTATAACCTTCAAGTGTCATGGCAAAGAAAGTAGTAGCTACCCTGCGCGACAAAAGCAAAGGCGTTGGCATGATCAAAGTAATCCGTTCTATCAAGAATGCAGATACGGGTTCTTATTCCTTCAAGCAGGACATGGTAGCTGCCGAGAGCCTGCAGCAATACATGAAAGACAACAACCTGAAGTAACCCTAGACAGGGTACCAGATACAACCCTGCACACGCAGGGTTTTTTTATGATGCGTCAAACCGCACTATGATAACCGGAGAGGTGCCAGAGTGGTCTATCGGGCACGCCTGGAAAGCGTGTATACCTGAAAAGGTATCGGGGGTTCGAATCCCTTCCTCTCCGCTACTTAAATTGAACTAGGCAGTTTGGGTTTGCAGTGTAGCTGGCGTGGGGCTTATACGCTGGGCGATACCCACCTGAAAACCCAGTAGCAATACGTCGTCAAGCTGGTTTTCTTTGCCACGCCATTCATCAAAGGTGGCGGCAATGCGCCGCTCCTGCTCTTTAGGGCTGAATACTACCACCTGTTGTAAGGCTTCATACAGTTTGCGATAGCCGAGTTTGCGGCGCCTTTCGCCACCAAACTGGTCAGCATACCCATCTGAAAAAAGGTAGCAATAGGTAGGTTCGTTAATGACGAAACGCAGCGTTTGGAATTGGCGCTTTTCTTCCATTTGCAAGCCCCCTATGCTCACCTTATCGCCGCGCACTTCTTGCACATCATTTTTGTGGACAAGCAGCATGGGGTGATTAGCGCCGGCAAATGTGAGTGTTTGTGTGTCTGGCTCCCATGTGCACACGCTGGCGTCCATACCATCTCGGCTGTCAGTATGTTGTTGTCGTAGGGCCAACCGTATCTGTTGGTGCATTTTAGTAAGTATACGCCCAGGGTCTGTTTCACCACCCTCTTCTACAATACGATTAAGCAATTCAAAGCCGAGCATACTCATAAAAGCACCTGGTACACCATGACCCGTACAATCTACCGCTGCAATGATGGATTTTCCCTTGATGGTACAGAACCAATAGAAATCGCCACTGACCACATTGCGCGGACGGAAAAACAGTGCGAAACCTGGCAGGTGCCTGCGCACCTCGGCTGGATGTGGCAGCATAGCAGATTGTATACGGCTGGCATAAGCTATACTCTCATGAATGTTTGTATTCTTTTTTTCAAGGTCGTCTAATGCTGAAATAAGCTGGTGCGTTCGCCCACTGAGCTGCTGGGTGCGCTGCTCTACACGCTGCTCCAGTGTTTCCTTTTGCTCTTCTACCATTCGTAGAACTTCCAGTTGAGCTTCCTGTCTTTCGCGCTGCTCTGTATTTAGCCTATCTGCTACCGCAAGTGAGAATAGCAGGGCCTCCACCACAAGTGTCAGTCCAATTGCTTGACTTTGGTATTCAAACCACCAGTTGCTAAAAGGCAATGCGATGTGCAGCAAGTTCTGGTCTAGTACCGTAAACAACAGTACCAGTGGCATTACGACAAGTGGTGTGCTTGAGATGAACAGATAGCGTGCAGCACGTATGCCTTTTACAACTTCAAGTATGAGCGCACCGTAGTAAATGAGCGGCAATACCAAGAGTGGTAAAATCATTAAACTGCCTATAACAAGAATATGTGGGGTAAGATTGGTGAGTGTAATGGCGAGAATGATACCGGTTATGGCTATATTCATCCAGCCCAACTTTCTAAACATACGCCACCAAGCAGGTTGTTGCGTTCGCAGGCTGATATAGCTAGAGGCCCAAGCCAGGTAAACTTGCGAACCAAGGAAAAAAGTTAAGTAAGTAACATTCATGGGTACAATTCGCAGCATGTCATTCATCCAGAAGTGTATAGAGCCTGACGCCATGATGATGCCAGCACCTAACAATGCATTCGTCAACGCCAACCAACCCATATAGGTATAGCGAGGTGCTGCCAGGAACATGGCCAGTTTGTACAGTGCAAAAGCAACAAGTACCGTAGCCAGGCACCATGTCATTACACTAGCGGTGTGCTTTTCCCAAATTCGCTCTTCATACACCCTCGCGGTAGCGAATGAAAGCGCGGGATATCTTTCATAGCTATATTGGCCTACGTGCCAAACAACATGGGCGGTCCGCCCTGGTAAAACATTCAATTTTACATTGTAGTGAAAGGGCTGTTGGGACAAGCCATTACCCGTAAGTTGAATCCAATGGGCACCTACTTCTCGCTGATACCAAACTTGGTAATGCACAAAGAAGTGATTGCTTAGCGAAACTATAAAGGATGTATCGGTAGCCGTTCTGTTTGTAAGGTGGAAGCCAGCCCAGTACCAGCGTACTGGAACAGGCAGCAGATTAAATGGCTGCTCAGTCGTATCAAAAGCTGTAAACTGATCAACTTGAGATGTAGCTGCCGACAAATTAAGTGCACTGTCTTTTTCAATACGCTGACTCAGGTATGGCAAAAGTGCCGAGACGGGGAGTATGCCAGTGTGTATATGAAACAGGCTGTCGGTAAGTGCTAGTGTTGGCTGGTTCTGTGCGCCTAGCTCATGATTTACAATGCAAAACAGGGCGCATAGCGCAACGCGTAAAACCCGATGCATAATGGCATCAATATAAATAAAAGCAATACTGTAAACCTATACATCTTTTGTAGCGACATAAAGCAAGAACTCTCATTATTCATTCCCTGGAAATGGGTGTATGCAGATATGAATCTGCACGAGGTTATGGCTGGAGTTCACAGGATAGGTAACTTTCTTTCGCTCTCACTGCGTAGCAAAGCAAAACCGCGCAAACAATAAGCTTGCGCGGTTGCATATAGGTTGTATCAAACTAACAATTACCTATCGGCAGGCTTGCCTGTGCGGCGGAAGGTAGGGCCGCTGCGGCGGTTTTTGGCAAACCCTGCTGACCGCATGTGGTTGCCACCCTGGCCATTGCGTCGCTGCTGCGTGGCAGGGAAGTTTACGCTCAGGCGTGCATCTTCCTCGGTTGCGGTTTGCCCACCTGCCTGAGCCTTTGCGGCATAGGGGTGGTCAGCCACTATAGGTATCGCTTTGCCCAGCAGTTTATTGATGGCGCGCAGGTAGCTGCGTTCATCCACATCGCAAAAAGAGAGGGCCTTGCCCTCAGCACCCGCACGGCCTGTACGGCCGATACGGTGTACGTAGGTTTCGGGCTCGTTCGGTAGGTCATAGTTTACCACCAGCGCCAGGTCTTCTACATCAATGCCGCGTGCGGCTATGTCAGTCGCTACCAGTACCTGGGTTTTGCCCCGCTTGAAGCTATCCAGCGCTTGCTGGCGTGCACGCTGCGTTTTGTCGCCATGTATGGCCTGTGCAGTGATCTCCGCATTGTGCAGCTCGCGCATCACGCGGTCAGCCCCGTGCTTGGTGCGGGTAAACACCAGCGCAGTAAAGGCACCTGTTTCTTTCAGGATGTGTATTAACAGATTCTTCTTATCGCCACGGGGCACAAAGTACACGGTGTGGTTCACACGTTCAGCTACAGTACTTGTGGGCACCACGCTCACGGTAGCGGGGTCACGCAGCAGGCTGTTTGCCAGCTTCTGTATGTTCGGGGGTAGCGTCGCACTAAAGAATAGTGTCTGGCGTTTCGCGGGCAGCTTCTCGCTGATTTTTGTAATGTCATGAATGAAACCCATGTCCAGCATGCGGTCGGCTTCGTCCAGTACAAATATCTCTACATGTGACAGGTTCACGTAGCCCTGGTCCATGAGGTCCATGAGGCGGCCGGGAGTGGCTATCAGGATGTCAACGCCGCGTTGCAGCGCATCGGTTTGTGGGCGCTGGTTCACGCCACCATATACCGCAGTATGATACATACCCATGTTTTTGCCGTAAGCACCAATGCTCTCCTTGATTTGTTCGGCCAGTTCACGGGTAGGTGCCAGCACAAGGGCACGAATGGGGCGGCGGTTTTTTTGGAAACCAGTTACTTTAGCACTGGGGGGTGTGGCAGCAGCGGCATCTTTGGCAGCCTGTACACCTGCAAATAGCAACTGTAGCGTAGGAATGGCAAAGGCTGCCGTTTTGCCGGTGCCTGTTTGGGCACTGGCCAGCAGGTCACGCCCTTGCAGTGCAAGCGGAATGGCCTGCGACTGTATAGGGGTGGGCGTGGTGTAGCCTTCAGCGGCAAGCGCACGCGAGATGGGCTCGATGAGCCCGAGTTCTAAAAATGTCATAAAGATTACCCGCTTCCGCAGGTAGTGGAAAAATGGTTAGGGCTTTCGCCAGCCTAGCGCAGGTAAAACCATTCTGAAACACCTGGCAGCAAAACACCGCTTGTGCGGCACCCCGAAAATCAACGGGAGAATTAAGTGGAACCTACCGGATGGAAAGGCGTTAGCCTATGAACAAACTGTTAAAAGCGATGCAAAGGTAGTTGGTTTTTTTGAATAAACCAAACCTATACGTAATGTGTTGTGCATAAGGGGTTTACTGCTAGGCTGCAATGGCTATCTGTAACCCCTGTAGGTACAGTTTCACTTGCTGTGCAAAAACTTCTACTTCGCTTTTGGGCAAGGTGTTCACCATAGCATGCAGGGCTGCATGCTGTATGCGCAGGTCTGTTAGCAGCATGTCAGCCGTTTCATCGGGCAGTTGCCAGGCAGACACCAGCAACAGGGGCACTGCATAATTGAACTTCAGTTCTGAATCTACAATGGCCCTTGCCTCAAACGCTGAGCCAGCTCGCAATACCCGGTAGCGCAAGCCTGTAATAGCCACGGCTTCTAAAACACGGGTAGTAAGTATCTCCAGCACATGGTAGTCGCCATCTACCAGCAGTATGTAGGGTTGAAGCATAATGGCTGTTGTTTAGTTGATCCTACTGCAAAACGGGTAAAGCCAGTTTGGCAGTACCCGTTCTACACATACAAAGCTCCAAACTCCGCGCCATACTTGTGTTGTAGATATCACTTATGCAGGATGAATTTGCCCACGATGTGTAGAAAAAAGAGAGCTTATGCACATCGCGTACAGAGTTCCTTCAGCGGTTATGAATTAGTAGTAGGTGCTATTACCTATGGTAAACTACTCGAAAGATAACACGGGTAACATAGCGATTACAAAAAGAAAACCCGGCTGAAGGCCGGGTCTATTCATAAATTCTTACTAATTGCTAAATCAACCAAACCAGTGTGATGCTATACAGCATCACTCAGGCTGGTGAAGGTGAAGTCGCGCACTTTCATGGCTGGTATCATCAGCCCATTGATCCGTTCTGGCTTGCCCAGGGCATCCAGGTTGTTCAGCATAATCACTGGGCTTTCATTGAACCGGAAGTTTTTTACCGGATATTGAATCTGCCCATTCTCTATGTAGAAAGTACCGTCGCGTGTAAGGCCTGTGTAGAGCAGCGTCTGGGGGTCCACACTGCGTATATACCACAGGCGCGTAACCAGTATGCCGCGCTGTGTAGATTTAATCAGGCTCTCCAGCGTTTCGTTACCGCCCATCATCATACCGCTGCCGGGAGGGGGTAAGGCTTTGTCGTACTTTTTCATCTCAGCCCAGTAGCGGCTGCAATACAGATTTTTCACAACGCCGTTCTCTATCCATACCACTTTGCCTTGTGCGCGGCCATAGCCACCGCCACCAAAGCGGCCACCCCCACCAGCCCAGGGTGCACCGGGGGCATCAGCATTCATGGGGTCGCTGATAAAGGTAATGCGCTCGTCGAACATTTTTTCGCCCAGCTTGGTGCCGCCACCTTTCTTGGCCATAAAGCTGCGGCCCTCGTCAGCGGTGCGTTGGTCCATGTTGCCGAACATGTTCTGCAGCAACTCTGCGCTGGCTGCGGGTTCCAGTATCACGGTGTACTTCCCAGGCTCCAGGGCTTTGGCTTCTCGGCTTCGTGCTGCTTTTTCAGCCGCAATGGCCGTAACGGCGCCTGCTTTCAGCAGGCCCGCATCGTTATAGTCGCGAATGGCATAGCCGCTGCCCGTGCCGTCCTCGGTGCGTGCAGTTACGGTAAAGTCCACTCCTGTAGCGCGGTGATACCCAAAGTTGCCCTTGCTGTTCATGCGGGCGCTAAAGCCCGTGCGGTCTTCTTCAAAGCCCGCTACCACTACTTTGTTTTTCTTGGCAACCTCTATGCTCTGAAAGGTAGCCTCAGCGCGGTAGTTAGGGTCTATCTTGGCAGTGTTCTCACTGTAAGCAGCTTTGATTTCCAGATAAGGCTGCTGCGTCAGCATGGGCATGTATTCGGGGTTTTCAGGGGCTAGTTTGGCCAGCTCTTCGCTGCGCCGCACCACCTTTTCCAAGCTGGCATCGTCAAGCTCGTTAATAGTAGCCGAGCCGCTGCGCTTGCCATAGGCACTGGTTACGGCAATTGTGAGGTTATACTCCTCACCACTGGTGCTCACGGTATTTCGTGCATAGCGAATGTTGCCGCCTTTGCCGCCATTTACCGTAATCTCGCATTCATCAGCTTTGCTGAAAGCCAACACTTTCTTGAGCAGTGCTTGTGCTTCTTCTTTATTCAGTAATGCCATGGTATATGGTCGTATTAAGTCGTGATAAAAAATGAAGGTTATATTTTCCGTGCTGTGTTAATCACGTTTACGCCGTTAAAGCGGGTGGTGCTGCTGCCATGGCTCACAGCACTAACCTGGCTGGGCTGGCCTTTGCCGTCAAAGAACGAACCAAAGAGCCGGTAGTCTTGTTCATCACATATCGCCGCGCAGCTATTCCAAAACTCCTGCGTGTTGCTCTGGTACGCCACATCATTCACAGGCCCTACTATCTGCCCATTCTTGATTTCGAAGAATAGTGTGCCGCCAAACTGAAAGTTATACCGCTGCTGGTCTATGCTGTAGCTGCCACGGCCGACAATGTATATGCCTTTTTCTACACCCTTCACCATTTCTTCGGGTGTGAGGCGGTCTTTGCCCGGCAGCAGGCTCACGTTCGGCATGCGCTGAAACTGAACGCTGTTCCAGCTATCGGCATAGCAGCAGCCATGGCTTTCGCTTTCATTCAGTATGTGTGCCTGGTCGCGTATGGCTTGGTAGTTCACCAGCACGCCTTCCTTGATAATGTCCCAGCGTTTGCACTGCACGCCCTCATCGTCGTAGCCCACACCTCCCAGGCTGCCGGGTTGGGTTTTGTCCGCTACTATATTTACCAGCGGACTGCCATATTTAAAGCTCTTGCTCTGCCATTTATCCAGGGTCGCAAAACTGGTGCCGGCATAGTTGGCTTCGTAGCCCAGCACGCGGTCCAGCTCAGTGGGGTGGCCCACGCTTTCGTGTATGGTAAGGCCCAGGTGGTTTGGGTCCAGCACAAGATCATATTTTCCTGGCTCTATGCTTTTGGCCGTCATCATTTCCTTGGCCTGTTTGGCCGCGGCAATAGCATCTTCCACCATGTCGTAGCTGTTGCGGTAGCCTGTCAGGCCAAAGGGCTGCGGCAGTTTGTCTTCCGCTTTGGGTTCCATGTATTCCCAGCCCATACCCATAGGCGCACTCAGTGCTTCGCGCGCTTTGAATTTTCCCGCCATTGGGTTCGCAGCCACCACATTAAAGTTTGGCCAGATGCGATGCACATCCTGGTCTATGTAGTTCCCATCCGTACTGGCAAAATACTTTTGCTCATTTACCATAAAGAGCCCGCTGGTAACAAAGTTGGCTCCATTTTGCAGCGCGGCATCATTCACGCGCATTAGTAAATCTACCTTTTCACCAATAGGTATCTCAAATGCACTTTTCTTGATAGGCGTTTTCCAGCTCACCTCGCCGTAGCTTTTTACGGGCACCAGCTTCACAGGGTCGGTCTGTATGCGGGCATTTGCCTTGGCTATGGCCACAGCTTTCTCGGCAGCTTTGGCTACTGCCTCGGGTTTCAGTTCACTAGTTGAGCAGAAGCCCCACACGCCATTTACGATTACACGTATGCCCATGCCGTAACTTTCGGTGTTAACTATGTTCTGCACTTTGCGCTCACGCGTATTGACAAACTGGTTTAGGTATCTGCCCAGGCGCACATCGGCGTAACTCGCCCCTTTTTTCCGCGCGGCTTCCAGTGCAGTGTCAGCCAGGCGCTTTTTGGTGGCTACATCTACAGGTTCCAGCATTTGCTCAATGCTTATGTCATGGCCCAGCAGAGGCACCGGCAGCGCAAGCGCCCCCAGCCCCATACCTGCCCATTGAATAAAACGTCTACGTTCCATAATGCGATAACAGGATAATTTGAAGAAACGAATTGTATCAAGGTTCAATTAGCAATGTAGGTACATACCTGTCATGTTACATTCGTTTGTGCGAGATAAGATTTGACGCATTCGACCAAAACAATTCTTTTTTCGATTAACTTGGTTATTCAATTGCAAACAGAATACAGTAGCTTACCAAGCTAAATTCGCATACATGATTACGCTGCACAAACCGGTATTCCCACAGTATTTCACCAACTATTACAAATGCCTGCCCGATGGCGTAGATATCCGGCAGTACCTGCGCAAGCAGCAGGCTGAAGTAGCCCTTCGCCTGGCAGAAGTGCCCGCCGAAAAAGAAGCCTATGCGTATGCTGCTGGAAAATGGACGGTGAAAGAACTGGTTGGCCATTGCGCTGATGCGGAGCGTGTTTTTGCTTACCGCATGCTATGCATTGCGCGGGGCGATACAAGCAACTTCCCCGGCTTTGAAGAAGATGACTATGTAAAAAATGCACAGTTTAACCGGCGCAGCCTGGCCAGCCTGGCTGCGGAGCTGAATGCTGTGCGTGAGGCCACCCTCTGCCTGGCAGAAAGCTTTACAGAACCTGAACTCGCAAAAGTGGGCAATGCCAATATGCGTGAAGTGTCAGTGGAAGCCCTCTTATATGTGATTCCTGCCCACCTGGCGCACCACCTGCGCATACTCAGCGAGCGCTACGGCCTGGGCTGAGTTAGCGCTTCGGCGAGGCAGTCACCTGCACACCCGGTAGCCATTTGCGCAGGCTGTCTGCCATGCCCGGCACCAGTGGGTTTGCACTTACATCCAGCTGCGAGAGGTGGCTGCCCATTGTGCGTATCTCGGGGGGTAGGGTTTTCAGTTGGTTGCCTGAGAGGTCCAGTATACGTAGCCGGTTCATGCAGACTATACCTGGAGGCAGGACGCTTAAACTGTTACCGGCCAGGCTAAGTTTGCGCAGGTTGGGCAGGCCGCATAGCGCCGCAGGAAAGGTGGTCAGCTTGTTATGGCTCAGGTCCAGTATCAGCAGCATATCGTCACTTGCCGCTTCATCCGGTACTGACGAAATCTCATTATTGTCCAAGTATAGCGTTCGTACAACTTGCTGGTTGTATAGCTGCTCTGGCCAGCGTGTATAGCCGCGATCCGATAGATTGGTCACCCGTTCCAGCACAATGTAGTAGCGGCGAAAAACCCACAAGCCACAGGCAAGTATCAGGGCCGTGGCCAGCACCATGATTACACCTCCATATTTTTCGCGAAACGATTCTGGCTGGGCCTTGCGCCGCCAGTGCTGCCTGCCCGCACGTTCATGAAAGCGGCGCGGCTTGGCATGCCGAATGGTAGTCTTGTTTGCTTTCGCCCTGAACCTGCTTTTCTTTGCGGCTGGGTGTTTGACTGGTGCATGCTCTGGGTTTGTCGCTTTACCGGTACCGCTTGCAGGTGTAACATAAATGTTGAGCACACGCTCAGACTGCTGGGCCTGTATTATCACCAACAGCGTATCGTATACCTGTCTGCGTTTGGGGTCGCTTAGCACTTTGTAAGCTTCTACCAGCTTATTGAACTCCTCAGTTGCAGTGGGGTTCTGGTTTCTATCCGGATGCAAGCGCAGGGCATGCCGGCGGTAGGCCTGGTGTATCTCATGGGGCAGAGCCGAAGGGCTTATGCCCAGCAGATCATATAAGGTGGCCCTGGCCATACGTAGAGGGTTGTGTAGCTAGCCGCTACCCGTGCATATAGGTTTAGGCCTGTACCAAATTACATAAAATGTAATCCATCTGCGCCCCGGCACTGCCAAAGCACTGAAAGTTATGCAGGGGGTGTTATGGCAGGCTCCGGCTCCCGCAGGTTCAGCCTACGCAGTGCGGGCGCACGCAGTGCTGCCACCACCACGATGGCTAGGCTCATGGCCCCGCCGAACACCACCGATGCCACCGTGCCCATGAGCCTGGCAGCCACACCACTCTCAAATGCACCTATCTCATTGCTGCTGGTAATGAAGATGGTGTTTACACTGGCCACGCGGCCGCGCATGGCATCAGGCGTGTACAGTTGTAAAATTGTAGACCGGATAACCACACTCACTCCATCTGCCAGGCCCATCAAAACAAGGAGGACAAGTGAGAGGTAAAAATTTTGGCTTAATGCAAAAGCAATGGTGCATAACCCAAATGCCGCAACGCAGTACAACATCACCACGCCGGCGCGCCGCATAGGCTTGCGCAGCGCCAGGTAAGCTGAGATAGCGATGGCACCTACGCTAGGGGCTGCGCGCAAGAAGCCCAGCCCCTGCGGCCCTACGTTTAATATCTCGTTGGCAAAAATGGGCAGCAGTGCAGTAGCACCCCCAAAGAGTACAGCAAACATATCCAGCAAAAGGGCGCTGAGCAGGATGCGGTTAGAAAACACAAATCGAATGCCCGCTGATAAACTATCAAAAATGGTTTCGGTTGTATTCATGGGCTCTTGTGCGGGCACGGCAAAGCCCCAGGTAGCCACCAGCGAAACCAGAAACAGCCCGGCTACGATGGCATACGTGAGCAGGGCCCCCTGCCAGCCAAAGAGTAAGCCGCCCACCGCTGGCCCTGCTATCGCACCTATGTTCCAAAAAGTTGTGATCCAACTGATGGCGCTTTGCAGCATGGGCCGGGGCACCAGCTGCCCCTGTGTAGCTACAAACGTAGGCCCTAGAAAGCCACGGAAAAATCCTGCTGCACCCATTACTGCAAACCAGGGCCATACCTGGCGACTGTTGTAAAAATATTCACGATTCCATGTGAGTGCAATCAGCGCCAGCGAGATAGAAAAAAACGCCAAGATTCCAAGGCGCATCACGCGTTTGCGGGGTAGCTTGTCCGCCAGGTAGCCGCCAAATAGCGCCACGCTCAGCGCAGGTATTACCTCGGCCAGGCCCAGCAGCCCCAGGTCTAGCGGGTCGTGCGTAATGTCGTACACCTGCCAGCTGATGAGTGTGGCCTGCATCATGATAGCCATCACTGCCGCGAAGCGCATCAGCACGAAATAGCGAAAGTGCGGCAACCGCAGCGGCGCAAAGCGGTCGTTTATTATTCCTTCTTTTGGAGAATTGTTTGCGTGTTGTGTTTGCGACATCTAGAAACTGCCCACAATGAAAATCAAAAACCCGCTTCTTATTTTAGAAGCGGGTTTGTCGGAGCGGCCGGATTTGAACCGACGACCACTCGCCCCCCAGACGAGTACTCTACCAGCTGAGCTACGCCCCGATTTCCCCACCGAATTGATGGGGCTGCAAAGATAGGCATTTTTCTCTTTTTCGCACTGCCTATGCAGCCTCACCAGTGGGTGGCGCAATGCCGGGCAGGGTTACACGAAAAACGGTTTCACCAGCCCTAGAGCTGAACCCGATACTGCCTCCATGGCTTTCTACTATCTTCTTGCTAAGGTATAGGCTTAACCCTGCCCCTTCGCCCTCACCGCGTGTAGTAGTAAAGGGCGTGAATAGCCGATCCTGTATCGCATCTGGAATGCCAGGCCCATTGTCAGCAATGTGCACAACCTGGGTATCGTCAGTTTGGGTTACGGCTAGGCTAACCGTTCCTTTGCCACCCACAGCCTGGATGGCGTTTGAGAGTAACGTGTGCCACACTTGTTGCAGCTCTTGCGCATTGCCCAGCACCCAGCAGGGCCTACCTAGATTTGCCTTCACCGTTAGGTTGCCTCTAAATTGTAACTCATGCGCCGAGAGCATTTCCTGCAGGCTTTTCGTAAGCTCTACCGGGCTATGGGGCATATGCATGGGTGCCTTGTCAAACGACTTGAGCAGGTGCAAGGCCTTGCTCGTTTTTGATACAGATTGTTGTATCGTAGAAACGTTAAGCCGCAAGTGGCGCAGCGTGGCAGCATACTGCAGTAGCTGCTCATTCGCAGGCTGCTGTATATGAGGCAAAAGAAGTTCAGGTTTGTCAATACCCGCTTCCAGTGCCTGGCGGGCCCAGTGCTCGGGCTGGTCTATTCCTGCTGTACGGAGCCAGTCAGTAAGTTGCTGCCGCTTCTCGCGCATCTCGCGTGTTGTCCACTCTGATTTGTCAAATTGTTCTCCTGCTGCCAGCCATTGCTGCAGCAGGTCACCATCCTGTGCATGCAGCCGAATGGCTGGGTTTAGATACACCTGATGGGCCTGTGAAACATTGGCTTCCAGGTTTACTGACGAAGCCTGAATGGCACCCAGGGGCGAATTGAGTTCATGGCTCACATTTGCTATTACCCTACTGAGGGCGCTTAGCTTTTCTGCTGATATCAATGCCTGCTGTGTATCATGCAGTTGCGAGAGTGTGTGCTCCAACGTAATATTTTGGTCAGCGATTTCGCGATTTCGGGCATACAGCAATCGGTTGGCCGTTTGCTTTTGGCGGTAAGCACGGTAAGACACGCCCACTGCCAACAAAGCAATGACAATTCCCGTAACCAGAAATGCAGCAAGCTGGGTTTGCTCCCGCAACCGTACGCTTTGCAGTGCAGCCTCCTGGTCCTTTTTGTTGAGCATTGCGTTATATTGTATCTCAGCTACCTTTCGGCTTACTTCTATACTTCGTAACGAATCCGTCGTATTCTTAAACAATGTCTGGTATCGGTATGCTTCGGCATACTGGCCAGTAGCCGCAAATGCGAGGGCCGCATATTGGCTAGCATCGCGTGTTATTTCCCTGAATCCTAGCTTTTGCGACACACGTATCGCACGAAGCAATAGCGTAAGCGCTTGAGTATATTCGGATTTGATGTAATAGGCCTGGCCCAGGCCTGCGCTCACAAATGCAATAGCTCTGCTGGTACCAGATGCTTCGGCTTGTTTCAGCGCAGGTAATAAATAGGTCATGGCAGTGTCCGCATCCCCCAGGCATAGGTAAGCGGCGCCTAGATTGCGTTGTGTAGTTGCGGTTTCCACTTCAATACCTAGCCTCTTTCGTATGGAAAGCGACTGCGACAGACAAGATATAGCTTCTCTTGCGCGCCCTTCTTTGGTATAAACTGTACCGAGCGTATTCAGGTACCAGGCTTCATTGTGTATGTCTTTCATGTTCCGCGCCAGTTGCAGCGCTTTATGCAGCCGGTCGCGTGCCTGTGCATAGTTGCCAAGCTGAAAGTCAACAATCGCAAGGTTATTGAGACTGGACGATATGGCGGCTGAATCCCGTATAGATTCTCGTATCCGAAGAGATTGCTGGTAAAAGCTGGCCGCCTCAGCATAATCACCTTGTATTTCATTTACGTTACCCAGCCGGTTTAAAGCGCCGGCAACCCCGCGCGCATAGCCAATTTTTTCTGCCAGCGCCAATGCCTGTTTGGCGTATAGCTTAGCTTGTGTTGGCTGGTTACCCCTGCAAGCATAGCTAAGTTCGTTTAGTATATACACTTTCTCACTATCTGGACTACTGGCTTGCAGGGCAGACTGCAAGCTATCAAGTACAGATTTCTGTGACCACAAACCCGTAGGCAGCAGCATAGTAGCGTATACGCACAACTTTAGCTGACCTGACCATTTAAAGCTGGTATCAAGTAGCACTGTACGCATGCGATAAAATAGCGTGAGTACAGATGACATATACAATACTTACACCTGGGCCCTCAGTTCAACCAAAAACTGCCGCAGTGAGAGCAGGGTGCTGCGCGTGCGCTCTGCCTGGGCTATGCCTTTGGCATCGCTCTTCAATTTTTCGCGCGCGCCCTGCAGCGTGAACTTGCGCACCTTCACCAGGTAGTGTATCAGCCGCAACATCTCCAGGTCTTTCTGGCTGTACATGCGGCGGCCCTTGCGGGTTTTACGTGGGCTCAGGTCGTCAAACTCTGTCTCCCAGAAGCGTAACACGCTGCGGTTCACACCCAGTATATCGGCCGCTTCTCCGATGGTAAAGTAGCGCTTCTCCAGGGTTTCGTCTTGGGCCATAATCAGTAGGTTTTCAATACGAAATATACATCAATCCTCAATTACCCGCCTGCTTTCGCAGCGGGGAATCTGTGCGCGGGTTAAAGGGTAACAGGTAAGTATTGGGTGGCAGTTGCGTGGGTTCCATCGGCACACACTCGGGGGTTATGCGTTCTGCGGTAAGGGTGAGCACCAGGTCAGCGTCTGGCGATACCGCCGACTCTACCTGCAAGGGGTAGCCAGGGATGCCTGCATACAGATAGAGCCCTGCAGCCCCCGGGTGAAGCGGGGCGGTTGGCAGCAGTGCAGGTGCCACCCATAATGTTTGCTCCAGCGGTGTGTTGCTACGCGGCACACATAGCGTAACCGTATATTTTCTGCATGGGTAGCCTGCTATCATTTTGGTTTCCGCTCCACGCAACACTTTTACTACATAAGGCAGTTGTGGAGGCACCATGTAGCTGCCGCTATCCGTAAGCATATAGGTCTTCGCTTCCCATGCATCAAAAATGATAGACTGTTGAAACAGCTGGCTTTCTACGAGCGTACGGGCTCCCCGTTGGCTTAGCCAAAGCGTATGGCGCTCGGGAAGCATGCGCTTGTATGGGTGAGCCTCGGGGCCACTCAGGCTTACCCGATACGTTATCTTGCCTTCAAAATAAGTGCCCATTGCCGGCTGCGCCCGTATCCCTGTTGCAGCAAACACAAAAAATAGTAAGGGGAAATAGCAATAAATTCTCACAATATTAGTGTTGCGTGTATGTTCCGTGTGTAAGTATGCGTGCCAGCGCTGAATGATACACTTCGTAGGTGTTCAGGTTGCGGTGGCCTGCGCCAGCCAAGGTGATGAAGGTGTCGCGCCCTGCTGTAAGCAGCGGCTTTAGGGCAGCTGCACTTGCGTAGGGCACCACGGCATCGTTTGTGCCATGCAATATTGTTATCGGGCAGCGCACACGGCCTAGCACTTCGTCTGTTCGCAGCGTGTAGGCATACGGCCAGGCTTCTGGTAGTAGAGGAATGTGGTAGCGTGCCACCCTAACGAGGTTATTGTAGGGCGTTTCTAAGATGAGTTGCGCTGGGGCGTGTGCAGCTGCTACATGTGCCGCCAGCCCTGTACCTAGGCTTCGGCCATATACTAGTATGTTTTTCTCAGCATATCGCCTTTTAGCAAAAGCATATATTGAGTCAGCATCCTGCAGCAGTGTGGCTTCGCTGCGCCGGCCGGTGCTTTTGCCATAGCCTCGAAAGTCATAGATAATCAGGTCATAACCATACTTCGCGAACGTTTTGGCATGCACGCCCCAGCGTGCCAGGTTGTCTGAATTTCCATGGTAATAAACTATCACTTTACGCGGATCAGTACTACCCCTTTCCGGTGCAGTGAACCATAAAAGATTGATTCGCCCGCCATCTGGTAGTTGTAAAAAATGTTCAGTGAAGGGCGGCCCACCACCAAATGAATACCTGTATTCCTGGTGTAGCGGCACGCGCTGAAGTAAAAAGAATTCCTCTACATGTTTTTTATTCAGGTATAAAATCATGCCTAGAATAGCAGTAGCTATGGCAGAATAGCCCAGGGCGTGTAGCCGCTTTTGTGTTACGAGCACAGCTTAAAAGAGATGCGTGTTGTGCCGTGTCAGCACATTGTCGGGCAGGGTCTCAGCTTCATTCAAAATTTTGTGAAGCGTTTCGTGGTACTGGTCAAACGAGGGCAGGTTGTTGTGCTTGCCACCAATGATGGGGTATAGCACCGTTTGCTGCGGCATGATCTTGGCCAGGTTTACGCTGTGCCGGAACGGCACCAGCCAGTCGTCAGTGCCATGTATGATGCGTATGGGGCATTTTACATATTTGAGCCAGGTGTGTGTGCGTATGGGGTAGCGCAATATCCACGCAATGGGTAAGAAGGGCAGGTAGCGCTTGGTGAGTGCGCTAAAGCTGTAGTAAGGCGCATCCAGCAGCAGCATGCGTGGGTGGTTCGTTGCGGCCAGTTTGGTAGCAAAGCCAGACCCAATACTCCGGCCGTAAACCAGTAGGCTGGTTTCAGGCCACTTGCTTTTCAGGTCGTCATACACAAACTGGGCATCGCTCTTCAGGTTTTTTTCGGTGCGCTTGCCCGTGCTTTTGCCAAAACCGCGGTAATCTATCATAATCACATCCCAGCCGTAGCGGGTAAAGTCCTGGCTGTATTTGCCCCAGCCTTTTATGCTGCGCGTGTTGCCATGAAAGTATAAGATGGTGCCCTTGGTATCGCCATCTGCTTTGAAGTGCAGCCCGTTGATGCGCACGCCATCTTTCACATCAAAAAACAGCTCCTCAAACGGGTAGTCGTATTTGTATTCAAAGTGCTGCGGTAGTTTTTCCGGCTTGAAAATGAAGCGTTCCTGTATGCCATAAGCTATCAGGTTTATGGCCACATAGGCTATGAACAGCCCCAGTAGCACTTCAGCAGTAAGCCAGCCTAAGCTCCAATCCATGTATCCGTCTATCAGTCAGCTAGATGTAACACAACGAATATACAAATAGAACTGGAATTGCGCTTGTGGGTGCAGTGTGCTGGCTACTACCTTTGTGCTTATGTCATCTCAGATTGTAAGCGGCCTGGATGCTATCCACAGCATTGCAGTGGTAGGCGCAGGCGTAATGGGGCAAGGCATTGCCATTGTGGCGGCGGAGGCAGGCTATGCCATACGTGTGTTTGACACACAAGAGGCGGCACTGGCGCGCACCCGCACGGCCCTGGAGCAGCACCTGAAAAAGGCCATTGAGAAGCAGCGCACCACACCCGAAGCCGCCGAAGCTACCCGAGGCCGTTTCAGCTACACAACAGATATTGCTGAAGTGGTAGCTGACGTAATCATAGAGGCAGCGCCGGAGCGCATGGAGCTGAAGCATGACCTGATGCGCAAACTGGAAGCGCACAACAGCCCCACTGCCCTCGTCGCTACCAACACCAGCAGCCTCAGTGTAACGCAGATTGCGGCGGCGCTGCAGCACCCGGGCCGCTGCGTGGGCATGCACTTTTTTAACCCCGCCCCGCTGATGAAACTGGTGGAAGTGGTGGCCGGTGAGCGCACTGCCCCCGAAGTTGCCGCCCTGACCATGGCACTCGCACAGCGCATGGGCAAGACGGCCGTTCGCACGGCAGACACGCCGGGCTTCATTGTGAACCGGGTGGCGCGGCACTACTACCTGGAGGCTATGCGTATAGCGGAAGAAAGCGGCGCGGATATAGAAACGCTACAAACCATAGATACGCTGCTGGAAGCCACCGGCTTTAAGATGGGTCCGTTTAAACTGATGGACCTGATAGGGCATGACACCAACTTTGCTGTGACGCGCAGCCTGTATGAAGCGTACTGGCAGGCGCCGCGCTTCCGGCCCAGCCGCCTGCAGGAAGCCAAGGTGCATGCAGGCAAGCTGGGCCGCAAAACCGGAGAGGGGTTTTTTAAGTATGATAGCTGAGTATTCTTTAATAGTTTACAGTGAGATATAGCCTCAGTAATAAATCGTGAAAAATATTCTTATGATTTATATTCGCCTAGTATCTACAACAGTTGCTTTTGCTCTTCTTACTACCCCATCGTGTAGAAATAAAGAAGTTAGCATTGAACCATTGAAACATTTTGCTTCTACTTTCAATCCGGGTAAAACAGGGAATTGCACTGGAATGCCCGCAGTTCCTGACGATGTAACATATGTCTTGGAAAATAGAGAGATAGATTTTGAATACAAAAAGTATGTAGTAATATGTATGATAAAGCTATATGATTGTCAATTGCACAATCATCATCAAGGTTATGAGATTAGAGATAGATCATTTCATTTCTTTGGTGAAGAAAAAAATAGCCTCATAAATGCATTTTGTAAGTTTAGTAAAATGTGTGGGGGAGAGTTAGTAACCACAGACATCGTACTTGATTGGCTTGAAAAAAATAAAAATTTCAAAGAAGAAAAGGATATTTGCGGAAGACTGGATAGTATCCAGGTGCGCCATGAGCAACTTGTTGAGATGTGGAAGCTGACGGAGTCAATGAATGAAGTCCAGACTGACTCAGTTCAGGTGAAATAGCTTAAATTCTGGATTGAGTAGACTATATTAAGGCTTTCTTGGAAAACCATTTATACACTCCCGATCACTTTGGGTTCGTGCCAGCTGCCGCTTACCGTAGTGTAGCTGCCATCTGTGGGGTTCACTTCATACAGGGTGCTGCCATCTACGATGTAGAGTTTGTCTCCCGTGCTGGCCATGAGTTTGGGTTCGTGCCAACTGCCGCTGAGTGTAGTGTAGGCGCCGTCGGTGGGGTTTACGTGGTAGAGTGTGCTGCCGTCTATGGCATAGAGGCTGCCCTGGTGCCCGCACAGGAGTTTGGGTTCATGCCAACTGCCGCTGAGGTTGGTGTAGGTGCCGTCAGGGTCAGCGCGGTACAGCGTACTGCCCTCAATGATGTAGAGATTCTGTGCCATGGGTTTAATGTGAAGTGTCTGTTTAAAACAAAGCAAAAAAGAGATACGCAGAACGGGGCTTTGGCACCCAGGTGCTACACACCACGATAGGCCGCCCCCACTGATGTTTCAGCGCAGGTAAACCCCAAACTTGTTAGGGTTCCACAGGCTCACCCTGACAAGCCCCCCACAACCCCCGTGCCAAACAGACCAAAAAAAATAGTTATGCCCCGTGCATAACTATTCCGCGGGCCATACCATCTTGCCCATAAGAAGCCTACGGTAGCCCCAGCTACCGCACCCGCTTCCCGAAACACGCTGGCCAGCAGTTTCTCTCTTTAAAACTTTCTAAATCGCCCGGGCGTATTTTTTTATTCTTCAGGTTATGTAAACAAAACCCGAAACACATGGTATCTCAGCACGCAGGCTAGTTAAGGCTCCGATGTTGAACGGACAACCGGTACACTTGTGTGGTAAGTCAATGGCGAGGATTGACGGTGGGAGAAGTGTGTACACGGGTAGCGTGTACAGAATCTGGCCACGCAGGGTTCATCCCTGCCCCGAGTTATCGGGGTATAAGGCTGCTTCATGTTGCGAAAACGCAATGTGGAGCTGCCTATAGTGGTATGTAGCGAATAAACACTGATTACACATCTAGCCAAGGCTACCCAGGACCAGGCCAAATGTAGGAATCATACAACTCCTTTGTGGCATGGTGTAACCCTTTACCCCACATAGATAATCACTTTTGCATGTTCTGGAAATGCATTCAGAATTAACCCCCAAGAATATGAAAAGAGTAATCTTAGCATGCGCAACCTTTGCGCTGGTGTCTGGCGTTTATGCGCAAACCGACACAACCCAAAACAGAATGAACCGCCCTACAACACCTGCTAGCACAACTCCTGCCTTTAATCAACAGCAGATGGACATGAAGCATACCGACGGCGTTATGATGAGCGATGGAAAAATGATGTTTGTGAAAAATGGCAAAATGATACTCATTAAGCGTCAGGTTACGCTGAACAACGGAACCAAAGTAATGGCCGACGGTACCTGCGTTAGAAAAGACGGCACCAAAGTAATGCTGAAAGACAACGAACACATGGACATGCAAGGCAACATGATACCCATGAGAGAGTCCAGAAACAAGTAAAAATCACGAAGCCGTACGCACTTAGCTGCTGGCTTCCGAATGAAGGGCTTAAAAGTACTGTAGATATGCCATAGCCTACGCCTCATGCAGGAGTTACCTTGGGGTAACCCTATTTATTGCATTTACCGCGAACTTTGTGAGTTAATCTACTGTATGAGTTAGGTATGAAAAAGAAGCACATCGTGGTCATCGGTGGCGGGTTTGGCGGGCTTAGCCTTGTGCAGAAGCTGCGCAAAGCACCCGTGCGGCTCACGCTCATTGACAAGCACAACCACCACCTGTTTCAGCCATTGCTGTACCAGGTAGCAGTTGGGGCGCTCGCCCCTGGCGATGTGGCTACGCCCTTGCGCTTCATTACCCGAAACCAGGAGAACATAGACCTGATTATGGATGAGGTTACAAGCGTGAACCGAACCGCACGCACCATTTTGCTAAGTGGTGGCCAGCAAATTGGCTACGATGCCCTGGTGATAGCCACTGGCAACCAGCCCACATACTTTGGCCACGATGCCTGGCGCACAGTAGCCCCGGGCCTCAAGGACCTGAGCGATGCCATGCAGATACGCGAGCGGCTGTTTCTGGCATTTGAAAAAGCCAGCCAACTGGAACATCCGGCACAGCGAGTACCGCACCTCACGTTTGTGATTGTAGGCGGCGGGGCTACGGGTGTGGAGCTGGCGGGTGCCATTGCTGAGATAGGCGCACAGGCACTGAAGAGTGAATTTCGCAACCTGGGGCCTGATGAAATACGGGTAGTGCTGATAGAGGGCGGCAGCCGCCTGCTCGCCGCATTTGACCCACAGAGCAGCGCACGCGCACTGCAGGGCCTGCAGCACCTGAAGGTGCAGGTAGTGCTGAACACACAGGTAAAGCAGATAGCCCCTACCTATGTACTGGCTGGCGAAGAAAAGTATGAAACAGAGAACGTGATCTGGGCTGCGGGCAATGAAGCCTCGCCGCTCTTACGCAGCTTGGATACCCCGCTGGATCGTGCCGGCCGTGCACTGATAGATGCAGACCTCTCACTGCCCAACGACCCCGATGTGTATGTGATAGGCGATGCGGCTGCGTGTGTAGATCTAACTAAGAAAAGCGAAAGCCCCGTGTACCTGCCCGGCGTGGTGCAGGTGGCTATGCAGCAGGGCGAATATCTGTCGCCCATCCTGCTGATGAATGTGCCGAAAGCGGAACGTAAGCCCTTCCGCTATTTTGACAAAGGCACCATGGCCACCATCGGGCGCAGCAGGGCAGTGGCTGAAGTGATGGGCCTGCGGTTTTCGGGCTTTTTTGCCTGGCTGCTGTGGTGCTTTATACACGTTCTGTATTTGATTAGCAGCCGCAACCGCTTTCGTGTATTTACCGAGTGGGTATGGTACTACATTACGTTTCAACCTGGGTCGCGCTTGATATACAGGAGTGGCACAGAATGGAAGGTGGGGAGCAAGCAGGCCGCCTTTGAGCGGGAAGGGAAAGCAGAAGTAGCAGCCACGCCCGTCAGCGTTGGTTAAAGGGCTATATTTGCGCCGCCATTTCAACACCCTTTTCTTTCTAGTTGTGAGTTTAACCTGCGGCATCGTGGGCCTGCCCAATGTGGGCAAGAGCACCCTTTTTAATGCATTGAGCAATGCTGGCGCGCTGGCAGCCAATTACCCCTTTGCTACCATAGAGCCCAATGTGGGCATGGTACCTGTGCCCGATACCCGCCTGGACGGCCTCGCTGCAATTGTGAAACCGCAGAAAGTGATACCGACCACCGTGCAGATAACTGACATTGCGGGGCTGGTGCGCGGCGCCAGCAAAGGCGAGGGGTTGGGCAACCAGTTCCTGGCAAACATACGCGAGTGCGACGCTGTGCTGCATGTGCTGCGCTGTTTTGACGATGAAAATATCGTGCACGTAGAGCAGCACATAGACCCCATACGTGACAAGGAAATAGTAGACCTAGAGCTTCAACTGAAAGACATAGAAACACTGGACAAACGCCTGACCAAAGCCCGCAGCACCGCCAAGAGCGGCAACAAAGACGCGCTGAAAGAAGTAGAGCTGCTAGAGAAACTAAGTGCGCACCTGGATGCAGGGCAGAACGTCCGCAGTTACCCAGCGGCCCATACTGATGAAAAAGTATTTATAGATTCTTTGTTCCTGCTTACGGGCAAGCCGGTGCTGTATGTGTGCAACGTGGACGAAGGCAGCATTGCCGCGGGCACCAATGCACATGTGCAGCGGGTGCTGACCATGGTGCAGGCAGAGGGCGCCCAGCACATTGTAATCTGTGCCGCAATAGAGGAACAGATACAGCAACTGGGCACAGCAGAAGAGCGTGCAGAATACCTGGAAGCCATGGGCATAGCCGAACCGGGACTGAACCGGCTGATACGATCGGCCTATAACCTGCTGGGCCTACAAACATATTTCACTGCTGGCGAGAAAGAAGTGCGCGCCTGGACGGTGCACCTGGGCGACAAAGCCCCACAGGCGGCAGGCGTGATACATTCTGACTTTGAGAAAGGATTTATTCGGGCTGAGGTAATTGCTTATGAAGATTACATCACTTACAAAGGCGAAAGCGCAGCACGCGATGCAGGCAAATTGCGCACGGAAGGGAAGGAGTATGTGGTAAAAGATGGTGATGTGATGCACTTTAGGTTTAATGTGTAAGGCATGGGTGCATTACCTGGGTAGGTAACACCTGTTTGTAAGCCAGCAGCGGCGCAGGTAGAATAGTTATACCCAATCTAAAGGTTGAATGATGCTTTAGGGAGTAGTAAAGCTGTATCTTGGTGCAACAGCAAGGGTACATGAAAATTTTACTTACGGGAGGCACAGGGTATATCGCTCAACGGTTATTGCCTGTTTTGCTTGAGCAAGGCCATGTAGTTATTTGCTGTGTAAGAGATAAGTTAAGATTTAATCACCAAAAATATTTTTCAAAAAACCTACAGGTTATAGAGATCGATTTTCTTTACAATAAGAATTTTGAGCAGATACCAAACGACATAGATGTAGCCTACTACCTGATTCATTCCATGGCTGCGCTTACCGGAGATTTTGAGCAGCTAGAGGCGTTATGCGCACAGAACTTCAGGGATTGCATGTCCGAAACTCAAGTGAAACAGGTGATATACCTGAGTGGAATAGTGAATGAAGCAACACTTTCTAAACATCTTACTTCTCGGAAAAATGTAGAGATGATACTGGAAAGTGCAACCTATGCGCTGACTACACTTAGGGCGGGTATTATTGTTGGCTCTGGCAGTGCCTCGTTTGAAATCATTCGAGATTTGGTAGAAAAACTACCTTTTATGATTACGCCCAAGTGGGTAAACACGCGGTGCCAGCCCATTGCCATAAGGAATGTGATAGAATTCTTAGATCGTGTAAAATGGAATGAGCAAACCTATAACCAGGCTTATGATATAGGCGGACCGGATATTTTGAGTTATAAAGAAATGATGCAGCGTTTTGCCAGGGTAAGGAAATTTAGAATATTCATTTTGGTAGTACCTGTTATGACACCAAGAATATCAGCTTACTGGCTCTATTTTGTAACGTCAACCTCATTTACGCTTGCCAAAAACCTGGTAAATAGCATGAAGGTAGAGGTGATATGCAGACCCAACAACCTTGCGCAGCTGCTGGGTATTACGTTGATAGATTATGACTATGCCATCAGGATGGCATTTGACAAAATAGAACAAAACCAAGTATTGTCTAGCTGGAAAGATGCGCAGACCAGTGACATTCTTAAAGAGGGAATCTCTAGATACATAGAAGTACCAGTAAACGGATGCTTTAAGGATACGCGCAGAAAGAAAGTAAAGGATGGCCAAACTGTGTTGCAGAGAATATGGGCCATTGGGGGCAAAACGGGCTGGTATTATGCGAACTGGTTGTGGGAGGTAAGGGGTATTTTAGATCAAATGGTTGGTGGTGTAGGTATGCGTAGAGGCAGGAAAAGTGCTACCGAGGTGTTCTCGGGAGATGCCATTGATTTTTGGCGGGTGTTGTTGGCAAACAAGGAGGAGAAGCGTTTGCTTTTGTATGCTGAAATGAAACTACCTGGCGAGGCCTGGCTAGAATTTAAGATAGACGAGAACGATGTGCTAACGCAAACCGCTACTTTCAGGCCTGTAGGCCTAATGGGCAGGCTTTACTGGTTTGCAGTACTGCCGTTTCATAGTTTCATCTTTCAAGGTTTGATAGATAACATTTCCAATACGGCTAATTTGAGTAAGTAACGGGCAGCTGGATACGCTTGGCTATTCAATGTTTATCGTTATATTTTTTCCCGAGCGCAACCGAATGGCAGACATCAGCGTTACCGAACTCAAAGCCCGCCTGCACAAAGGCGAACGCCCCAACCTTATAGATGTGCGTGAAGGCTACGAACGGCAGGCACCAATTACGAAACGAAAGACGGAGCCATGATACGCTTTAGGATTAACGTGTGCCAACATCGCTAGTTTTTTTTATGTTTTGCCATTCTATTCGAAGTGCTTTGCGTTTTATGGCATTTGAACGCCCACGAAGTAACGGGGTCCGGCATGTCTTTTACAAAACGTCTGACTAGCGGATTGTTTTCGACTAGCATGCAGAAGCGGTATGCCTCATTTAAGCGGAAAACAATCATTCCATCTCGCACATCATCAAACCGGCTGGTCACACTTATTGCTGCGATCTTACTACCCGCTTTTACACTCAGCTCATTTAGGAAGTTGTTCACGTTTGTACATATTCGGGCCATATCGGCCAGGTCTGCATCCTCTTTATTCAGGTTGTTAATAGAAAGTATCCCTGTGGCTACAGTGGCCACGCCAGTAAGTAGACCTGCTACAAGGGTTCGTGAATCCAGATTTGTAATGAGGGCCGTAAAACCTGTTGCAGCACCTACGGGCAGAAGCGAGTAAGAAACCAAACGGCGGGTACGGCGCTGGTGTACCACACGCAGCTTGTACCGCTCATACACACGTTCTGCATAGTTAAGCAATAACTGCAAACTGTCTTGCTGGGCCTGATATTCCCGAATACGGTTCTTTTGTGTGGCTACCGAGATGGAGCGAACGACAGTGGCTTTTATTGCGGTAAACTCAGGGTCGTTATAAGGGTCTTTGGCAGCTACAATGATTTCGGCTTCGGTAGTATCATTCGTCAGGCCACTGGGTGCGGTATAGCTGAGCATGCCACGTGGGTCAATCACAGCCAGGCCTGGGAGGGTGCTGGCATTTGCGATAGAATAGGTGATGTCGTCGCCGTTGGGATCAAAGGCTTTGCAGAGCAAGGATTTGGTCTCGCCTTCCTTTATTTGCAAGGATAGATTGTTCAACACAAAATACGGGCGGAACTGTGTGTTTTCTACTGATATCCTTATAGTACGTGAAGTGGATTTCAGGCCATTGTCAGCGCGTAGTTCAATATCATATGCTTTACTGTTTTGATCAAGGGTAGGGTGAATCTCTAGGCTATCACCAACAATTCGGGCACCTAATGCTGCTGGTCCGGCTATGATAAGTTCTGTCTTTACTGGCCTTCGGCCACGGTCAGCTATGCTAAGCGAAAATCGGTTGCGGCGCGCTGCCCGGACATAAAGCGTACGGGGTATGAGCAGTTCAGGCTCATATACCGTACGCAGTACGAAAACTTGCACAACTCGCTCGGCTACTGGGGTGCCATTGCGTAACAAACTAAAGGTGAGTAATACAGCTTTATTTTCCTGTGTATAGTCTGGTATCCAGGAAAACCGACCACTTGCAGCTTCAAACTGCGCATCGTCTGGCAAGCCGGTGGCAGAAAAAATCAACGAATCCGTGCTAGCAAAACTCTGCCGACCCAGGTTGCGAATGCCTACTTTAAATTCAAGCAATTGCCCAACATTGGTGCGGGCTTCCGGGGGTAAATCTAACTCAAGCCCCTGGGCCATGACACAACCAAAAGGCGCCATATACATGATGACCGCCCAAGCGCAAGAAATCAATACGTGTATATACTTCATGTGCATAAAAACTGTGCAACAAAACAACGTGTGAAGTGGCAACTATGCAACAGAAACTATATACTTATTTCAGTGTTTACAATACAATTACCTTACCTACGTAAAACAGACAATCATATCCATACCCTGTGTCTGCGCTTTCTTATTCGGTATCTTGCGGAATACTTTATCAAACGCAACCGAATGGCAGACATCAGTGTAATTGAACTCAAAGACCGACTGGACAAAGGCGAGCGCCCCATTCTGATAGATGTGCGCGAAGACTACGAACGGCAGGCCGGCAACATAGGCGGGCTGCACCTGCCCATGGACATGCTGCCCCAGCGGCTGGATGAACTCGCGGACCACAAACATGACGAAATCATTGTATACTGCCGTAGCGGAGGGCGCAGCGGTGCTGCCGTAGCTTTTTTGCAGCAGCAGGCTGGCTTTACACACATACGGAACCTGACTGGCGGCATGAAGGCCTGGAAAGCCGAAGTGGACAGCGGGCTGAATGTAGCGTAAAGGCATCTATATTTTGGTATTGTGAATTAATAGTAAGAAAGTATTTCTATATGCAAACCCTGGCAGAACCGAAACCCTTAGCAATACAGCCCCTGGATGCTGCGGCACTGCTGCAGAAGCAACGGGCTTTTTTTGCTACCGGCAAAACGCTGGATGTTAACTGGCGCCTGCAGCAATTGCGAAAGCTAAAAGCAGCCATGCACAAGTGGGAACCCGAACTGCACGCTGCGCTGAAAGCAGATTTGAATAAAAATGAGTTTGAAAGCTATGCTACTGAAACGGGCTTCTCACTGGAAGAGCTAGGCCACACGATAGCAAACCTAAAAAGCTGGGCACGCACTACGTATCTGCCAGGACCCTTTACGCAGATGCTAAGCTGGGGGAAGCTGTGCCATGAGCCCTATGGCTCTGCGCTGGTGATAGCCCCCTGGAACTACCCCTACCAGCTGATGATTACGCCCGTAATAGGCGCCATCTCGGCAGGGAACTGTGTAGTGATAAAACCTTCAGAACTGGCGCCGCATACGGCTGCTGCCATAGAGAAAATGATGGCAGACACCTTCCCATCTGAATTCGTGGCCGTGGTAAGCGGGGGCGTGCCGGAAACTACTGCACTGCTGCAGCAACCCTGGGATTACATTTTCTTCACAGGCAGCACACAGGTAGGCAGAATCGTGATGCGTGCCGCGGCAGAGCACCTTACACCAGTAACCTTGGAACTGGGCGGCAAAAGCCCCTGCATTGTAGATGGGACTGTGAATGCAGCGCTGGCAGCACGGCGCATTGCATGGGGCAAGTTTACCAATGCAGGGCAAACCTGCGTGGCCCCTGACTACCTGCTGGTGAAACGCGGACACACTGAACCCCTGATTGCGGCACTGAAAAAGGCTATAACGGACATGTTCGGCGCTGATCCGCGCCTGAGCCCTGACTATGGGCGCATCATTACCAATCTGCATTTTAAGCGCTTAACGGAACAGCTGGCGCAGGGCACAGTGGTGCATGGCGGGCAGAGCAATGCGGCCGAGCGCTACATCAGCCCCACCCTACTGGTCCATCCGGAAATGGAAGCTGGCATTATGCAGGAGGAAATATTTGGCCCTATTCTTCCCATACTGGAATACAACACAACCGAGGAGGCCATCGCGTTTGTAAATGCGCGGCCGAAGCCGCTTGCTTTCTATGTATTCACAAAAGATAAACAAACCGAGCAAGCACTGCTCAGCCGTACCAGTGCCGGGGGCGGCTGTGTGAACGACACACTGGTGCACCTGGCAGCAGCCAACCTGCCCTTTGGCGGTGTGGGCGGCAGCGGCATGGGTGCTTACCACGGCAAGTACAGCTTTGAAACATTCAGCCACAAGAAAGGAATCTTGAAGAAGAGCACGCTGCTGGATATCCCCATCCGTTATGCCCCTTTTAAAGGGAAGATCGGATTGCTAAAAAAACTGTTACACTAATAGCGAGTTGTACGGGTGCAGTTTACTGACGTAGTAGGCCAAGGGGCAACGAAGGCGCTTTTTCTGCAGGCGGCACATAGCGGCAGGCTTCCGCATGCGTTGCTGCTACGCGGCCCCGCAGGTGCAGGTAAGCTGCCCTTGCTGCTGGCAGCGATACACTACCTGTTATGCGAAAACCCCACATCGGACGATAGCTGCGGGCAGTGCAGCAGTTGCAGCAAACTACGCCAGGGCATACATCCGGATGTGCACTATGTGGCACCTATCTTCCTGCAAACGGTAGCAGGCAAAAGCACCACCACGGCTGACTACATAGCTGAATTTCGGAAGCAGGTGTTGGCGCAGCCTTATAGCACATTGAACGCCTGGGGGGGCGCACTAGAAGCTGAGAATAAGCAACTCGTAATCGGCATACATGAGATGCGCGAGCTGCGCCGCAAGCTGGGCATGATGGCTTATGAAGGCCGTAAGAAAATAGCAGTAATATGGCATACCGAAAAAATAAACAACGAGGGTGCTAACGCTTTCTTAAAACTATTGGAAGAGCCGCCCGACGATACGCATATACTGCTTACGGCAGAAGACCCCGCACAACTGCTACCCACGCTGCAAAGCCGCTGCCAGACCCTGCGGCTTCCACCCCTGAAACAAGCAGAGATACAGGCCTACCTACAGGCGCACGGCGTGGCAGCACCGGCGGCGCAGGAGCAGGCCGCACTGGCAGAAGGCAGCCTGAGCACTGCCCTGGAAAACCAACAACATGCAGCCGATGGCCTGCAGCAAAATTTTATGCAGTGGATGCGGCTGTGCTATGAGGGCAAGTTCAGCAGCATACACGGCTGGGCTGAAAGCATGGCGAGCGAGAGCCGCGAAGGCCAGAAGCTATTCCTGAAATTTGCGCTACGCAAGTATAGAGATGTACTGCTGCAACTCACGGGCAGCACCGGCCTTCTGCACCTTACTGTGGAAGAGCTGGGTTTTGTACAGAATTTCAGCAAGACACTTACCCTACAGGGCGTAGAGCGTGCAGCGGACCTGCTGGAACAGAGCACTTACAACCTGCAGCGCAACGCCCACCCTACCCTGACCTGGCTGCACCTGAGCCTGAACCTGCACCGTGGGTTTAAGCGAGGGCGGGGGTGAGAAGTTAGTAGATAAATGTTTCAATGTTTGCCGGTGTTACCACATGCGTCTTTGCGCCTTTATAGTTTGCGGTAAACGTTACTGGAAATTTAGCCCTGGCTGTGGCGCTCCACTTGCATTCAAACGCCGTTAACGTTTTATGGGTTTCTTCTACTAAATCAATTTCTTGCTGCTGTGTTGTTCGCCAGAAGTATTGTCTTACGTGTATGTCATGGTAGCGCAGATGCTTTAGTCTTTCTGCTATGAAGAAATTTTCCCAGAGCGCACCCACATCTGTTCTGGAAGCCATTGGACTAAAATTGCCAATGATGGCATTGCGTATGCCACAATCGTAGAAGTAGATTTTCTTCCCCTTCTTGATTTCATTCCGCACGTTTCTGCTTAGTGCCTGTAGCCGGAAAAGTACAAATGCTTTTTCAAGCAAATCAATATACTTTTCTACAGTTCCCTTATCTGCCCCTACGGTTTGCGCCAGTTCCTGGTAACTCACCTCACTGCCTAGCTGCAGCGCAAGGGCTTTCAGCAGTTTTTCCAGCAATACAGGCTTGCTGATTTGTTCCAGCATCAGCAGGTCTTTATATAGGTAGCTGTCTGCTAGCAATTTAAGGAGCTCGCCTTCCTGGCCCTGTGTAGTCACGATTTCTGGATAGTAGCCATATATCAGCCTGTGTTCCAGCATCCGCTTTTCAGCCAGCAACCCGTGGTGCTGTACCATTTCTTCAAAACATAGGGGGTATAACATGTATTCATACTTGCGGCCCGTGAGCGGCTCGTTTACTTTGCTCGACAGATCAAAGGCCGACGAGCCTGTAGCGATTACCTGTATGTCTTTTAACTGATCGGTAAACAGTTTAAGTGTTATACCAATGTTTGCAATCCGCTGGGCTTCATCAATAAACACTATACGGTGTGTCCCTGTGAGTGCTTTCAGTTTGCCCGAGGTTGTGTTGGTCAACATTTCCCTTACGTCTGCTTCGTCTCCATTCAGGTAGAGCCATTCCTTGTGGCCTGTCTTCAGCATATTTTCCACCATCGTGGATTTACCCGATTGGCGGGGGCCAAAAACGAGAATGGCCTTCCCTTTGAACAGGCGCTGGGCCATTGTTTTCTCCAAGAGGCGGTGTATCATATTGTGCGATTGCGGTCGCGAATTTATAAAACATTGCTAGATTGCAATCGAATAATATTATTATTTTATTCGATTGCAATCTCGTTTTATTATATTTTTTCGAGATTAACCTATACTCAACAAAAGTACTGGTACATAAATTATTGATTTTAAGCAATTTACATATAGAATATTTTATGGTGCTCCCTAACAGACCCATATAGCCCTAAAGAAATTGGGTAGACTTTAAACCGCCCAAACACACCCGCCCTAAAGATGAATTTTGCTAGTAGTTGTCTGCCGTAATCAGGCCTAGTGCCTGCTGCAGTTCTACCCGGTTTACATAGGTTTCCAGCAGCGCGTTGATGTAATTGGTTTGTGACGTTTTGAAGCTGCTCTCTGCTTCTACCAGTTCCAGGTTTGTGCCAATGCCTTCTTTGTAACGCGCTTGGGCTATACGGTACACAGATTCGGCCAACGTTACATTACGCTTCTGAATCTCCAACTGCTTCAGGGCATTCAGCATGTTGGTACGTGCTGTTTCATGCTGCAGTGTTAGATTATTCTGAAGATTTTCCAAGTCGTTCCTGCTTTTCAGCAATCGCATCTTGGCCTGCTGCACCTGCGCATTTTTCATAAACCCATCAAAGATGGGTATGTTCAGCCCGATGCTCCACTGCAGGCCCTGCACCCAGAAGCGCCCGGTTTGCATGGTCTGTGCCAAGTCCGGCTGAAAGCTCTGTGTGGCATAGCGCGCCCTGCCAGAAAGCGTAGGCAGGAAGCCTGCGCGGTAGCGCAACACATCCATCTCATTCAGGCGAATGTTTGTTTTGAATATACCATACTCCACGCGGCTCTCAGGGTTTAGGGTCTTGGTCAGGTCTTCCTGCCCTACAGTTACATCGCTCTCATCTATAACGTCGGTGAGTTCCAGCATGGCATCTGGTGGTAGCCCCATTTGAAACTTAAGCAGGCTGCGCGTGATGACCACCAGGCGTTTGGCATTTTCCTGTTCGGTCTCCAGGTTGTTCAGGCTTACCTGTAGCCGGTCTACGTCTATCTGCTGTGCAAAGCCATTGTCTTTCTGGGCCTGTGCTTCGCTCAGTATTTTGGTCAGGCGTTCTTTGTTGGCATCAAAAAGTGCAAGCCGCTTTTCATTTATCAGTACCGCATAGTAGGCTTTGCTCACGGCTGTGATGGTTTCCACTTCACTGCGCTTGGCATTGCGGCGGGCCAGCTCGTTGTACACGCGGCTCACACGCAGGGCAATGATGTAGCGTCCATCAAAAAGAAGCTGTGACAGTTCCAGCTCACCCAGCGCACTGGAACGCGGCTGAAATGCGCTGAACTGCGTGGTGCCGGGCTGGCCAAAGAATTCGCCGGGTACCGGAGACGTAGCCAGAATGGGTGCGTCTTGCACCTGGAAGCCAGCCGAGATTTGTGGCAGGCCTATCGCGCGGTTTTCTACCAGAAAATACTTGGCAGAGATTACATCTGCCTTTGCATTTTTCATGGTGTTGCTATTTTCCAGTGCATAGCCAATGCAGTCTTTGCGGCTAAAACGGTACACGCCGCCTGCTGGCTTTGGTGCAGCGGATGGTTGCGCGTTTAGAGTGATGCAAGCAGCTAAAACAAAAAACAGTGTAGTGTGAAGATGCAAAAATGGCATCGGTCGCGACAGGGGTCGTGTCATAAAGGGGTATAGTAAGTTTTTGTTTGGAGTTTGATTAGCCGATAAGGTGTTGTTTCAATCTTTCCTGCAGCAGTTCATTTCCCTTTGGGGTGCAGATGCCGTATAAAAAGTGTGTGGCATACTGGGCGTGCACCACTGAGGGGCGGAACCGCTCTGGCGGAAACACGTCGTTCGTAAAGAGGAAGGGATGCAGATCTACATGAAAGCGCGCCACTACCTCGGGGTCCATCTCGCTGCGGTAATACCCCTGCGCAATGCCCTGTGCCAGGTTGCTGTGTACCAGGCCCATGTAGTAAGTTTTTTGGTAGTCCTCCAGTATTTTCCAGGCTTCTGGGAAGTACTTGCGTATCTCCAGTGGCAGCGAGGGGTTTGCGCCTTGCAGGGTGCGGCCCGTAAGCGCCATGAACTGCAGCATTTCCTCTATGGGGTCTGTGGCCTTTTCTCTTATGCGCTCGTAAGCCTGCTTCTCGCTGGCTACATACATCTGTGAAACCTCCACGATAATCTGCTCTTTGGTAGAGAAGTACTCGTAAATGGTTTTTTTCGACATGCCCAGCTTGGCCGCTATGTCGTCCATGGTGATGCTGCGCACACCGAATTTGAAGAATTGTTCGGCGCAGGCTATCAGTATCCGTTCGCGCATGCAGAAATAAAGGCAGAGGGTTAGTTAGGTGCATCGGTTTCCGGTGCGGGCGCAGGCGAATTATGTCCCAAAAAACCGGAAACTTGCGCAAATGTAAAAGTTTCTTTTGCTGTACCTACACCTGTACCCCCTGAGCTAGCAAAATGTAGGGGCGAAGTGTAAAAGGGATGACACAATGCGGGCTATGCGGGCAACGCAGCCAGGCTTTCCCGCAGGGCTGCCAGCTTACCCTCCGCATCAGCCAGTTTCTGCCGCTCGCGGGCCAGCACATCTGGCTTGGCGTTGGCTACGAATTTTTCGTTCTCCAGTTTTACCTGTACGCTGCGCAGAAAGCCTTCGGTGTACTCCACCTCTTTGGTGATGCGGGCCCGCTCGGCATAGGCGTCTATGGCACCCGCCAGCGGGATGAATAGCTCATGCCCCGCAACGACCAGCGCTACTGCGCCATCCGGCTTTTCAGTGCTAATGCTGTGGCCTTCCAGGTTTACCAGCCGCGCGATCACGGGCAGGTAGGCATCATAGAAAGCAGGCTGCGTAGCTTTAGCTATTACCGCGAGCGGCTGCTTGTTCGCGATGTTTTTCTCCGTGCGGAGGCTGCGAATGGCCGTAGCGATTTCGCGCACAGTTTGCATATCAGCCAGCCCCTGCTGCTGCACGCTGCTAAGCGCCGCAGCCTCGGGCCAGGGGGCGACAATGATGTCTTCCGGCTGTCCCACTAGGTTCATCCCATGCCATAGCTCCTCAGTAATGAAAGGCATGAAGGGGTGCAGCAGTTTCAGCAGGTCGCCAAATATCCGTTTCACCTCAGCTACTACCGCGCGCGGCAGGCCTTGGCCTTGGGGCTTTAGCACTTCCAGGTACCAGCTGCAGAAGTCGTCCCAGATCAGCTTGTAGGTGGTCATGAGTGCCTCGCTCAGCCGGAACTTCTCATACAGGCCTTCGGGGCCGTTTAGTTCGTGTATCACCTGGGCAGTACGTGCCTGCATCCAGTCTTGTATCAGCCGTTGTGTAGCACTAGGTGCCGTGTCATTCGCCAGCGCTTCCCACATCGCGATTAGCTTGCTGGCGTTCCATAGTTTGTTGATGAAGTTGCGGCCCTGCTCGCACTGGCTCTCGTCAAAGGGCAGATCGTTGCCCGCGGGGCTGGTGAGCAGCATGCCCATGCGCACGCCGTCAGCGCCGTATTTTTCCATGAGCACCAGCGGGTCGGGGCTGTTGCCCAGGCTCTTACTCATTTTGCGGCCCTGTTTGTCTCGCACAATGCCCGTGAGGTACACGTTCTTGAAGGGCGGTATGCCTTTGCCGTTTGCGTCTTTACGAAACTCCATGCCCGCAATGATCATCCGCGCGACCCAGAAAAAGAGAATCTCAGGCGCTGTAACAAGGTCGGCGGTGGGGTAGTAATAGTTTACATCTGTATTTCCAGCAGGGTAAGTACCGTCAGCATTTTTCTTAAACACCGTCGCATCAAATACCGCCATGGGCCATAGCCAACTGCTAAACCAGGTGTCGAGTACGTCGGGGTCTTTTTTGCATGATGCTACATCAATTTCTTGGCTTGGGTTTTTTAGTTTAACTTTCTCTATGGCCTCTTCTAGACTTTTTGCAGCTACTTCATCGCCTGCTCTACGAAACCTCATATTTTCGAAACCCTTGGTAGGCTCTAAAACAAAATCGAAAGAGTAAATAGGTATCTGCTGGCCCCACCAGAGTTGGCGACTGATGCACCAGTCTTTCACATTCTCCATCCAGTGGCGGTACGTATTCTTAAATTTATCTGGGATGAGTTTCACGTCATCATTCATTACTACTTCAAGGGCTTGTGAGTATATCTTCTTCATGTCTACCCACCATTGAAGCTTTAACTTGGGCTCGATTACAGACCCCGTACGCTCGCTGGTTCCTACGCTATGCAGCAGGTTCTCTGTCTTGGCCAGCAGCCCGGTATTCTGTAGTAACTCCTCACTTTTTCCCCGTGCATCAAACCTGTCTAACCCATCATATAGCTGGCTATGTACATTCATTTTGCCATCGTCATTTATCGTATCATAACTTTTCTCAAATGCTTCCTTAATCAGAACCTCTACTTTTCGTACCTCTACACTATCACGTGAGCTAGTTTTTCGGCTTTGAAGCCTCAAACTGTACCTTTCATATACCTCCCTATCTGTACGGTCATGCCACGGCGTTACCTTCAGCCAGCCTGTCCCGAATTCTTTGTCTACCGCCTCATCTTCTATAATGGGTATCGTGCGGTCTAGCAGCGGTACACGTACGCGCTTGCCGCGCCACCCTTTTTCATCCAGCACAGGGTTGCCGGGCCAGGTGGCCAGGGCCTGGTCAGCGGGTATGGTCTCGGGCCGTGTGGTGGCTACGGTAATGTAGTCTTCCGTATTGTTTCCCTGTTCATCTACTACGTAATACTTAACAAAGAATAGCTTGTCAGTCATTTCTTTATAAATGACTTCCTCATCGCTGATAGCTGTCTGCGCCACACAGTCCCAGTGCACAAAGCGCAACGCACGGTAGATGTAGCCCTTCTCATACAGGTCTATAAATACATCCATCACCGCGTCGTAGTAGGCGGGGTCCATGGTAAAGGTCTCGCGGTTCCAGTCGCAACTGGCACCCAGCCGCTTAAGCTGCTTCAGAATGATACCGCCGTACTTCTCTTTCCACTCCCAGGCATATTTTAAGAATTCCTCACGGGTTAGGTCACTTTTCTTAATGCCCTTCTCGCGTAGCATGTGTACCACCTTGGCCTCGGTGGCTATGCTGGCATGGTCAGTGCCGGGCACCCAGCAAGCGTTGTAGCCGCGCATGCGCGCACGGCGTATCAGGGCATCCTGTATGGTGTTGTTCAGCATGTGGCCCATGTGCAGCACGCCTGTTACATTCGGCGGCGGGATGACCACGGTGTAGGGCTTGCGGCCATCGGGCTTGCTGCTGAAGTAGTCATGTTTCAGCCAGTGGCGGTACCAGTGGGCCTCACGTTCGGCGGCGTTGTAAGCGCCAGTTTTTTCAGGGGCCTGTTCAGCAGAATGCATGTGTAAAGAAAAGAGGCGCAAAATTACCCTTTATCGCTATACGCGGGGCTACTAGAAACCAGTTCGTACATAGACCCTTTGCCGCTGTGCAAAACCCTGCCGAGTGTGTAAGTGAAAGCAAGGCTATGGACAAAGGGGCAGGCTGCAGGGTTTTGTTTCATGGTGGCACTGTATATTCGTATTCATGATAGAGAAGAAGAAATACTCCAACGGTGAAATTACCGTAACCTGGCAGCCTGCTAAGTGCGTACATGCTGCCATTTGCTTCAACGGCCTGATGGATGTGTTCAACCCACGCAAACGGCCCTGGATCAATATGGAGGGCGCGACTACTGCGCGCATTGTGGAGCAGGTAAAGAAGTGCCCTAGCGGCGCCTTGAGTTTTGCATACAACGATGCAGCAGCAAATGCTGCTACTGTCGAAGTGAGCAGGGAGATAGAAACACAAATAGAAGTATCGCCCAGCGGGCCCCTGCTCGTTACCGGCACCTACCGCATGAAAGACACACAGGGCAATACACGCGTGGTAACGCAAACCACAGCGCTATGCCGCTGCGGCGCCAGCCAGAAAAAGCCTTATTGCGACGGTAGCCACCGCACCATTGGGTTTCAAGACCCTGCCTGAAGGGTAGGCTGCACATTGAGCACAGCTTCAGCCTGCTCCATGTTGACCCCACCTTCCCAGCGTGCTACCACCCAGGTAGCTACGGCGTTACCAGCCAAGTTTGTAAGGGCGCGGGCTTCGCTCATAAACCTATCTATGCCCAAGAGCAGCACCATGCTTTCTACGGGCACCGCACCTGTAGCGGCCAGCGTGGCTGCCAGTGTAATGAAACCGCCGCCGGTTACAGCCGCGGCGCCTTTGCTGGTTACCAGCAAGATGCCCAGCAGGCCCAGCTGCTGCCAGAGTGTAAGGGCAGTATCAGTAGCCTGGGCCAGAAACACGGCAGCCAGGGTCAGGTAAATGCAGGTGCCGTCTAGGTTAAAGCTATAACCCGCAGGTAGCACAATGCCTACAATGCTTTTCTTACAGCCCAGGGCTTCCATCTTTTCCAGCATGCGGGGAAGCACAGCCTCGCTACTGCTGGTGCTCAATACGATTAGAAACTCTTCACGCAGGTAGCGTAGGAGTTTGAAAAAATTTAGCCCGCTGAGTCGCGCTATGAGCGCCAGCACGCCAAACACAAATACGCCGCAAGTTAGATAGAGGCAGGCCATCAGCCCTAGCATGTGCTGCATGGCAGCTATGCCAAACTTGCCGATGGTGTATCCCATGGCAGCAAAAGCTGCCAGCGGTGCCAGCTGCATTATGTAGTGTATCATTTTCATGAACACCTTGCTTACAGCCTCCAGCAGGTGCAGCAGTGGGCTGCCCTGGAGGGAGTTGCTGGCCTTGAAGTGTGAGAGGGCCACACCAAAGAGCAGTGCTACAAATAGTACTTGCAGAATTTCGCCCTGTGCAAATGCCGCAAAAAAAGTAAGTGGGATAATGTTCAGGATAAAATCTGATACGCTTTCAGGCCTGGCGCCCGTGGTGTATGCCTGCAAGCCCGCAACATCAAGCTGGGCAGGGTTTATATGCAAACCCGTGCCTGGCTGCACAACATTTACCACCAGCAGGCCTATCACCAGTGCAAGCGTGGTTACAGCCTCAAAATACAGCAGCGCCTTCAGGCCCACAGCGCCCAGGCGATTGGTATCTTCCATGCTGGCAATGCCAATGACCACAGTTAAGAAGATAACAGGGGCTACCAGCATGCGCACCAAGCGGATGAAGCCATCCGACAGGGGCTTTAGCTGCGTGCCTGTTTCAGGCCAATAGATACCGAGCAATACACCTGCAACAATCGCTAGAAGCACCTGTACATATAGGTGGCGAAACCAACCCATGCGCCCGAACTCTACTTTCATTAGGAACGCTTACTACCTGCCGCAAGGTAGAAGAAAATAACTACTGCTAGAAATCACGGCCGAAGCTAAAGTATATCTGGGGTGAACGTATGAAGCCATTCTCAATGCCCCAGGCGATATCTATGCGCGAGACGTAACCCAACAGAATAGTACGTATGCCGCCGCCAAACCCCTGAATGATGGGCACACTGACAATGCGGCTGCTAACAATAAAGCTGCCGTTGGTATTTACAAAGTTGGTGACGTTTTCCTGGAGTGGGTTTTCATTTCGCCACGCGACGCCTGCATCAAAGAACCCGACCATCTGAAAATTGTAGAGCGTACGGGTATTGAGTTTGAAATTGAAAATGCGGCGGAAGGGCAGGCGAATTTCAGTACTAAAGAGGCCATAGTTGTTTCCGTTTCGCGCATTAAAAGTGAAGCCACGTAGTGGGAACACATAGTTGTTAAAATAATACGCTTCGGGCAGGGCGTAGATGGGCTGGCCAAACGTGCTCAGGTTATCCAGATTTAAAGGCTGATCTACCGCAAACCCCACAGGTATCTGCTGAATATTATTGAAGGACTGGTTAAACGTCCAGTTCTCTACACCGCCCAGCATGAAGGTTTGACGGTTGGCTTCGCGTGGTGTAAGGGCCATGTCAAACCGATTTGCCCATACAATGCCACGGAAAATGGGGATGTATTTACGTGCCTCCACCTTGAATGCGCTGTAGCCCCAGCTGCCTCGCTCACGTGAGAGGTAGGTTTCAAGCGTGGCTTTTACCCGCTGGCCACGGTCATAGTACACATCCGTTTTACGGGTGTTGTCGTACACATAGTTTATGCGGGTGGCCACCATGTTTGAGCTACCGTTAAACAGGCCCGGGTTGCGGTCAATAAACGTAACGCCAGGCAGCAGGCCAAACACGCGTGTATTGAGCAGGTTCAGGTCGCGCCGGTCTATGTTAATGAACTCATACTCAAAGCCAATCCGTTGGTAACGTGTGATGGGGTACCAGAGTGAGAAGCGCGCTGAGTAGGTGTTGTAGCGAATCAAATCAACGGGGTTGATGAACAAACGACTGGCCAGGCGAAACTGGCTCTCAAACTGCACGCGGTAGCGCAAGAAGTAATGACCCATATACGCATCAAAGCTTCTGAAATCGAAAAACCCGCGAAAGCCGCCTATGAAGCGGTGGTGTACGCGGGCATCGGCCAGTTCCAGTTCTGCGGTCAGGTTTGGACCAAAGAGCGGCTCTGCGTTATAATCGGTTACGAAGAGTTGGCGCACATCCAGGCCAAACAAAGGGTTGCGAAGCTTGCTGATGCGGAACCGGTCTATATCAAACGCGATAGCAAGCGGCGGGCGTGGCCGCGCTACGCGGCGGGCCAGACGCTGGCGGGCAAACTTAGCCGTCTTGCGAGTTGTATCCTCGCGCTCGTCAAACACATAAAAGCGTATGACACGCTGCCGCCGTTCGGTAAGGGCTTTGCGTGTACTGTCGGCCTTCTTGGCTGCCACACTATCTACGCGCGCCAGGCTGTCTTGCCGTGCTTTAATTTCTGCATCGCGCACTTCGGCTATTACATTCTGTGTATAGCTGCTATACACCACATTGGCAGTTTTGGTTTTCTCCACTTGCAAGGGCTGCCGCAGATCAAACTGCTCAAACAAAAATACACGCTGCTTGCCGCGGTAGGGGCTTACGGCCACCAGGTCTCCGCCAGCAAAACCAAACTGGTTAAAGCCTGTGTTGTAATCTGTGAGGTAGCTCAGCTCGGCATTGTTTGAGCTGAGTGAGCGGCGGGCCAGGTTGGGGAGGCCATTGTCGTCTGTCAAGAAAAAAAGCTCGTTGTTGAGAATTTGTAAGTTCCATTCATTCGCGTACGGCGTTACCGTAATACGCTGCGGCACTTTCCCCGCTACGGGGTAGCTCAAGCTATAGATGTCATAATTCTGCTTGCTGTTACGGTAGCTCAGGCGGCTCTTGGTACCCAGGCTGTCTCCGCCATTGCTGATATAATATAACGTTTTGCTATCGGGCCCCCAGATGGGGCTCAGCTCATCGTAGGGGGTATTTGTCAATTGCACAATGGTATTGTTCCCTTTGCTAAACCCGTACAGATCCGTCTGCCCGTTTAGCGTGCCACTGGCTACTATCTTCACGCCATCGCGGGCCCAGTCCAGCCCACTCACCCAATCCAATTTTTCATAAATAGGGTACCGTGTTATGGCGCGGGTAGCTACCTCATAGTACACCAGTTGCAGCTTGCCGTCATAGGGTGCGGTAAAGAGTATGTAGCGGTTGTCCGGGCTCCAGGTAATGGGGTACTTCACTTCGCGTATTTCCCGCATCTCATTCTGCCGGCCAAAACGAACTGGCAGCTCGCGGCTGGTGCGGCGGGCCAGGTCAAAGAGCAGTACGCGGAACACACCGCTGCGCTCAGCATACACTGTAAAATACTTTTTGTCTGGGCTCATGGCACTATTCACCACACGCATAGATCCACCAAGCTTGATAGGCAGCTTCTGACCATTGATCACGGGCACTTTGTCATCCGGAAATTCGCTCCGCACAAAGTCAAGCCACTTTAGTGTGAAAGTATTCATACCCAGGCCCAACACCGTCTTTATGGCGTACTCTACGCTGGCACTTAGCCGCGCCACGTACATTATTTCAGTAAGCCGCCTGCGGCCATAACTTACCGCCACCATGTGCCAGATAGATTTCTTTAGTGAGATGTACCGGTTAGGCACGGGGTTTCGCATGGCATCTTCTATGAACCGCTCGTTCTGCTTGTTGATGCCGCGCATAAAGGCTTCGTCTTCGGGCAGCCAGCCCTCGCCTATGTAGTTGCTCATGCCCGTGAGGTACCAGTCTGGCGTGTACATCATCACGCGTGTTTGCAGGCTGCCGGGCCCCAGACCCCCAGCATAAATCATCTGGCGCATCAGTATGTTTACCATACGGGTGCGTATCTGCCGGTACAGGTCGTTCTGGCTGCCGTTGAAGTACACCGTAAAACGGTTGATGTGGTACTCGTCGCTTTGCAGTTCGTACTGGTTCGTTTGCCCGCCCAAATAATCTACCGGATTGCTGTACACAAAAATTTGGAAGCGCACGGTGTTGCGGTAATCCAGTAGGCGCTTTACATCGTTAAAGGCATCTTCGGCATAGCGGGCTGCCATTTCGCCCAGGTCTTTGTTGCGGTCGTAAAAATGTACTTCAAAATTGGGTGAGGACAAAAAATACCAACGTCTTGGGTTTTTAGGCGAGATGATGTTTTTGCCAAACTGGGTTTGCGCTACCAGTGGGATGTGAGGCATCGCCACCAGCAGCAGTGCAGCTAGTGTGCACACCCAGCACCGCATGCCGATGAAGCGCATGTACTGAAATGATAGGAAGCGTAGCGAGTGGCGATTCATCCCTTGTGCATGCACGGCTTACCCGGGAAACACTTGTTCGTGCAAGAAAATTGCAACTGCAAAGCAAGCAGCATTTTACCCATACTACGGCTGCCAAAAAAAGTTAAATACATATCTCGAACTTCTGCGGTGCCGTTGGCACAGGCAAGTTACTGCAAATGTAGCAATGGCTATAAACGCTAGGGGGATGGTTATTTATATTCAGTTTTAGCATCGTAGGTGCGAAAGTGCGGTGCCTGCTGCCGCACGATGGCTGCAACCGCTGCTACAAATGCTGCAAGGCTATCACATTTACTAAGTGGCGTACGCTTGCCCCTGTACTCATAAAATGTGTCTTCACCCGTAGTGCCTACAGCTATCAAAACTGCTTCGGCTGGCTCTTGCGCTCCACGCGCCTGCACAGCCAGAAATATTTTACCCTGTGCCTGCACACTCAATTGGCGGGCGCGCAGTTCGTTGCTGCCGCGCAGTCGCTTCAGTTCAGCCAGTAGCTGCTGCCACAGTGATAGGTCTACGCGCTTCACGATGCTAAATTTATAGCTAAGCTCTGCTTTTTTTAGCAAAACCACATTGTGAAAACACACTGAATAAGTTTTGCTAGTAACCTGGTACGCACACCACAACCCAGCAACCACGTTTCGCCTTACGATGCCCTTTACGATGCCCGTGTAGTATTTTCAATAACTTTGCACGGGTAAATGAGCTACCCTACAGACAAACACAATGAACGGTACCCAAAACCCAAACGAAGCTACAACTACCCGATACGCACGATATTTTCTTGCCGCGCCATTTTTAAATACGTGCTTTTTATGTGCTATCCTACTTTTCACAGTGGGCACAGTTTTGGCACAAGCCCCCACACCTGCAAAGCCTACAGCGCCCACCGGGTGTGCGCCACTACCCGCAGGTAAAACGTTGGCTTACAGCTACAGCCATCCGCTCGCCCCTGGCAAGTGTGTCATGTTTGTAGAAAAAGACCCCATGCTCTACTATAGCGCAGGCAAGGGCAAAGTAGTTACGCTGCTACGCCCCAAGAAAGCCAAGCTGGACAGCATGATAACGCTGTTGCGCAAGTACCGCAAGATTAAGCTGGGTGCTGAAGATATTTTACTCATTCAAACCGCCATCCCAGTATGGGATTCTGTACAGATGAACATTGGATTTACTGAACTACCCAGCGGCCTTGCCTACAAAGTGACCAAAGAAGGTACGGGCAAAGAGCCTGAAAAAGGCAAACGTGTGAAAGTGCACTACCGCGGCTACTTTCAAGACGGCAAAGAATTTGACAATTCGTTCCGCCGTGGCCAGCCCATTGAGATTGTACTGGGTGCAGGCCAGGTAATCAAAGGCTGGGACGAAGGCATCGGCCTGTTTAAGATCGGGGGGCAGGGCACGCTGCGCATACCCTCTGCCATGGGCTATGGAGACCGCGGCATCCCCGGTGTAATCCCCGAAAAAGCAACGCTTTACTTCGACATCGAGGTAGTATCGGCAGACTAACCAACATCTAAACATGTTTTTACGGCTGCCTGCCATTGCTACATAGCTTCAAACCTTTCAAATCAAACGCCGAACCCTTTAACCCATGCAAGCAACCGTGGCCCTCCCCCAGTTTAAGTATGCCATAGACGTACAGCGCGCTACAACCAGCAAGCTACCTAAGGTAGACATGACCAAAGCCTTCTTTGGTGCCTATATATCTGACCACATGTTCATAGCGCACTATGCTAACGGCCAGTGGGGCCGTGGGCAGATTATGCCCTATGGCAGTACAGATATGGGCCCTGCTGCCTCTGCGCTGAACTATGGCCAGAGCATCTTTGAAGGCATGAAGGCCTTTAGGGATCAATATGGCAAGGTGCAGATGTTCCGCCCGCTCGATCATTTTGCACGTTTCAATAAAACCGCCGCACGCATGTGCATGGCTACCGTTCCTGAAGACATGTTCATGGCTGGCCTCATTGAGCTGCTGCACACGGATGCCGAGTGGTGCCCCACTGCTCCTGGCTCGCTCTACATCCGCCCGGTGATGTATGCTACGGATGAAGTGATTGGCGTGCGCCCAGGCCAGCAGTACACCTTTGCCATCGTTACCAGCCCGGTGCTACCACTCTACACCGAACCCCTGAAAGCACTCGCCAGCGACACTTACGTGCGCGCAGCCGAGGGGGGCGTAGGTGCTGCCAAATGTGCCGGCAACTATGCCGCAGCCATGCTCGCGGGTAAGGAAGCAGCCGACAAAGGCTACAAAGTAGTGGTATGGCTGGATGCCAAAGAGCGCAAGTTTCTGGAAGAGTTCAGCACGATGAATGCCTTTGTGGTGATAGATGGTGAAGTGCGCACACCAGGCCTGGAAAAGGGCACCATACTGGATGGCATTACACGCAACAGCGTGATGCAGATTTTGCGCGAAGAAGGCTTCACGGTAAAAGAAACCCCTGTATCTATTGACGACATTATAAGCGGCATACAGAGTGGCCGGCTTACCGAGGCCTTTGGCACCGGCACTGCGGCCGTGATTACACCACTGCGTGCGCTGCACTACAAAGGAACGGAGTATAACCTGCCTGACTACAGCACCTGGAAGGCTGCGCCGCGTGCCCTGGATGTAATGGAGCGGATACGTGCAGGCACACTGCCTGACAGCCGCCAGTGGATGTGGCCCATTTAATTGAAAGATTTTGTTCTGCTTACAAAGCCGCGCCACAAGCGCGGCTTTTTTGTTAGCTGCGCCAACTCTTAGCAACAGACATATTTTGTTTTAACATTTTGTTTTAACATTTTGTTTTTAACCTGGCAGCCCCGTAATTGGCCCGTGCAAACCTAACCCTAGACCGCATGCGCCGCGTACTCTTTCCTGGCAGCTTTGACCCCATCACCTACGGCCACATCGAAATGGTGCAGCGGGCGTTGGAAATTTTTGATGAAGTAATAGTAGGCGTAGGCACCAACACGCAGAAGCAAACCATGTTCACCGCGACCCAGCGCCTAGGCTGGATTCGTACGCACTTCAAGAGCGAGCCACGCGTTCGCGTAGAGCAGTTTAGCGGCCTCACAGTGCATTACGCGGGGCACATCGGTGCACGCTACCTGCTGCGCGGCCTGCGCAGCAGCCCCGACTTTGAGTATGAAAAGAATATAGACTTACTCAACAAACACCTCAGCCCAGAGATAGATACCATCTATATGATCAGCCGGCCCGAGACGCAGCACATCAGCAGCAGCCTGGTGCGTGAGGTCATCCGCTTTGGTGGCAACCTAACCGGCCTGGTGCCCGATAGTATTATTGCTGAGATTTACGCAGATAAGAACGTAACAAGCCTTGTATAGTAGCATACATCGGCTTACGTTTTAGCACCTCTGCTTCGGGTACCCATTCCACCCATTCTATGTCTTCTTCGGCTTGCGGTACCAGCGTGCGGCTATACGCCCGCATGCCAAACCAGAACGTCTGCTTCAGCATCCACTTCTTGCCCTGCTGATACACATGCAGGGTGTCGGGCAGCAAGCTTTCCAGCTTTAGCTTTTTCAAGCCGGTTTCCTCCATTACCTCGCGTAGCGCTGCCTCAGGCGGTGCTTCGCCGCTTTCTATTTTCCCTTTCGGCAGGTCCCAGCTGCCACGGCGGTAAATGAGCAGCAGGCGGCTCTTTGCACCAGGGCTTCCATCGCGCACAATGCCCCCTGCAGCAGTAATGGGCGTAAAGTGCTTCGTAAGCTTTTGCAGCAGCAGCGTCTGCTCTTCTTTGCTGCTCACTTCTACAGCCAGGGTTGCTTTGTCGCTATCTGGCTTGCCGGCATCTTTCAGCCAGGCGGCACACACTTTAGCCAGTTCGGCACTAGCGGGCAGGCCCGTACCTCGTTTTACAGCAAGTGTAAGGTAGGCGGGGCCGTTGTAGATTCTCATAGCAGTTAAGTTGGCCTAAGCTACAGGTTTTCCTGCATGTCAAACAACGACATATAGAACCATTACTACTCCACCCGCACCAAGTGGTAGTTCTTCTTGCCCTTCTGCACCAGCACGTAAGCCCCTGCCAGCACTTCCGCAGTAGATACCAGCGTTTTCTCACCATCCACTTTTTGCTTGTTTAGGCGCACAGCACCTGCCTGCAATGCTTTGCGTGCTTCTGTGTTGCTGGGGTAGGCGCCACTTGTCTTTAGAAAATCTAGGATAGGCATACCTGCTTGCAGGCTGGCTACTGCCACTGTACCCCCTGGCACCCCTTCAAAAAAGTCGGCAATTTGGGCAGCAGTAAAATTCCGCAGGGCTTCCGGGTCCTCTTCGCCAAAGAGCAAAGCTGCAGCGGCTTTGGCTTGTTGTAGCGCGGCTTCGCCGTGTATGCGTTCAGTAATCTCCTCAGCCAGCGCCTTTTGAGCAATGCGCTGGCCCCTATCAGCGTCGTGCGCTTGTAACAGTTCGCGTATTTCCGCTACTGGCTTCAGCGAGAATACCAGCAGTAGCCGCTCCAGGTCAGCATCTGCGGTATTCAGCCAGAATTGGTAGAAGCGGTACGGGCTGGTACGGGCAGCATCCAGCCATACATTGCCCTGCTCACTCTTGCCAAACTTGGTACCATCGCTTTTCGTCAGCAGTGGCGTAGTGAGTGCAAATGCCTCAGGTTTTTCATCCTCGGCCCCTTCGCTGCCTGCTTTCATGCGGCGTATCAGTTCTGTTCCGCTGGTAATATTCCCCCATTGGTCACTGCCCCCCATTTGTAGCTTGCAGCTTTTGTGGGTATATAGCCAGTAATAGTCATACGCCTGCAGCAGCTGGTAGCTGAACTCAGTAAAAGAGATGCCTGTTTCCAGCCGGTTCTTCACGCTGTCCTTCGCCATCATGTAATTCACACTCAGGTGTTTACCAATGTCCCGCAAGAAGTCCAGCAGGGTAAGCTGGGCTGTCCAGTCGTAGTTATTTACCACCTGGGCTGCGTTAGTGCCTGTAAAGTCCAGCAGGGTACGAAGTTGGGCTTCTATTCCGGCCTGGTTGGCGCGCAGTGTGTCCAGGTTCAGCAGTTGGCGCTCTTCTCGCTTGCCGCTGGGGTCGCCTATCATACCCGTAGCACCGCCCACGAGGACTATTGGCGCATGCCCGGCCCGCTGCAGGTGCACCATAAGCATGATAACTGCCAGATTACCAATGTGTAACGAAGGAGCCGTTGGATCAAAGCCAATGTAAAAAGTAGTAGGGTCCCGGGAAAGCTGGGCCTCGGTGCCGGGGGTCATGTCGTGTACCATGCCCCTGGCCTGCAGTTCCAAAACGACGTTAAAATGTACTGGCATACTTGTTGTGATAGGCTGTAAAGCAGGGCAATTTCAGAAGATTTGCGGGGTGAGTAGAAAAAAGCACCGCAGCCTACCGGAAATTTTTTGTAGAAACGCCTTGCGCTGACACACTTACAGGTTTTCTCCTATATTTGCCTCAGAAGGTTAGTGCCCGTATGGGTAGTAAACCGTAAGCCAGTATAGATGTACAATCACCCTTTGAACGCATTCTCGTTTAACCTAATGAATATGAAACCCTTGCAGCATTTGTTTCGGGCACTTCCGTTGGTAATCGCACTGTGCATTCTGCTTGCACCCGCAGCGCTGATGGCACAAGGCGGCCCCGGCACTAAGAAATCGCAGGAAGGGCGCTCCTTAATGGCTCAGAAAAACTACAACGGGGCACTGGCAGCGTTTCAGGAAGCTGTTCGGCTGGAGCCCAATAACGCACGTTACTATTACTACAAAGGTAACTGTGAAGAAAAACTGAAGAAAATGGGAGATGCCCTGGCATCTTACAAGAAAGCCACCGAACTCAAGAAAGACTACTCCCAGGCATACCTGAAGCTGGCAAACCTGAGCATGAAGAGCAAAGACTACAACGGTGCCATCAGCGCGTTGAACTCTGCCTATGCCAACGAACAGGACAATGGCCGTAAGGTAACCTACAAAGTAACGGTGGTAAAGCTGCTTCTGAAGCAGAACCGCCCACAGGATGCAATGAACGAGCTGAATGTGATTAAGCCACTTGCCCCTGCAGATGACATCCGTATCACCAATACCGAAGGCGATGTGTACGCTGCCATGAACAACTGGCCAAAAGCGATTGATTCTTACAAGAAAGCTGTAGAGAAGAGCAAGGAAATGGTGCCCGCACAGGCAGCCAAGTACAACTACAATCTGGGTTTTGCTTACTTCCGCAGTAACGATGCTGTAAAGGCGCAGGAAACCTGGAAGGCTGTAGAAAACACACGCTACGCCAAGAAAGTAAAGAGCCTCACTGCACTAAGTGGTGCACGTTTCCAGATTGCGGTAGCATCTGGCTACCTGAAAGCAAATGTGCTGGATGATGCGCTGGATTATGCGAATAAGGCGGTTCAGGCCGAACCTACTAATTCCTCAGCTTACCGCGTACTGGCTACCGTTCAGATGAAAAAAGGTCAGAATGCCCTAGCAATTGCCAACCTGAATAAGGCAGCTGACAATGAGAAAGATGAAGTGAAAAAATCAAAACTGCATGCACAGATGATTCGCCTACAGTTTACCAGCAACGACTACAACGGCGCACTGAGCACCGCAAACAAGATTCTGGCTAAAACACCGAACAACATGACCATCCTAGGCCTGAAGGCACAGGCGGAATACCAATTGGGTCAGTTTGCCAATAGCATCAAGAGTACAGATGCTGCACTGGGTGCTGTGCCCAAGGGCGACCTTGTTAAAAGCGCCCCCTACTGGTTTACCCAAGGCCTGGCTGCTAAGAAGGCTGGTGATGTAGAGCGTGCCAAGAAAGCATTTCAGAGCGCAAGCGTAGGCATCTTTAAGGCCGCCGCAAAGATTGAGAGTGACAAGCTCTCAGCGCGCTAATACGAGTAACCCTTAACTCCTTACAAAACCGGTGCAGATGCACCGGTTTTTTTGTGTGCATGCTCAATACGAATACACCTCGCCCGTGGCGGGGTTGGTGAGGCTTAGGCGCGGGGTAGGTTGCTGATAGCTTTCTACACTGCCGATGATGGTGGCATCAATCATATACTTGCAGGCAAGCGCAATGAGCGCTGGTGCGGTGGCCGCATCGGTATATACCTCAAGGCGGATTCCCATGTTAAAGACGCGGAACAGTTCGCGCCAATCCGCACCACGGGCAGCCTGAATCAACCGAAAAAGGGGCGGGATAGGTAGCAAGGAATCTTTAATGATATGCAGGTGCCTGGCAAAGTGCAGTACCTTGGTCTGGCCGCCACCTGTGCAGTGCACAATACCCTGAATAGCATCGCGGTGCGCTGCCAACATGTCCCGTATGAGGGGCAGGTAGGTGCGCGTGGGGCTAAGTAGTAGTTGCCCAATGGTCTGGTCAGTGCCAGGCGCAGCATTGGTAAGGTGGTGCGGGCCCTGGTACACTACAGCGGGGTCCAGCGCAGGGTCAAAGCTCTCCGGGTAGCGGGTAGCATAACTGCTATGCAGCATTTCGTGCCGCGCGTAGGTAAGACCGTTGCTACCCATGCCGCTGTTATAGGTACGCTCGTAGTTGGCCTGGCCATAGCTTGCAAAGCCCACGATAACAGCCCCTGGCTTAATCTGTATGCGCTGCACCTGGCTGCGGGGCAGCCGCGCAAAAGCGGTAAAGCCCACATCCACGGTTCGTACGATGTCGCCCACGTCTGCTGTTTCGCCACCGGCCAATGTGCAGCGCAGGCCCTTGTCATTCAGTTCATCCAGCAGTGTGCGTGTGCCGTCTATCAGTGCCTCCAGCACCTCGCCAGGCACCTTGTTTTTATTACGGCCTATGGTACTGGATAGAATGATGCCCTCCGTCACACCCGCGCAGGCCATGTCGTCCAGGTTCATCACGATGGCGTCTTGCACAATGCCGCGCCATACGCTTAGGTCGCCTGTTTCGCGCCAGTATAGGTAGGCCAGGCTGGTTTTGGTACCGGCAGTATCGGCATGCATGATGTTGCACCAGGCATCGTCTGACCCCGCAAGGTCGGGCAGTATTTTACAGAAGGCATCGGGGTACAGCCCTTTGTCCAGGTGCCGTATGGCACGGTGCACGTCCTCTTTTCCAGCAGAAACCCCCCGAGCAGCGTATGTATCGGCGCGGGGGGCTTCAGCTTCGCTCATGAAAGCGGGGAGAATGCTAAGAAATTGTGATTAGCGGGTCTTGGCTACCGGCTTGGCTGGCGTGGGCAGATCCATGGTGCGGATGCGGAACTCACTCCGGCGGTTTGCCTGCTCGTCGCTGTCGCTCAGTTCAGGGTAAATCAGCGGCTGACTCTCACCATACCCAAAGGTAACGATACGGTTTTTGTTGATGCCCTTCTTTAGCAGGTAGTCCACCACACTCTTGGCGCGGCGGTTACTCAGACCTATGTTATACTTCTCGCTGCCGTTGGTGTCGGTATGGCTGCCTACGAGTATGGTCATGCCTGGGTTATCGTTCAGGATTTGCAGCAGCCTATCCAACTCGGCCATGGCCTCATCGCGCAGCAGGGCTTTGTCAAAATCGTAGTATATGTTTTGCAGCACAATGGGCTTGTTCACTTCTATACGCTCCAAGAAGATATCAATGTCTTTCTCCAGCGCGGCGCTCTTCACCATGTCTTTGGTGCTGATGCTTTCCTCGTTGGCCAGGTACTCTGGCGCGTTGCCAATGAGCTTGTAGTCATTGCCGCGCTCCAGGCTGAATTTATAGCTGCCGCTCTGGTCAGTCTTGAAGGTATCCAGCGGGGTGATCGTGCTGTCTTTGGTGAGGTATAGGGTTACCGTGGCAAAGGGTATGGCTTGCTTGGTTTTGAGGTCACGCACGCGGCCCTGCACCGTAATCACGATTTCTTCGGTAGGCACATTCGGAATCTTACGAATCATGTAGATGTCATACCGGCCGCGGCCACCTGCGTCAGTGCGGTTGGTGGTAAGGTAGCCCAGTGAGTCCTTCTCCATCCAGAGGATGCTGTAGTCGTCCGCGCTGCTGTTGATGTCGCGGCCCATGTTTTTGGGCTCGCTCCAGGTGCCCTCACCACCCTCTGCTTTGTAAATGTCGTAGCCACCAAAACCTGCGCGGCCATCGGTAGCAAAGTATAGCGTCTTGCCATCATCGGCAATCAAGGGCTGTGCTTCGTTAAACTCGCTATTCACCGTGCGGCCAGCATTTACAGGTGCCGTCCAGGTATTGCCTGCACGCTTGCTGTACCAAATGTCACCCTCTCCATAACCACCTTGCTTGCGATTAGAAATGAAGTACATGGTTTGGCCATCAGGTGTCAACACGGGGTGGGTATCAAATGTTGCTCGGGTAGCCATCTTACCTTTGCTATTGAGCTGATATTGCTCAGTTCCATTTACACCTTGTACTAGTTGATACTTGCCCCAACTTTTTTTCTTTTCGTTAAAAGTACTTTCATAAATACTACACCCAAACCCAAGCTTGGTTTTTCCTTGGCCGCAGATTGAAAAATACATGGTTTTTCCATCGGGGCTTATACAACCAAAGCCGTCATTGGCATTGGTATTAAGCATTTTGCCCATGTTTTCGGGCTTGCCACGAAAGGTACTGTCCGTACTCATCTGTATCTGCCACTGGTCGCTCATCTGTTCTTCACCTGTTTCTGCAAAGGCCACTTTACCCATGTTGCCAACACGATGGCTTGTAAAAACCATGAAACGATTGTTACCTACTTTGAGTATGTTAGGATCTTGGTCGTTTCCTTTTGCATTGAAAGACATTGGGGCTAGCTCCCATTGCGTCGGCGCTTTGGACTGTTTCTCAGCGAACTTATTGCCGGCGATTTCCAGCTTGGCCTGTTGCTTGATATAGTCGTCTTGCTTATGCAGTTCAAGTACGCGCTCAAATGCGCGGGTTGACTCTTCATAATTCCCAGATCTTTTCAAAGCCATTCCAAGGCGAAGCCAGGTGGTGTCTTTGTTGGGGTCTACATCCACTGCTGCATTGAACCATTTGGCAGCTTCGTCGAACTTTTGTAAAAACTGATTGCATCGGCCCAGCTTATCCAGTGCATAAGCATTCTGGGGCTGCAGGCGCACGGCTTGTTTGTACAGCGTAATGGCACCTGTAGTCTCGCGGGCATTATACAATGCATCAGCCTGGGTTATCAGCTTGGCGGCCTCTTCGGCTTTGCCGCCGCCCTTGCTGCTTTTGCTACTCTTTTTCTTTTTTTGTGCCCAGGCCGCACCGGTAGGTGCTAAGGCCAGCATCAGGGCTAACACAATAGCCGTAAATGGGAACAGGGTAGTACGTAATAGCTTCATATTCAATGCGAGCGGGCGCTTTATAGGCAATTTTGCTTACGCGCAAACTTACGTAACAAAGCCCCACTGGCAAAACGCTCAAAACAAAATGAGCCACAAAAAATAATCGGCAACCAGGATGCTGATGGCAATGATAACAAAAGCCTGCACAGTAGCCTGCCCCACGCCCGCAGCCCCACCACGGGCCTCCATGCCCACATGCGCACCTATGCTGGCAATGATCAACCCAAACACCGTGCTTTTGAAGATGCCGCCCGCCAAGTCTCGTAAATCAAAAAAGGTGCGGATGCTGCCCAGGAACACCTCGGCTGTAAGGCCCAGAAACACATTGGATACTACAAAAGCCCCCAGCACACCCGTGAGGCAAGAAAATACCGTGATTGCAGGCATCATGAGCACCAGGCCCAGGCAGCGTGGTAGCACCAGGTAGCGCACGGGTGCCAGCCCAAGGCTGCGCAGGGCATCAATCTGCTCAGTGATTTGCAGGGTGCCTATCTCTGCGGCCAGGCTGGCCCCAATGCGCCCGGCCAGAATGAGCGCCGTAAGCACAGGGCCTATCTCCATGACAATGACCCGCTGGGCCTGCCCCCCCAGTATGCTCAGCGAGATGAGCCCCTTAAACTGGTAAGCTGCCTGCCAAGCTATGAGGCTGCCTGCAAAAAAACCCACAACCAATACAAGCGGGATGCTGCGTATGCCCAGCGCCTCCATCTGTGCCAGGATGCGGGAACGGTCAGCCCGGTGCGTAAGCGCAGGCACTACAAGGCCCCCCATCTGGTATAGAAGGAAGCCATAATGCCCCAATGCACTGAGGATGTTCATGCGAGGATACTCATGGGAAGATGCTCAAGGGAAGTCTGGCTAGGGTAGGTTTGGGCAAGCCCCAAAGGTGGCCCACAAAGCGCGTATATTTGCGGTAGCCTATAGCGAACTGCCTATGCGGTAAAGTTGCAAACAAGTGAAATGAAACGGGCAGCCTAGGCGTTATAGTTTTTCAAACGTACCTACTTCATTCGTTTTTCACACTTGCTATGTACCCTGAATATATTGTAAACCCCATGCGTGCTGAGCTGAGCAGCATTGGCTTTAATGAACTAAAGAATGCTGCCCAGGTAGATGCCCAGCTAACAAACGATACCGGCACCACCCTATTGGTGGTAAACAGTGTGTGCGGCTGTGCAGCAGGCGCTGCCCGCCCCGGCGTGCGCAAAAGCCTGGAAGGCGCCGCCAAGCCTGACAAACTGGTGACGGTGTTTGCCGGAGTAGATAACGAGGCGACCAAGCGTGCGCGCGACTACCTGCTGCCCTACCCCCCCAGCAGCCCCGCTATTGCCCTATTTAAGGATGGCAAACTGGTGCACATGATAGAGCGGATACATATAGAGGGCCGCCCCGCTGAGATGATTGCCGAAAACCTGAAGATGGCTTACCAGCAGCACTGCGCCGTTAAGGTGTAGTTTGCACAACAATAATATAATGTGATTGCAGCACCTACGGGTGCTGCTTTCGTTTGCCACTGGCGTATATTGAACCAGCAAACAGTAGCTATTCAGAACAATTACGATTACTATGGAAAAACCCCTGAAATACACAGAACTGGTTATCGCCCTTACTACGCGTATCGGCATCACCGAAGCCCAAGCCAAAAAGAGCATTGCGCTCATCACCGGCGAACTCAAAGCCCGCCTGCCCGACCCTGTAGCCGCACAGGTAGATGGCCTGCTGGCTGGTGAAGCTTTCGACTACAAAGAACTGCTGGACTATAAATGGGAAAGTTTTAGAGAGCAAGCTGACCACAAACTGAACCAGTGGAAAAGCAAAGCCTCTGACTGGATAGACAAAATTATTTAATACTATCCCTATTTGCTGCTACCGCAGCGCGCACGCTGCCGTGCTGTAGCAGTAGTGCCTTGGCATTCTCAAAATCCAATCCTGTAGCTTCTGCTACATAGCGCGCGCCACGGGCAATGAGTTTGTGGTTGGCCAGCTGCATGTCTATCATGCGGTTGCCCTGTACATGACCCAGCCGCACCATAAGCGCCGTGCTGATCATATTTAAGATAAGCTTTTGCGCTGTGCCTGCTTTTAAGCGTGTGCTGCCCGTGAGCACCTCAGGCCCCACAACTGCCACCACAGGGTAGTCAACGGCGTTGATCAAGGGGGCATTGGCATTGCAAGTGATGCATCCTGTAAGCACACCCGCAACAGCCCGGGCGGCTATCACAGCCCCCAGCACATAGGGTGCGCTGCCACTCGCGCTGAGTCCTATTAAGGAATCATTAGCATTTATATTGTGTGCTTTCAGGTCTTGAAAACCCTGCGCGGTATTGTCTTCAGCAAACTCTACCGCCTGGCGTATGGCGCCATCGCCCCCGGCGATGATGCCCATCACCATGCCGGATGGCACACCAAAGGTAGGCGGGCACTCGCTGGCATCTACGATACCCAGGCGGCCGCTGGTGCCACTGCCGATGTAAAACAGCCGCCCGCCCGCCTGCATACGCGGCAAGATGGCTTCTACCAGAGTGGTAATTTGCGGAATAGCAGCCGCCACAGCATCGGGCACAGTGCGGTCTTCAGCATTCATGGCTGTGAGCAGTGCCGCAGTGCTGAGCTGCTCTAGTTGAGCGTAGTGCGAGTCTTGCTCAGTGGTGAGAAGTTTGTCTTCGGTTCCATTCAGTTCTCCAGCTTCCATTTCTTCCGCTTCCATGTAGTCAGGGTTTTTTTTAGTAGCGCATCGCTGAATACGAGCGAATTTATTCTTAGATGAAAATATGAGCATCTCTAAATCCCGATTCGTCATCCCGGCGAAGGCCGGGATCTCACTTACAAAGGTTATTTTTGATAGAGAGATCCTGAACCAAGTTCAGGATGACGGGTTTTTATAGATGCCCATATTATAATTTAGAAATGCTTCTGGTGGTAAACAACGAGCCTATCTATCGGATCCCCCAGCGTACCAGCATAGGGCACGCCAAGGTGGCGGCATACAGCTAGCAGCTCTTCCTGAAATACCTGCGCGATGCTACCCGTAAACCACACCGCCTCATTCTTCTTAATTCGGTAGCGGCATGCTGTTTTTTGCAAGAAGCTTGTAAAGGATTCATGAATAAGTGCGCTGATGTTTAGCTCGCTCCGATGTGCAGCCATGAAGTGCGTCAGGTTTGCCAGGGCTACATTCGGCCGTTCGGTACCATACAGCATATTGCGCAGGCCTATTGGGGTGTCGTGCCGCGTGTGCTCCAGTAAGTTTTTTGCCAGGGTCAGTAGTAGTTCGCCGTTCAGCAGGGCCTGCACCAGCCGTTTGCCCAGGTCGGCGCCGCTGCCTTCATCCCCAAATACATACCCATGGCCCCCGCGCTGCTCTGTGATGCGTTTGCCATCGTAGCGGCAGCTATTGGAGCCCGTACCCATGATGCACACTACGCCGGCCTTGTCTTGCAGCGCCGCGCGGGCAGCGCCTAGCAAGTCATGGTGCGCTACTACAGGTACCTGCACCACACTTCTAATGCATGCAGCCATTCCGTTGCATAAAGATTCTGTCGCCAGCGATGCACCATAAAACACCACCGCTGATGCTGGCTCCTGCTGCAGCATAGGCATCAGCTCGTTCTCCAGTTGATTGGCTACCTGCAACCAGTTCATCACGTTAAGGTTGAAGCCCTGGGTGCGAAACTGGGCCACTACTCCGTCTGGCGTAAGCCAGCGCCACTCAGTTTTGCTGGCGCCGCTCTCAGCAATGAGCAGGGGTGCGGGGGGTTTGTGGGTGGCCATTTGGCACCAAAGCTAACAATGGGCTTGGCAATAACATTGGGAATGCATATTAAGCGCGTCACTGTTTAAAAATGGAAACGGCTACCTGTGTAGCCGTTTCATCAAACGCCGAATGCAAACCAAATCTTGATATCCGATAAAGAGCCCAGCTAAATGCCATTTGGGCTGCGTTCATTCGAAAGAATAGACCAATATCGTAATGAAATTGTAAAAGTCAATAGCATTTGATTGATATATTGAAACGAAATGCCTTATTTATAGTGAATAACATAAATTTAATATTGGATTAATATGTAAAGCATTCATAGCCAATGTGTTCCATCATGAAAAGGATCAGCATTATCAAATGGTAAAAAGCAAAACGACTATAGCGAGAACAGCTCTTCAAATGCGTGCACCCCCAAGCGGCCCTGTAGCCAGCGGGCAGCGTACAGTGCGCCATGCGCAAAGCCCTCACGGCTGTAAGCTTCATGGCGCAGGGTAAAGCTATCTACGGCACTTGTGTATGTTACGCTATGAGTACCCGTGATTTCACCTGCGCGGCTCACGCCCACACTAAGTTCATGTGGGGCAGGTGGGCGGGCCGCCAGTGCCGCAGCGGGGGCTAGCTCGGTCTTGCGGTCTAATTGCTCCAAAATATCTGCAGCAAGCTTTAGTGCGGTGCCGCTGGGGGCATCGGCCTTGTGGCGGTGGTGCCGCTCTTCCAGGTACACGTCATAAGTGGGGTGCTGGTTCATGAACTGGGCAACCCGTTTGTTCAGCGCAAACAGCAGGTTTACTCCTACACTGTAATTGGCCCCATATACCAGCGGCGTGCCATGCTGGGCACAGAGTGCCTCTATTGCAGGCAGCGCATGCAGCCAGCCAGTGGTGCCCACCACAATCGGGATGCGAAGCGGAATGAGCGCCTGCAGGTTTGGCAATACCGACGCAGGATGCGTGAACTCAATGACTACATCCGTGGTGGCCGGGGTGAGTGCAGTGAGGCTGGCGGCATTCTCACGGTGAATGATGGCAGAGAGGCTATCGCCGCTGGCAGTAGCAAGATGGGCAATTGCACGGCCCATTTTGCCATGGCCCACAAGTGCGATACGTAGAGGCTGCATAGAAGCGTGGTAGAATCTTAGGTAGAATGAGCAAGTTACGGCCTCAGCCAATGCTCGCTACAACTGTCAAAACAAGCATGCGTGTGGCGGCTGAAATGCCTAGTTTTGCGCTCACATACTCAGGTGGCCCTGCCGCCCCTGCCGTCCTATTTTGCATGCAGCCCAAAGCGCAACCCCACACGCCCGCAGGCAAACCTGTAACCCCCAGACGTGCCACGTTTCTAGAGTACCTGCGCAGCAAAGATTTTTTTAAGCTTTTGGCCATACTTGTAGGCACCGCATTGTTGTTACCACTCTTTGTGTTGTATGTATTTCTGCCGCTGGTTACGCGCCAGGGCAGCACCGTAGCTGTACCCGATGTGATGAGCCGCCCCGAGGCACTGGCCAGCGAGATGCTGCACAACAACGACCTGGATGTGGTAGTGATAGACAGCCAGTTTGTGGCGGGTGTGCAGCCCCGTGCAGTGATTACCCAAGACCCCGCATCTGGCGAGCTGGTTAAGCCAGGCCGAAAAGTATATCTGGTTTTGAACAAACAAACCCCACCTGATACCAAACTGCCCGACATCATTGATGTGAACCTGGCCCAGGCCAAGTACATGCTGCAAAACTGGGGCCTGAAAGTGGGGAAGATAACCTATGTTGCGGGCGATGCCCGCGATTTGATTTTGCGTGCGCAAATCGGCAGCCGCAGCGTAAAACCGGGTGACCCCGTAAAAGTGGGTGCACGTGTGGACCTTACCGTAGCTCTGGGCACCGCTGCCCGCGATACCGAAGTGCCTGATCTGGTAGGCCTGAGCCTGGACGAAGCCACAGCACTCCTTAATGATGCGGGGCTGGCCATAGGTAAGGTTACCTATAGCCGCAATCCCAAGTACCCTGAAGACGGCACAGTGCACCAGCAGCGTCCTGCATACCCCAGCCCACGTGTAAAGCCGGGCACCAGTGTTGATTTATCTGTAACCGGCAGGCGCCGCGAGGCCAGTGAAGCACCCGCAAAAAAGAATCCTGAGAATTAACAAACCCCTAGCCTCCTTGTGAAATTAGATGTACTGGTGCTGGCCGCACACCCTGACGATGCCGAGCTGGGCTGCAGCGGCACCATCATTAAGCTAGTGCAGCAAGGAAGGCGTGTGGGTATCATAGATTTAACACGGGGTGAGCTTGGCACACGCGGCACACCTGAACTACGCCTGCAGGAAGCTGAGAAAGCCGCAAAAATCTTGGGCCTTTCTTTACGCGAAAACCTGGGCCTGGCAGACGGTTTCTTTCAAGTGGATGAGACAAGCAAGCGCGCAGTAATTTCTGCCATTCGGCGCTACCAGCCCACACTGGTGCTAGCCAATGCCCCCGAAGACCGCCACCCGGATCATGGCCGCGCAGGGGCGCTGGCACGCGAAGCCTGCTTTCTGGCGGGGCTGCGCAAAATAGAAACGCAGCATGAAGGAAAGGTACAGCAAGCATGGCGGCCATCAAAAGTGCTGCACTACATACAAGACAGGCTACTAAAGCCCACGCTGGTGGTGGACATAACCGACGAGTGGCCTACCAAAGTGGAAGCCATCAAAGCCTTTGAATCGCAATTTTTTAATCAGAATACTGCAGAACCCGAAACTTACATCTCCCGCAGCAGCTTTGTATCTTTTCTGGAAGGGCGCGCGCGTGACATGGGCCATATGATAGGCGCAGAGTTTGGCGAGGGCTTCATCAGCATTGAGCCGCTGAAAATAGAGGACCTGATGTTGTTAGCCCCCACGATAGCCTAAGTTGCTATTCTGAGAAACGTTGATTAAACAAGGCATTGTTCTTGCCGCTGAATACTGCTTTTAAGGTAAGCTTATTGTCTGCTGCAGCTTTGATTTCTTTACCTCCGCTCAATACACGGCAGGTTGAGATTTCGTCACCATCTATCGTTTCTACCCTAATTTCTCCCAGCTTGCGGCGTGAGGTTATTTTTCGGCCATTAATTTCGCGCACAGTTTCTTCGGTTACGTCCAACCTATCACGCGGCACCATGCCATGCGCCTTACCTGCCAACACTTCTACCATTTCGGCCTCACCTTTTTTTTCTTTCGTTACTTGTACAAAGTCTACCACTATTGGAAAATTGTTTATAATAAACTGTATCACCCAACCCGAAAGTTTTTTTATGCTACGGGTCAGACTAAGCGCTATAGCCGTTTGATTCTGGCCTTCATTCGGCTCGCTACTACCACTTGTTGTAATATTGCCCGCCGCAAGCAACTGTGAGGTGACTACATCTACGACTCGGAATGCTATTACAATTTGGCTGTTGTAACCCCTAAACTCCTGCTGCCCAGTTTTCTCATTTTTTACAAGCACTGGCGTAGTGGTAACGCTGCTGAGCCGGGCCAGTACCACCTGTGCCGCACCTATGGTTTTGCCCAATTCGGCTACCTGTTGTTCTGAAAGGGTTTCCTGCAGCTTGATTTCTCCCACCAGGCGCTCTATTTCGGCACGCTCCAAAACAATATAGCGATTGGTGCGCAAGAAGCCTTTGATGACCTGCTCTTCGGCAGCCTCGGCCAGCCGCAACGTGTCTTTTTGTACTGGAGTGTACGTGAGTTTCAGTATGGCAATGGTGGTTTTTGCCATTGCTGGGCTGGATTCCTGGGCCTGCAAAGAGGCAGTATATGCACATGCCAACAATAGCATGCTCGAAATGAAGCGCTGAATGGTTCTTTTCATAGCAGAAGAGTTTGCGGTAAAAATAGAGAAACTCCCGTACAACATGCATCAAAAGATTACGCCCTTGCACAGCTACGTTGTTGATAGCATGCGGCTATAAGCGATGCCCTCGCCCACTCTACGCAGTGGTGTAGAAAGCCAGTCTGGCAGAATACTTTGGCCCTATGGCCTTTCTGAGTTGGCCACACTGCTAATAACACTTTGCAAACATACCCACTCGCTGGGCCGCATGTTCATAATCAAGATTTTGTAACGATATTGGCGAACTCAAATTACTCTCCTATTTTCGATATACGTATGAAACTCTTTTTTGAAAGAGTAGGAAATGGCGAACCGCTGCTCATCTTGCATGGCCTTTTTGGTTCTTCAGACAACTGGCGCACGGTAGCCAAACCTCTAACGCACCACTATACGGTTTACTTTGTTGACCTGCGCAACCACGGCCGTTCTCCGCATGCAGCAACAATAAGTTACCCCGAAATGGCCGACGATGTGCGCCAGTTGATGGACGACGAGGGCATGGTATCGGCCAGCTTCTTGGGCCACAGCATGGGCGGAAAAGTGGCAATGTCTTTTGCACTTAGCCAGCCCAAGCGCGTGCAGCACCTGATAGTGGCCGACATGGGAATGAAGCGCTACCACCCCCATCATGCAGATGTGCTTAAGGCCCTGCATGCAGTAGACTTGAATACCACAGAACAACGGCTAGATGCGGAGCGCATTATCCGGCATTACATATCAGACCATAGCACGGAGCAATTTCTGCTAAAGGGTTTGTACCGACCCACCGAGACTACCTTTGCCTGGCGCTTTAACCTGCCCGCAATTACTGAACAGTACGACCATATACTGGAAGCTGTGGGAGAAGGAAAGCAGGCCTACGACAAGCCTGTGCTTTTCATCCGAGGCGAGCGCAGCAACTATATCAATGATGCCGAATTTCTGCACATTCAGGAAGCATTTCCATTGGCGCAGCTTGTTACGATTAAAGACGCTGGCCACTGGGTACATGCCGAGCGGCCCATCCCCTTTATGAATGAAGTATTAAAATTTCTAGGACGCGCAGCATAGTTGTTTTCATTAGCGGTCGCGCTACTATTTGTTAGGATTGGCAGTTAAGAAATGTTGCGGGCGTTGCAGGTGCCACTTCGTAGCCTGCTGGTAGGCATGCGCCACAGCAGCGGCAGTGCCCTCATCAAACAGGCGCCCCGTAAAGCTTATGCTGGTTGGCAGTTCAGGCTTGCCGTCCTTTGCCGGGGTAACGCCAGCAGGCACTACCACACAGGGGTGCCCCGTAAGGTTGGTCAGGCTGAGGTTGCTGCTCCAGCTGGGTGCCACATACACATCTACCATTTGAAATAGTACATCCATTTCTACAATGAGCTGTGTGCGCATGCGTTGGGCCTGTATATACTCCACTGCCGGAATAAACCGCCCCGCCCTGAAAGTAGTGGGCCAGGCATCTTTATGTTGCTGGGCCAGCAGTGAGTCCTGGTGGGTGCGTGTAAGTTCATCAAATGCAGCTGCGCCTTCGGCTATCAGCACAAAGTACAGGTTGCGTGGCGGGGGCGGCTGCACCTCAATGAGCTGCGCGCCCAGGCTGCGCAGCACGCCAAGCGCTACGCTATCTTGTTTTTTAAAAGCGTAGTTGCGTTCAAACTGGCGCTTTGCATAGCCGATGCGCAGCCCCTTGAGTGGCTGGCTGTGGGTATAGGTGAGTGGTGCAGCAATTGTTGATACATCCTTTACATCTTTGCCATGTATAGCTGCCAATACAACCATGGCATCTTCTACGCTACGCGTCATTGGGCCTACTTTGTCCATGCTCCAGCTTAGCGCCATCGCTCCCGCACGGCTCACCCGCCCAAAGGTGGGGCGGATGCCTGTGATGCCGCACACGGTGCTTGGGCTTACGATGCTACCCAGCGTCTCGGTACCTATCGCAAAAGGCAAAAGCCCCGCACTTACGGCGCTGGCACTGCCAGCACTGCTGCCGCTGCTGCCATCTGGTACATACCAGGGGTTGCGCGTTTTGCCGCCAAACCAGGTATCGCCCATGGCCAGTTCACCCAGTGTGAGCTTGGCACAGAGCACGGCGCCGCCTTCACGAAGCTTTTTTACTACGGCCGCGTCTTCAGTAAACTGCTGATTGCGATAAGGCTGCCCACCCCAGGTAGTGGGGTACCCGCGAACTGCAAACAAATCCTTAATACCATAGGGTATGCCGTGCAGTGTACCGCGGTACTTGCCGGCTTTGATTTCGGCATCAGCACGGGCGGCTTGCGCCAGGGCTGTATCTGCTGTAAGTGTGACCACACAATTGAGCACGGGATTGTATTGACGAATTCTATTTAGAAAATAGCGCGTAAGGCGTGTGCTGGTTGCCTGGCGGGTGCGTAGCAGCTCACCCAGCTCACGCACACTGAGGTAGGCCCATGTAGTGGTATCGGTGGGTAGTTTCGTTTTCGCCAGCGGGCCATACACCAGCCGGTCGGGGCCTTTGGGCACTGTGTAGCCCATCGGCAATGGGTTGAACACCAGCGCAGGTGCTACATCATTGGGTAGCGGGCGAGTTCGCATGCTGTCATAGTAACTGCGGTACTGTGTAAGGTCAGATAGCATGCTGTCACGCTCAGCCTGGCTAAAATCCAGCCCGATGAAGCGGCTGGCCAGCAGCACATCGCTGGTAGTCAGTGTTTCTCGGCGGGCGTAGCCCCAGCCCAAAGCAAAACAGGTGAGGGCCAGAAGCAGCCAGCGAAGGTTGTTTTTGAATAGCGTGATAAACTTGGTTTGCATGGGAAGGATGTATTACTACAATACTACACAAGAATTTGGGTTGAAAGTCTATACTGGCAGTCGCATTTCGTTCGTCAGAACGTATCCTAAATTTTCATATAGCGGGCGGCCCTCGTCGCTGGCATGCAGCACAACGCGGGTTATGTTTTCCGCGTGGCAGTAGTCTTGTAAATGTAGCATCATCCTGCGGGCCAGCCCCTGTCGGCGGCAGCCTATTTCCGTGTATACGTTCATAACAAGCGCCTGCAATGTGGTAGTCACCTTGTTATCCAAAGTAATGCTTGGCAGAATACGTTGCAGTAAGATCCCTCCGCCTGCTACAACTGTATTGGGTTCGCCAGCCTTATGCACCAGCCAGGCCAGATATTCACCAGTTGGCATGGCAGCATGCAGGTAGCGGATGGTAGCATGCACCATCGCATCATATTCCTTAGGCAGCAGTCGTCTCATCTGCACAAACATCTCCGCACGGTGACGGGCAATGGTGGGTGCATCAGCTACTGTTGCAGAACGTATTTCAAACTCTATACAAATAGAAAGCGCTCCAAACTAAAAGCTTGGAGCGCACAATAAAAATTTATTCGATAAAACCTTTACGCCTTCTGTAGCATCTTGGGCGCGGCGGCCTTGATCTCGGCGCTGGCAAAGTCGCTGTACTTCGCAAAGTTTTCATTGAAGAGCTGCGCCAGGTGATTGGCCTGCTTGTCATAGGCGGCTTTGTCGGTCCAGGTGTTGCGGGGGTTCAGCACCTCGGCAGGCACATTGGGCACGCTCTTGGGTATGTTCAGGCCAAAGATGGGGTCGGCTTCATACTGCACGCCTTCCAGTTCGCCATTCAGCGCAGCGGTAATCATGGCGCGGGTGTAGGGCAGCTTCATGCGGCTGCCGGTGCCGTACGGCCCGCCCGTCCAGCCGGTGTTGATGAGCCACACATTTACTTTGTGCGCGGTAATTTTTTTGCCCAGCATCTCGGCGTACTTCGTTGGGTGTAGCGGCAGGAAGGCCTGCCCGTAGCACGGGCTGAAGGTGGCCTGGGGCTCTTTCACGCCTGCCTCGGTTCCTGCTACCTTGGCGGTGTAGCCACTCAGGAACTGGTACATGGCCTGGCCGTTGGTAAGCTTGCTGATGGGGGGCAGCACACCAAAGGCATCTGCCGTGAGCAGGAAAATATTTTTGGGAAGTCCGCCTACGCTCGGCTCTACCGCATTGGCGATGTAGTGAATGGGGTATGCAGCGCGGGTGTTCTCCGTTACCTTCTGGCTGGCGTAGTCCACACTGCGTGTGCCTTCCACGAAGGTGGTATTTTCTACGAGCGTGCCAAACTTAATGGCTTCCCAGATTTGAGGCTCTTTCTCTTGTGTCAGGTCAATACATTTGGCGTAGCAGCCACCCTCAAAGTTGAACACGCCCTTATCTGTCCAGCCGTGTTCGTCATCGCCGATTAGACCGCGGTTAGGGTCAGCGCTCAGCGTAGTCTTGCCTGTACCGCTCAGCCCAAAGAACACCGCAACATCGCCCTGCTTGCCAATGTTGGCGCTACAGTGCATGGGCAGCACATTCTTAAAGGGCAGCATGTAGTTCAGCACCGTGAAGATGCCCTTCTTCATTTCTCCCGTATAGGCTGAGCCCCCAATCAGGATGATGTTCTCGGTAAAGTTGATGATGGTAAAGTTGGCTGCTTTTACGCCATCGGTGGCGGGCTCAGCGCTAAAGCCTGGGGCACACAAAATGGTGAACTCGGGTTTGAAGTCTTTCAGCTCTTCCGTTTTTGGGCGGATGAATAGGTTGTTTGCAAAGAGGTTGCTCCAGGGGGCTTCGTTCACCACACGCACCCGTAGGCGGTAGGCAGGGTCAGCACCCGCATATGCATCGCGCACATACAGGTCGCGGTTTTGCAGGTAAGCTTTTACCTTGGTAAGTAGCCTGTCCCAGTGTGCTTGGCTCAGTTCGTTGTTTACGCTGCCCCACCACACGGTGCTCTCGGTGTTGCTGTCTTTTACTACAAATTTATCTTTTGGGCTGCGGCCGGTAAACTTGCCGGTGCTTACGCAGAGTGCGCCGCTATCCGCCAGCACGCCCTCGCCGCGGCGCAGGGTGTGCTCTACCAGGTCGGCAGGGGTGAGGTTATAGTGTAATTTACCCGCGGGGGTAGAAAGGTGAAGCGAGTCAAGAATGGCGTTTGAATTCATACTGGGCTTACAGAGTCGTTTATGATTGCATGTGGCGCAGGGTCGAAAAAGACACCCACTTTTTGCCGCAGAAACAGACTGCAAAGGTACGGCAAGCCTCGCAAAACTCCTATGCGAAGCTTCGTTTTAGGGTGGTTCTACACTGTGTATCTTGCAGCATGCAGGCCAAACAAGACATATCTCCAGATGTATTCTGGGCCGCCGAAGTTACTGATAGCCAGGCGGTATTGAGTGCTGACGATGCCCGCCACTGTATGCAGGTGCTACGCCACAAACCAGGCGATGACATCTCTGCCGTTGATGGCAAGGGGCTTTATGTAGCGGGGCACATCACAGAGGCGGCGAAAGATCGCGTGGTGCTAAAAATAGAAAGTAAACATGCCGGCTGGGGCGAGCCGAAGCTGGAAACCCAGCTCATCATTGCCCCGCCCAAGCACCGCGAGAGCCTGGAATGGCTGCTGGAAAAAGCCGTCGAGCTGGGCGTAACTGCTGTATGGCCTGTACGCAGTGTGCGCACCGAACGCACTGAGGTAAATGCCGAACGCCTGAACAAAATCATGGTAGCCGCGCTCAAGCAGTGCCACCGTAGCCGCCTGCCCGTGCTGCACCCACTGCTACACCTGCACGAAGCGCTGGAGCGAGTTCCTATGCAGGGCCATTCGGCCTTCATAGCCTATATGGGTGCCAGTGCTGCCATCGAGCATTCTCAAGCTACTATAGCAACCTCACCCAGCATTTACCTCATAGGCCCAGAGGGGGACTTCACCCCCGCTGAGGTGCAACACGCTACCGACCGCGGCTTTGTGGGCGTGCATTTGGGCACGAACCGCCTGCGCACAGAAACCGCGGCGCTCTACATGCTGGCACTGAACAAAGGCTACAAGGCTAACATGTGACATTTCGTTACTATTGCTAGACATACTCATTTTTCTATATGCGAAAGCTTGTTTTCACTGCACTATTTGCCTCAGTAGTGGGGCTGGCCTGGCTGGCTCCAGGCATCATTGAAACGCTGGGCCTTCGGCAGGCAGATGCCGAAGCGGGTATAATAGACCATTTGGCAGGGCAGGATTACGGCGTGCCCTGGGAACTTAGCCAAGCGTTTAAAAAAATACCTGCTGCAAACCGAGCCGCTACTGTGCGCGCTTTAGGTGACTTTGCCAAGGCTTATACCAAGAGCCCGGCTGGCATTACCGCTTATCGTAAACGCGTGGGTGGCGGCGAACCCAACCCTGAACAAGCTGCGCAGTATGAAGAAATCGTAAAGCAGTTGAAAGAAAGTGTAACTACATTAGAGAAATCCATTGCCGAAATGCCCGTTGATCAGCGGCCCATGATGCAGCCAAGCCTGGATGGCTCACGCCAGGCAGTGAAGATGTATGAGCGCATGCGCGATGACGCAAAACAGGGCGCTACGCCTAAAGGTCGCATTGCAGAAATGCTGGAAAAATTTCTGACGGATACCGCCAACATGCCTTGGGATGCCAAGCTAGTACCAAGCGGCAGTTATAAAATATTTGCTGACCCGAAGCTTGAAGGCATGGATAGGCAGCGCAAGTTCTACTTCCGCTGTGGCCGTGAAACCGTAGAAACTGCACGGTCTTACGCACAAGCCTGGCTGAAAGAAATGTAGCTAGGTCAATACTTAATGCCAATGCAAGCCTCTGGAGAAACTTGAGGGTAAAATTAGAGCGAAAATATTGGGTGTCATCTACGCAGCTATAGCAACACCTAAACGTGTTATGCTACCTGCTTAAGTACAAATTCCGCTCTTCGTATAGTTTCACAAAGAAGGGGTCTTCAAGCGATTCGATAAACCGGATTTCTTCGCCGGTACTCTTCATCTCCGGGCCCAGTTCTTTGTTCACGCCCGGGAATTTGTTGAAGCTGAATACGGGCAGCTTGATGGCATAGCCCTCCAGCTTGCCCGCCCAGTCGAAGTCTTTTACCTTGGCGGTGCCCAGCATAATGCGCATGGCATAGTTTACGTAGGGTTTGCCATAGGCCTTGCAGATGAAAGGCAGGCTGCGACTGGCGCGCGGATTCGCTTCTATCACATACACCTGCTCATTCTTGATGGCAAACTGAATGTTGATGAGGCCCTTTACTTTCAGTGCGAGTGAGATTCGGCGGGTGTAGTCGTGCATCGTTGCAATAACGTGGTCTGAGAGGCTGAAGGCGGGTAGCACGGCGGTGCTATCGCCACTGTGTATGCCGGCAGGCTCTATGTGCTGCATCAGGCCTAGCACTACCACATCGGTGCCGTCGGCCACGGCATCTACTTCGGCCTCCATGGCGCGGTCCAGAAAGTGGTCTATGAGGACGCGGTTTCCTGGGAGGTCGTATAGCACATCCAGCACGTGGCTTTCCAGCTCTTCATCATTTATTACGATACGCATGCGCTGGCCGCCAAGCACATAGCTGGGGCGCACCAGCACGGGGTAGCCTATCTGGGTGGCTACCTCTATGGCATCGGCTGCATTTTCAGCCACGCCGAATCGTGGAAAAGGGATGCCCAGGTCAGAGAGCAGGGTGCTGAAGCGGCCGCGGTCTTCGGCCAGGTCTATGTCGTTAAACGAAGTGCCTACGATGTGTACGCCATATTTGTCCAGTTTTTCGGCCAGCTTCAGGGCCGTCTGCCCGCCAAGCTGCACCACCACGCCTTCAGGTTTTTCATGCTGAACGATGTCGTACACATGTTCCCAGAACACAGGCTCAAAGTAGAGCTTGTCCGCAATGTCAAAATCTGTGCTTACGGTTTCGGGGTTGCAGTTAATCATGATGGTTTCGTAACCCGCTTCCTTTGAAGCGAGCACGCCATGCACACAGCTATAGTCGAACTCAATTCCCTGGCCGATGCGGTTTGGCCCGCTGCCCAGTATTACTACTTTCTTATTATCGGAAGGGATGGATTCATTCTCACCATCAAAGGTACTGTAGTAGTAAGGTGTCTGCGCATCAAACTCAGCGGCGCAGGTGTCCACCATTTTGTAGCTGCGGTGTATGCCCATCTCCAGGCGGCGGTGGTACACCTCACTCTCCAGGCAGCCCAGCAAGTGCGCTATCTGCCTGTCAGCAAAGCCCAGCTTCTTGGCATGGCGCATCACCTCGGGCGGCACGCTCTGTATGTCAAACGCACCGAGCTTCTGCTCAAAGGCTACGCTGGCTTTCATCTGGTGCAGGTACCAGGTATCTATTTGTGTGACTTTCTGAATGGTTTTGGTGGCTACGCCAGCCAGCATGGCATCGTGTATCATGAAGAGGCGGTTCCAGGTAGGGAACTCCAGCCCGTGCATGAGTTTGTCCAAGTTGCGAATTTCCTTGCCATCCGCGCCCAGACCGTTGCGCTTAATCTCCAGGCTCTGGCAGGCTTTCTGCAGCGCTTCACTAAAACTGCGGCCTATTCCCATGGCCTCGCCCACACTCTTCATCTGCAACCCCAGCGTGCGGTCAGCCCCTACAAATTTATCAAAGTTCCAGCGGGGTACTTTTACGATTACATAGTCAATGCTGGGTTCAAAAAATGCGCTGGTGGTTTTGGTGATCTGGTTGGGCAGCTCGTCCAGCGTATAACCGATGGCGAGCTTTGCAGCAATCTTCGCAATGGGATAGCCGGTGGCTTTGCTGGCAAGCGCGGATGAGCGCGACACACGTGGGTTAATCTCAATGCAGATCATACGCCCCGTTTCGGGGTGAATGGAAAACTGGATGTTACAGCCCCCTGCGAAATTGCCCACGGCATTCATCACGCGGATGGCGGCATCGCGCATGCGCTGGTAGTCGGTATCGGGCAGGGTAAGCGCAGGTGCTACAGTAACGCTGTCTCCAGTGTGTATGCCCGTTGGGTCAAAGTTTTCAATGGGGCACACAATGATAAAGTTACCCTTCGCATCCCGCAGCAGCTCGAGCTCATACTCCTTCCACCCGTAAATGCTTTCTTCTATCAGCACTTCGTGTACAGGGCTGGTGTGCAGGCCATGATTCAGCGCAGCATCAAAATCCTCACGCTTTCTCACAAAACCTCCACCTGCGCCGCCCAGTGTGTAGCTGGCACGAATAACGAGGGGGAAGCCAATCTGCTGTGCCATTTCCTTGCCCTCCAGAAAGGATCGGGCTATCCCACTCTCGGGTACGTCAATGCCCAACTCAAGCATCAGGCTGCGAAACTTGTCGCGGTCTTCGGCGGTTTCTATCACGTGTTTGTCAGCCCCCAGGATGCGTACGCCATATTTTTTCCATACACCGGCGCGGTCGCACTGCATGGCCAGGTTCAGGGCTGTCTGCCCGCCCATGGTGGGTAGCACGGCATCTATTTTGCGTTCCTTGAGTATTTCTACGATCGACTCCATTGTAAGCGGCCGCAAGTAGATGTGGTCCGCCGTCACGGGGTCCGTCATGATGGTGGCCGGGTTGCTGTTGATGAGCGAGACTTCAATGCCTTCTTCGCGCAGCGCACGGCTGGCCTGGCTGCCGCTATAGTCAAACTCGCAGGCCTGACCAATAACGATTGGGCCGCTACCGATGATTAGGATGGAGTGTATGGAGAGGTCGCGGGGCATGTACAGTAAATAGGGTAAAAGCGCACAAAGATAGGGCGTGCAGGCACATGGCAGAAGGCTTGATGCCGCTACGATGCAACCTTACCTGGGGGGGCGTATCTTTACCGCGAACTGAGAACACGATACCATGAAAAGACATACGCTTCAGCTAGTTGCCAGCCTTGCAATAACCCTGGCAGCCTGCACGGATTTTAAGAACACCACACAGCCGCAAACCCAAGCTGAAAAAGCCAATGCCGAGGTCGTAAAGCAGCTTATCAAAGAAGAACAGGCTTTCAGCCAGCTTTCGGCAGATTCCGGGTTCAAGAAAGCCTTTTTGAACTACCTGGCAAATGATGGCGTGCTGCTACGTTCAGGGCGCTTCCCAGTAGAGGGCCGTGAGAATTACCTGCCTTTCTACCAGGCCGTGCAGGATGAGGGGCTGCAGCTCACCTGGGAGCCGTTCGAAGGAACGGTAGCTGCCAGTGGAGACCTGGGTTTTGTGTATGGCATTTACGAGCTGAAAGTAAAGCAAAGCGGCGAGGTGCTGAAGGGTAGCTACGTGACGATATGGAAAAAAGAAGATGGCAAATGGAAAGTAGCACTGGATACCGGCAACCCTGGCCTGGGGCCAGATAGTACACGAAGCAAGTAAGCCTACTGCTTCTGCGCCACCAGGCAGAAGTGTTTGCTGCCCTGCTTCCCAAACAAACTACTGACGCTACGCAAAGCTATTGCCAATGACTTATTGGCAATGAGCGATTTCGCAACACCTGTGCTCTGCACAGCCTTGAGCCAGGTTATAAACTGGTAGCAGAGTCTGTCATGCATGTAGTGCTGCTGCACCAGCTTAAGCGGGCTAGCTTGCACCGTCTGCACAAACTCAGCAAGCCTGCGAGGTTTCATGTAGTCAGTAAGTATGGCATACCCGCCGGGGGTAAGCACGCGGTGCACATCTTTCAGCACTGACTGTTTCAGCACGGGCGAAAGCTCCCAGCCTTCCAGGCCATCAGCCAGCAATACCAGATCAAAGTGCCCTTCAGGGAATGGCATTTCGGTAGCACTTGCGGCTGTAAAGAGGAACCGCGTAGGCTCGGCCTGCCCTACGTGCTGGCTGCGCCACTGGGCCAGCATCTGCGTTACCCGCGACTGCGCCTTCATAACCGCAGTGGGCGATAGGTCTATCGCGTGCACTTCGGGCGCCAGGCCGTTCAGGCGGCTCGTAAGCTGACCCATGGCACAGCCAATGTCCAGCACCCGCATATAGCCTGCGGGCTTCAGCGCACGCGCTGTGGCTACCACAAACTCATGGCGCAAGATTTCTACCGCGCGGTTTTCATAGTCCCACGGCTCACCCTCTTGCCGGTACTTTTCTTCAAAATTGGTGGTGCCGTCGGCATTTACGATAACGGCATCGGGTTGTGGGTTCTGCATACAGGGTAATGGCTTTACGAATGCTACTGAGCAAACATGTAAATATGCGGTTTTTAATTTTCTGTACAGCTATGCAAACAGCCCGCTAAGGGTTTGGCGAGATATACACCCTGAAAGTAGTACTTTTGGCAAAGTACTGTTATGCAAAATCAGCTGTTTGAGATGTGCGCTAAAAAAAGCGTGCCTATGCATTATGTATACGAGGTGGGGGTATATTTACCTGAGACCTCAAAAGCCATACCTTTTATACAGCGGGGGGCAGAAGCCGTTCTGGTAGACGCTGACCCCATATGTGTTCAGAAAACACAAGCATTCTTTGAGGGCAATACCCGCGTGTCAGTGGTAAACTGCGCTGTGGCAGATTCACCCGGCGAGGTAAAGATGTACCGCGTGGGGGCCTCTACTTTCCTCGGAACCCTGGAGAAATCTCCCGCCCTGGTAAACGATGCCTACAAGCCCAGTGAGAAAGATGAGTTCAGCGTGGCAGCTGTTACCTTTGACAAAATTGACAACGGAAAAATAGACGTACTCATCATTGACATAGAGGGCGCAGAGTGGTATGTGCTGAAACACATGACCAGCAGGCCCGCAGTTATCGGGTTCGAGTTTCAGGCTTCTGAGTATAAGAACCCCTACGCAAAAGAGATATTGAATTGGCTAAGCACTAACGGATACACCCATTGGTTTTATGAAGAAACCGATGCCATTTTTATCAAGCAGGGCGTAGTAGAAATTACCGCAGCTGAGAAACTGACAAATGGCTGGAGCGACTTCTGGATTGAATTTGGCCATAACCGCCAGTCTTTTGTGAGAAAAAATTTTAAGAAACTATTTAAACGTATAAAGGCTGCCTTTAGGTAAGCATTTAACACTGCCCTGGCAATGCACGTGCTACATGTACTCTCACAGACGCACCTTACAGGTGCCGAGGTGTACGCCGTGCAGCTGGCTAACTGGCAATGCAGAAATGGGCATACGGTAACAGTAGTGAGCGACAAACTGCACATCGATACTGATGCCACCTTCATCGCCCAGCCCATACACAACCGCAAGTATGGGCAGCGGCTGCACAACATTCGTTTTCTACGCGAGTTGATTCGGGAACAGAAAATAGATGTCGTTCATGCCCACAGCCGGGCCAGCAGTTGGGTTAGCTATTTCGCAGTGAAGGGCACCCGGGTGCCGCTAATCAGCACCGTGCATGGCCGCCAGCACCTGCACACCAGCACCCGCCTCTTTGACATGTATGGCGACCGCGTACTGGCTGTTTGCGCACACCTGCGCACCCACCTCATAGATGAGGTAAAGATGCAGCCCGAAAAAATTCAAGTTGTGCCCAATGGCTTCGCATTCACCCAGCCAGCTTCAAATGCTGCCGCACGCAGGAATGCGGCAGGCCGCAGGTGCATCACATTGGCCGGCCGCAGCACAGGCCCCAAAGGGCAGATTGCAGGAGAAATTATAGTGCGCCTGGCACCAGGCTGGCTACATGCCTTCCCCGACCTCCAGATTGACATCGTGGGTGGAGAAATGACCCCGCTGGGCCCTGCGTTTGCCGCAAACTTTGAAAAATTGAAGCTACAGTTTGCGGATAGACTGAACTGGGTGGGCTTTACCCACGAGCTGCCGGTTTGGATGGCGCAGTCTGTACTGGTTATTGGTTCTGGGCGTGTGGCGATAGAGGCACTGAGTTTGGGCACTGCCGTTGCTGCACTGGGCGAAGCCTGTTATGAAGGAATCGTTACGAACGAAAGCCTGGCCCGCTGCATGGCTTCAAACTTTGGCGACATTCTAGCCCATGAGCCTTTCCCTCCAATAGACTATGCGCGGCTAGATGCAGACGTGCGCAGCCTGCTGGCAAGTGAGCCACTATCTGTATTTAATTTTGAGCCTGTGCGGCAGCACTACGCCATCAGCACCATGGCGCAAGCCATAGAAGAGGCGTATCACAGTGCCCGTTTCAAAAAGCACCACCCGCGGCCCGTACCCGTGCTGATGTACCACAAGGTGCTGGAGAAACCCAGCGAGAGCAAGCACAGGATATTTGTTACGAAAGACACCTTTGCTGAGCACTTGGCTTTTTTCAAGCGTGAGGGCTTTACTACGCTTACGTTTAAACAATATGATGCTTACAAACGGGGCATGCTACCGCTGGCTGCTTTCCCAAAGAAACCTATACTGCTCACCTTTGATGACGCATACCAGAACAACCTTACGTTGGCGCTGCCGTTGCTGCAGCAGTATGGCATGACAGCCACCATATTTGCTTTAGGCCATGCCGCGCACACAAATAATTTTTGGGATGTAGCGCAAGGCGAAGCCAGTGAGCCACTTATGACACGCACCGAGAAGCAGGCAATGCAGGCTGCGGGCATTGAGTTTGGCGCGCACAGCATGAACCATGTAAAACTCACGGAGGCAGATGCACAAACTGCCCAATGGGAAATAGCTGAGAGCAAGCGTGCGCTAGAGGAACAGTTGGGCAAGGAGGTAATCGTATTTGCTTACCCCTATGGGCTGCTGAATGAGGCCGTGAAGCAGCAGGTAAAACAAGCCGGCTACAAATATGCCGTAGCCATAGACCGAGGCGGCCTGCACCTGGAAGATGACCCCTGGGAAATTTTTAGGGTGTACATTTTCCCGCAAGACCGTGGCTTTCAGCTCTGGAAAAAGACACGCTGGTGGTATCGTTATTACATTTACTGGAAAAAGAAAAAGTAGCCTACTTCATCCTTAAACGCACTAGCCATGTTCAACCTCTCCAGTACCATCAAATGGATTGCCATCCTTGCAGCAGTACTCATAGTTGGTCTTGCAGGCGCTTATTTCATGTATAGAGATGCCCTAGGCAACAAAACCACCGAACACACCACAAGCCAGATAGTGGTGCAGGAGGTGCGCAAGATAGGCAAGCTGGAACTGGTGCATTATAAGCTGAAAGAAGTGCTGGAAAAACGTGTGGACAACAACGTGCTGGGCTGGACGCACACCAGCAAAATATTGCTCGTGGTGAGTGGCGAGGCAGTAGGCTGCATAGACCTTACCAAGCTGGATAGTGCCGCCGTGCAGCTCAATGACAGCACCCTTACACTGCGCCTGCCCAAAGCAGAGCTGTGCGTGTTTAAGATAGACCACCAGAACAGCAAGATTTACGATGCAAATTTTTCACTGGTTACGCGCCTGCAAGGCAAAGAGACAGCGCTAATAGATGCTGCATACAAAGAAGCCGAAACCCAGGTGCGCGATGCCGCCATCAAAGAAGGCATCCTTACTGAAACTGACAAGCAGGCGCGTGTATTTCTGCAGCCCCTGCTGCAAAAACTGGGTGCTAAGCATGTGCGGTTTGAATAAGAACATCTCTAAAAACCCGATTCTTCATTCCGGCCCCGCCATACGGGCTAGACTACTGCCGGAATCTCTCAGCCAAGTGCACGTCATTCCCGCGAAAGCGTGAATCTCTCCTAAACGATGTAGGACTATTATCCATCTTACTATAAAAGTTCTCTCGTGAAGCTAATTGTAAGGGAAACAGATAAAGGGATAATCTATGAGTGTACATGTTGTGGCAAACAGTATCACCACTTACCGTTATGTTTTGGAAACGAATTCCCAGACTACTATTTCACCATCCCACATGATGAGAGGGAAGCAAGAGTTGAGAAAACAGAAAGCCTTTGTGTTATAGATAAGCAGCATTTCTTTCATCGGGGCAGATTGACAATTCCAATTATTGACCATCAAGAAGATTTACATTTTAATGTATGGGCCACAATAGGCGAAGAGAACTTCAGGAAAAGAAATGAGTTATGGAGGAATCCTGCAAGGGTTAACGAGGCACCCTATTTCGGATGGTTACAGACGAGCGTACCGACTTATGGTGATACCATAAACCTAAAAATAATAGCTATTGAAAATGAAGTTGATTGTATTCCAACAATGAAAGTAACCGAAGCCAATCATCCCTTAAAGTTTGACCAAGAGGCAGGGATAACGTTTCATAAAGCTCTCGAAATAGTAGCGTTTGTTTTGTCCGATTCGCACTGAGGAATTAAACTCTTGATACAATAAGCTAAGGGCCGTTCAAGCCCAAGTTCCACCAGCCTATCGCACACCCCACTCCCACAGCCCGTAGGTCATTTTCTTGTCCAGTTCAAATCCACCTAGGCGCAGATTCAGCAGCACCTGGCCGCGGTGGTGGCTCTCATGGCTAATCAGGTAGCCCACAAATGCAACTGCGTGTGGCTTAAAACCCTTCACCTTCCCTACCTGCGGGTCGGCTTCAAAGGCCAGTCTCAGTAGGGCTTCTATCGCTTCGCCTGATTTTTGCAGCGCAGTTTCCATCTGCTTTACGGGCTCGGTGCTGCCCGTCTTGCTTTCAAATTTGCTAAGGCCTGCCAGCAGTGCGGGCGCTGCCTGCTCCAGCCACATCATTCGTACGTTGTGCATGTGTGCCAGGTGTTCGCCTGGGCTACGGCCTTTGTGCTTGGAAGCCATACCCTCTTGCGGCATATAGTGCAGCAGGAACTGATTGATGCGCGCATGTATTCGCCAGGTTTCAACCAGGGCAGCGGCGGTGGGGTTTGGCAATAGGTCAGGGGCAGAAGCTTTCATTGCTCAAAGGAATTAGAACCGAAGTAAAAGCCAAACCTGAGAAGAAAAAAATAGCAGGAGGCCACTTGTATCGGCAAACAAATAACCTATTTCGGCGAAAACAATGTTTTGGCCGGTAAAACGGAAATACCAGGTGCTTGATGCATCAGAAAAACGTAGGTAGTGGCATAGGGGTTTTGCCTATTTTTACCGGCCTTGTAGCGGTGTGTATCTAACCGCATTGGCAAATATCCGACAGCACCTACAAACTTTATCCCCCTGTTATGGCAGAAACCAACGTACCCATTACCATGGCCCGCGGAGACGGCATCGGCCCGGAAATCATGGAAGCTACCCTCTTTATTCTGAAGGAAGCAGGCGCACGCCTGGCAATAGAAGAAATTGAGATTGGCGAAAAGCAGTACCTCTCTGGCAACACGGCCGGCATACCCGAGCATGCCTGGGAAAGCCTGCGCCGCACCAAGGTATTTCTGAAAGCGCCCATTACTACACCCCAAGGTGGCGGCTTCAAAAGCCTCAACGTTACCACCCGCAAAATGCTGGGCCTCTATGCAAACATCCGCCCCTGTGTCACCTACCCGCCGTTCGTTGACACCAAGTACCCGGGGATGGATGTGGTGATAGTACGTGAAAACGAAGAAGACTTATATGCAGGGATAGAGCACCGCCAAACCGATGAGGTGTATCAGTGCTTAAAAATTATTACGCGCCCGGGCTGCGAGAAAATCGTGCGGTACGCATTTGAATATGCCCGCCTTTACGGCCGCAAAAAGGTGACCTGCATGATGAAAGACAACATCATGAAGATGACAGATGGCCTATTCAAAAAAGTATTTTATGAGGTAGCACCCGAGTATCCTGAGATCACCGCCGACGACTGGATCATTGACATTGGCGCCGCCAAGCTGGCCGACACCCCCGAGAACTTCGATGTGGTGGTTACGCTCAACCTCTACGGCGACATCATTTCTGACATCACCGCACAGATTGCGGGCAGTGTAGGTATTGCAGGCAGTGCAAACATTGGCGACCAGTGCGCCATGTTTGAGGCCATACACGGCAGCGCTCCTCGCCGCGCAGGCCAGAACCTGGCAAACCCCAGCGGCCTGTTGCTGGGTGCTGTGCAGATGCTGGTACACATCGGCCAGAACGACATTGCCGAGCGCGTGCACAATGCATGGCTGAAAACCCTGGAAGATGGCATGCACACCTACGACATCTTTACGGAAGGGCGCAGCAAAGCCAAAGTGGGCACCAAAGAGTTTGCGCAAGAAGTGGTGAAGCGCCTGGGCCAGAAACCTACCCAGCTAAAAGCTGTGGAGTATAAGACCAGCGCCAAGGAGATGAAGAAGTTTGTGTACAAGCGTGCACCCGCAGCAAAGAAAGCATTGCTGGGCGTTGATGTATTCGTGCATTGGCCTGAGCAGGATGCTGACGCATTAGCAGCCAAGGTGAGCAGTACAGCAAACACAGATAAGTTCGAGCTGAAAATGGTCAGCAACCGTGGCACAAAGGTGTGGCCAGGGGGCTTTGCCGAGACTTTCAAAACTGATCACTGGCGGCTGCGCTTCAAAGCGCCTGACTTCAAAACGCCCGTAGGCCATGCGCACATCATTGAGGTGCTGAACCGCCTCAGCCATGCAGGTTTCGATTTCATCAAAACCGAAAATCTGTATGAGTTTGATGGCGAAGCAGGCTTCACGCGTAGTCAGGGTGAATAAGTATGAAGTTGATAGTATAGCGCCTTCAGTTTTTTGTAGTTATCAATTGAGAAGCGCTTAAGTAACAATTGTAACAAAAAGGCCCCACATGCTGTGCTTCAGTTCAGCGTGTGGGGTTTCTGTTTTATTTGGTGTACATAAACAACCCAAAACCTCTTATCCCCCATGAAAAACGTATTCCTTGTTCTTACACTTTTCATTTCACTTGCTGGCGCTGGCACCCTGCTGCGTGCGCAGAGCGCCGATGAAAAAGCGGTAGCAGATGCCACCACGCAGTTGCTCTATGCCTACCTCACCTCTGATGTAGAGAAGCTCAACTTCATGATGGCAGATGATTACATCAACACCAACCCGTTGGGCATCGTACGAAGCAAAGAAGATGAACTGACCGAGCTGAAGATGGGCCAGAAAAAGTACACCTTGGATCCTAGCGTGAGCCTAATTGTACCCCAGACTTACGACAAAGTGCGCGTACTGAGCCCCAGTGCGGCCTTCACTACTGTGCATTACCGCACCAGCGGCACCCTGAATGGCCAGCCTATCAGTGGCCAGTTCCGCCTGATGGTAATCTGGCAGAAACGTGCGGGCGTATGGAAAGTAAGCGCCATGCAGAGCACGCTGGTACGCTAAGCCGCCCTCTAAAAGAAGTTAGAACCGCCGCACGGCGGTTTTTTTATGCCTGTAAATCAATGGGTTACAAAATATCATATCAATGTTGTTGACATTGATGTTTTTAACATTGATATTTGTCCTGTCCTTTTCAAACAAAAAAATGAAAACATTCACAGTCCCTACCCGCGACGAAGTCGCCCCCGAAGCCCAAGGCATCTTTGATGCTTTGAAAAAGAACATCGGCATGGTGCCCAATCTGTATGCCACCATAGGCTACTCAGCAAACGCCCTTAGTAGTTATGTCACCTTTCAACAAGCACAAGCCAAAGGCACGTTTAATGCCCGCGAGCGCGAGGCCATCTTCCTAGCCGTATCACAAGTGAACGACTGCGCCTACTGCCAGAGCGCACACACCGCACTGGGCAAAATGAACAAGTTTACAGATGAAGAAATCCTGCAACTTCGTGCGGGCACCATCAGCGACCCACGCTTGGGTATTATTACTCGCCTGGCTGCTAACGTTACAGCTACACGCGGCCGCGCCGATGCCAAACTGGTAGATGAATTTTTTGCGCAGGGCTTTGACAACGCCGCATTAGTAGATCTGATTCTGCTCGTGGCCGACAAAACCTTTGCCAACTACCTGCACAACCTGACACAGATTCCGATAGACTTCCCACTAGCGTCCAAACTGGAGCTACAACACGCGTAAATTGGACTACAACAAACAGCCCTGCATACACAGGGCTGTTTGTTTTGTTTTGAATACCATGACTACACTACTTAACTATTACGGCTTAGACTGGCTGGCGATGGGCCTCAGTCTGTTGGCTGTGTACCTTCTGGGGAACAAAAACCGAAATGGGTTTCTCTCTTTCATCGTTGCTAACGCGCTCTGGGTGGTGCTAGGTGCCACAATGATGAGCAGCTATGGTATAGTTGTAGGGAATGTGGTTTTTCTGATAATGAACGGGCGCGGTTACTTACAATGGAAAGCGAAATGAAATTATGATGCCAGCACTGCCCCCTATCTTTGCTCAACTTCAGTTTCACTTTTGGATAGAAAATGAAAGCAAATTTTCAAAACCAGTGGCATGAAATGCGCATGCACCTGCTTTACATCAGCGGCTGGTTAATGGCTGACATCAATGCAATACTGGCCCCCTTTGAGCTGACCCAGCCGCAGTTCAATATTTTGCGTATTCTGCGGGGGGCGAATGGCCCGCTCTCTACCTACCAGATACGCGAGCGAATGACCGATAAAACCAGCGATGTGTCAAGGCTGGTAGACAGGCTGGTAAGCAAGGGCTGGGCCATGAAAACGCCCTGTACCGATGACCGTAGGCTGGTGAACGTCACCATCGCTGAAAGCGGCCTGGCGCTTCTGGCGCAGATAGATAGCCACATGCACAAAATAGATGCCTTGCTACAAGTAGTAAGCAATGAAGAAGCCGAGCAACTGAACACGCTGCTGGGCAAAATCAGTGATAGGTACCAGGCGCGGGGTGTTACAGCAGAGGCAGCAGCTAGCCAGTGATTGCAGTATTCTCAATGCGACAAGACAGCTCTGAATCTGGTTTCGTTACAGTACGTACCGCTACCCGCCCCTATAGGCTGCCCCGCCTTGCGCTTTCGCAATGTGAAGCAGACGTATAGCGGTCAGGTCCCCAGATAAATCAAGGCGGAATAAACCTAACGGGCTTCCGTTAAGCGACACGCTCGGCGGAACTTAGGGGAACAATGAACAAATAGTAAATGGAATAACTTTGCACGTTGGCCAAGATTGCTCGTGTTATGCCATCCTATACTTACCAGCGACTTAATGCAGACGACCTGGCGCCATTCGCAGGTCTTCTGCATATCTACAATGAAGTTTTTGATACTCCTGAACTGGAAGTGCCTCCAGCGGACTACATTAGGCAGTTATTGGGCAAAAATGATTTTATAGTTTTTGTAGCAAAAGACGGTTGCAATCAAGTGATAGGGGGGTTGACGGCACACGTGCTGCCATCGGTTTACAAGAATAAAAATGAAGTGTACGTGTACGACGTGGCGGTGTTAAAAGCACTGCACCGGAAAGGCATCGGTAAACGATTATGGGAGGCTTTCATTAGCTATTGCAAAGACAGGGGATATCATACTTTGTTTGTCCAAGCCGATAACACAGATGCGCATGCCATCGCTTTTTACCATGCAACCGCTGGCACACCCCTGATGGCAGTGCACTTTACTTACGATTTGAACCCATAAGGGCTTTGAAAATTTTTTCCATCTCACCCTAGAATGAGCCAGGGATGAATCAGGCCGCCTCGTCCCAAATATTGGTAAGGGGTACTTGCACTGTAACCGGCCGAGCAGAATTAACTACGCCATCACTCTATTGGCGGTAAGCGTATTCACCTCATTGCCGGTGCCCACTTCTTCATAGGCTTCCATAGGGGGGCGGGCGCACACCAAGTTGTGCGATAGACTTCAGCTCGGGGTGACAGGGGTAATCGCGGCTGCGCCGTGTTCGCTCTCACATTCAAGATTCCCGGAGATACATTATTTAGCTATTGCCATGGCATATCTTTTTTGCAATTTGAGCGTATGGAAGTTAATGCTCCAGCAACCTGCCCCACATGCGGAACGCAGTTCATTGGGGGCTATTGCCATACATGCGGTGAGCGGAAGCTGGATGCTAAGGAATATAGCTTACGCAATTTTGCGGGCTCATTCTTGGAAACCGTTTTCTCAGTCGATAACAAACTGCTGCGCTCGTTGGTAGCACTGATAAATCCGGGCAAGCTCACAACCGATTACCTAGAGGGGAGGCGCGTGCCTTACCTCCGCCCGCTACAGTTGTTTTTCTTTGTAAACGTGGTGTACTTTTTTGCGCAGCCTTTTAATGGTAGCAATACATTTAACAACCAACTGGATAGCCAGTACCAGTACCAGTCGTATAGCGGTGTGCTCGTAAAGCCTCTAATTGATACACGTTTACAAGCGACCGGACAAACCCTCAATCAATATGCTACAAACTACAATGCCCTAAGTAGCCAGCTTGCGCGAACGCTACTTTTCCTCTTGGTACCTCTATGGGCTGGCATGTTGTGGCTTGTAACATGGGGTTTGCGGCGCACCTATGCTATGCAATTCATTTTTTCTTTGCACACTTTTTCATTCCTGTTGTTGTATTACCTTTCATTTTTCTCGCCTCTCTATTACCAACTAGTGATTTGGACGGCCAAATTCGGGCAGCAAGATCTGGCAAGATGGATGTGGGGAGAGAATTCTCTGACCCTTATGTTTTTGGTGGTAGTGGGTGTATATACAACCGCTAGCCTTCATAAACTATTTAGCATTTCTTTGCTTTCTGCAGGTTTGAGGGCCACAGTGGCGTGCCTGTTCTTTTTTGAGATTGTGCGCTTGTACCGGCTTGTGCTGTTCTTGGCCACGTATTGGCTTCTGTGATTTATTCAGGTGGGGTTTTGTAAACCATAGGGAGTAGTACTTGAGCACTACTGGTGTAGCGGTTCGAGGCTAGGTTGCTCACGAACGGCATGCTCGACCGTGAGAGGGCCTGTCGAGTCATGCTGGTTAACCTCACCCTTGCCACCTCCTAAATCTCGCTTTGCTGGACAAAATGGCGAGAGGGGATGCGGCGCTGTGCAGTCCCGCCATACGGGATAAACCTATGATACGGCTGGAGCCGCGTAAGAGCTACGCACACGGTTTCAGCCGCACGGGAATGAAAAAAATTAACTACGCCATCACCCTATCGGCAGTAAGCTTGTTCACCTCATTGTCAGTGCCCACTTCTTCGTAGGTCTCCATGGGGGGGCAGGCGCACACCAAGTTGCGGTCGCCGTAGGTGTTGTTGATGCGGGCTACACTGGGCCAGAACTTGTTGGCGTAGAGGTAGTGCTTGGGGTACGCAGCTTTCTCGCGCGTGTAGCTGTGCGCCCACACATCGCTGCACACCATGGGTGCGGTGTGCGGGGCGTTCTTCAGCACGTTGTCCTTCTGGTCATACTTGCCATCAGCTATCTCCTGTATCTCATGCGCGATGCTTATCATGGCATCGCAGAAGCGGTCCAGTTCGGCCTGGCTCTCGCTCTCGGTAGGCTCTATCATAATAGTGCCCGGTACCGGGAAGGATACCGTTGGCGCGTGGTAGCCATAGTCCATGAGGCGCTTGGCAATGTCTTCTACTTCTACATTCACAGTGTGCTTGTAGCTGCGGAAGTCCAGGATAAGCTCATGTGCTACACGACCGCTTTTGCCCACGTATAGCACAGGGAAGTGTTTGTGCAGGCGCTCTTTGATGTAGTTCGCGTTCAGGATGGCGAAGCGCGTAGCATCTACCAGGCCCTGCTCACCCATCATGCGTATATAGGCATAGCTGATGAGCAGGATGCTAGCACTGCCCCAGGGGGCAGCACTCACGGCGCGCATGGCCTGCTCGCCGCCCGTGGTCACGAGGCTATGGCCGGGTAGGTAGGGGGCCAGGTGCGCGGCCACGCAGATAGGGCCCATGCCTGGGCCGCCGCCACCATGCGGGATGCAGAACGTTTTGTGCAGGTTCAGGTGGCACACATCTGCGCCTATGTGTGCGGGGCTGGTAAGGCCCACCTGAGCATTCATGTTGGCGCCGTCCATATACACCTGACCGCCGTAGCTGTGTATCGTGGCGCAAATGTCCTGTATGGCTTCTTCAAACACACCGTGCGTACTGGGGTAGGTCACCATGAGGGCGGCAAGCTTGTCCTTGTGCAGCTCGGCTTTGGCCTTGAGGTCGGCCAGGTCTATGTTTCCCTTTTCGTCAGTTTTTATTACTACCACATCCATGCCTGCCATCACAGCGCTGGCGGGGTTTGTGCCGTGGGCGCTCTGCGGGATGAGCGCTACATTGCGGTGGCCATTGCCCATGGCTTTGTGAAACTCACGGATTACCATGAGGCCAGCATACTCACCCTGTGCGCCGCTATTGGGCTGCAGGCTTGTGGCAGCAAATCCCGTAGCCTGGCAGAGGTAGGCCTCCAGTTCCTTAAAGATCTGTGCATACCCTGCGGCTTGGTTTACGGGCACAAACGGGTGCAGCTGCCCAAACTCACCATAGGTGACGGGAATCATCTCGGCGGTGGCGTTCAGCTTCATGGTGCAGCTACCCAGCGGTATCATGCTGTGGCAGAGGCTCAGGTCCTTCCCCTCCAGCCGCTTGATGTAGCGCAGCATCTCGGTTTCAGTATGGTAGCTATTGAATACCGGATGTGTGAGATAGGGCGTGGTGCGGGCATATGCGGCATCCATGCCTGGCTTTACCAGGCCGCTCAGTGCGGCAATGTTTACGTTTTTATCCTTACCTGCAGCAAAGGGCGCAAATAGTTTTAACAAAGCCTCAACATCTTCCAGCGTGGTAGTTTCGTCCAGGCTGATGCTGACGCTCTCATCCAGGTAGCGCAGGTTGATACGCTGGGCCAGAGCGGCTTTTTCTATTTCTTTCAGTTTGCCGCCGGCATTGTCGCCAAACTCCACCTGCACGGTATCGAAGAAGGCATCGTTAGCGATGTGGTAACCCAGTTTCTGCAGGCCAAGTGCCATCAGTTTGGCCAGGTCGTGCACGCGCAGTGCAATGTTTTTTAAGCCCTGCGGCCCATGATATACGGCATACATGCTGGCCATTACCGCCAGCAGCACCTGCGCGGTGCAGATGTTGCTGGTGGCTTTTTCGCGGCGGATGTGCTGCTCCCGCGTTTGCAGTGCCAGGCGGTAAGCGGGCTGGCCCGTGGCATCTACGCTCACTCCTACCAGGCGGCCAGGTATGCTGCGCTTGTAGGCATCTTTAGTAGCAAAGAAAGCGGCGTGTGGGCCGCCGTAACCCATAGGCACACCCAAGCGCTGCGCACTGCCCACCACCACATCAGCGCCCCAGCTACCGGGAGATTCGATGAGGGTGAGCGCGAGTAAATCGGTGGCTGCAATCACGAGTGCGCCGAAGGCATGCACAGCTTCGGCAAACTTGCCATAGGGCAGCAGCTCACCAGAAGATGCCGGATATTGCAAGAGTGCGCCAAAACATTGCTTGTCCAGCTTAACTAGGTCATGCGCGCCTACTTTTATGTGTATGCCCAGCGGTTCGGCGCGGGTGTAGAGCAAGTCCAGCGTCTGCGGGTGCACCAGTTCACTCACAAAGAATACATTGCCCAGGCCGTTGTCGCGTGTGGCGTGGTAGGCCAGCGTCATGCCCTCGGCGGCAGCGGTGGCCTCGTCTAGTAGGCTGGCGTTGGCTATGTCCATACCCGTGAGGTCCATCACCAGGGTTTGGAAGTTGATGAGCGCTTCCAGGCGGCCTTGGGCTATCTCAGCCTGGTAGGGCGTGTACTGGGTGTACCAGCCCGGATTCTCCATGATGTTGCGCAAGATGACTCCCGGGGTATGCGTCCCATAATACCCCATGCCGATGTAGTTCTTGAACAATTGATTCTTGTTTGCCAGTTCGCGCATCAGCTTCAGCAGCTCCGCTTCGGTGAGTGCGGGGGGTAGCTGCATGGGCTGGCCCCGGCGGATGCTGGCAGGAAGGGTTTGGCTCACCAGTTCTTCAAGTGAGGCAGCCCCCACAGCCTGCAGCATGCGGTGGGTATCGGTAGCATCGGGGCCATTATGGCGGTGGGCAAAGTTTTCGGCGTAGTGTAGGTGGGTGCTCATGCGAAGATGTTTCGGCGAAAAATTATGGGTATAACGTAGAATGAACCCTGCGATTGCATCTGCAATCAACCCGTAAAAGTAAGCAATGGCCCTGAAAAGCTGAGCGGCTTGTGGCTGCTGTGGCCTGGAGATGGGCAAAAACGCATGATTATGCACAAGCACATGCACATATCACAGGTGGCCCCTATTCTGGCCCCGAGTTTGCTACCTTTAGCCAGCGCCCATCCCCCTGATGCACTGCTTGCGCCCCGTAATTTTTTCTCATTCCAAATGCACTTTCCGCTTGCATAATTGGGCCGCGTTCTGGTCCTGCGCATTGCTTTTTACTGGGTGTTGCATGCTTGCTTTGCCCTCAGCGCTTGCGCAACAAGGTTACCAGCGCATAAACGTGCCAGCCAAACGATATATGGTTTTTTATCACGATGCCCAGTTTAATAAAGGCCAGCCCATTTATGCAGGCCAGGATACGGTTGTTGCTATTCCCCAGGGCATCTGGTACCGCGTGCTGCGCCACCCCAAACGATTCTGGCGGCGCAGGCTGCCGCATGCCCTCATTCGTATAGTATATGATGAGAACCGCAGTACAGCAGAAGACACCCTGTTTAGTGAGCGGGCCGAAGCACCCTATATGCCTTACCAGGGCCGCTTCATTCGCAATGTAGAACTGCGGCAGCTACCCGGCTTTCAGTTCAGTATCTTCGACTCTACCCGCCGCCTGGAAACGGGCCTGGTTCGGTTTGCGAACCGCATGCACAGCAAGCCCAGAGACTGGATGCTGAACCAGCACATCATTTTCAAACCGCTGGATGAAGTGGACCCCTTCCTGCTGGCCGACAACGAGCGCCTGTTACGCCGCCTCCCTTTCTTGCAAGATGCCCGAATTGTGCTGCGCCCCGTTCGTGGTGAGCCTGACAAAGTAGATGCCTTTATCACCACCAAAGATGTGTTTACCCTAACTGGTGATTTTCGCATCAACAGTGAAAGCAGCTACCAGGGCACACTTGTAGATGAAAATTTTCTAGGCATGGGGCAGCGCCTGCAGTTCTCACTGGCCTATGCCAAAGAGCGTAACCCAGTGCTGGGCTATGACTTTGCCTATCGCAAGATTAACCTGCTGGGCAGTTTTGTAAACATTGGTGCCATTTACAGCATAATCAATACCGCAGACCGATACGCCGATCAATACGAAGAAGGCATCGCGCTGCGCATTGACCGGCCCCTTTATATACCTACTGCCAAATATGTGGGTGGTCTTGTAATCTCTCGTAACCGCTCACTAAATGTCTTCAGCCAGAACGATACCCTCTTCCGCCCGTATCAGTACATCGTAACTGACGTTTGGGCGGGCCGCACCTTTGGCATTACCGCACTGGATGGACCCAATCGAGGCGGCCGTAATCGATTGCTTTTTTCGGGCCGCCTCTTTCACCAGAGCTTTTACGCACGTCCAGCGCTATACCTGGACCCCAACTCTACTACCAATGCCCCCATTGCGTATGTTGATTCGCTCAGCCTGAATTACCCAGGCGAAATATCCTTCATTGGCAAGCTAAGCCAGTTCAGCCAGAATTTTTACAGAACACGTTTTGTCCTTGGCTTTGGCCGTACCGAAGACATACCCTATGGCCACCTATATGGCATCACCTTTGGCCACCAGCACCGCGGCGCGCAGAATCGCTTTTACGTTGGCGCCGAAATAGACAATACCGCCGTGCTGGGTGCAGGTCATTTTTTTAACTACACTGCACGCATTGGCACGTTCATCCGGGAGCAAAACCTGGAAGACGGCGTAGCTACGATCAGCCTGCAACTGCTTACGCGCCTCTACAGTTGGGGCAGTTTACGCTTTCGGCATACTTTCTTTGCATCTGCCGTAAGTTCCATTGACAGAAACGTGCTCTCACAGCTCCGCGCGAATGACCCCTATGGCGTGCGGGGCTTTAGCAGCAACGACCCCAGCCTGCTCGGAGACCAGCGCATGGTGGGCCGTGCAGAAACCACCATGTTTACGCGCATACGCGTGGCAGGCTTCAGGTTTGCCTTTTTCGCTTCAGGCGAGTGCGCCGCTGTAACCAAAGGCAAGTACACCCGGGCCATCGCAGGTTTTAGCGGGGGCCTGCGCACCCGTAACGAAAACTGGGTGTTCAATACCGTAGAGCTGCGCCTGTTCTACTTCCCCAATGGACCTGCGGACGTAAACTCATTTAAGGTAAATGTAGCACCCAACATATTTGTTCCCTTAGGTATTAACCTGATACGAGCCCCTGAGTTTTTACAACTAAACCTACAATGAAAAGTGAATGCCCCTGCACGCTGAGTTAACCCTCAGCGTTTGTTACCTTTGCGCACTACATGCTGGCCCGCCTGTTCATTCAGAATTACGCACTCATTGATACACTGGAGGTGCCCTTCAGTGCAGGGCTAAACATACTCACAGGCGAAACCGGCGCGGGCAAAAGCATACTGGTAGGTGCCATTGGCCTCATCCTGGGTGAACGTGCCGATGCCGCCGTGGTGCTGGATGCCACGCGCAAATGCATCGTAGAAGCTGAGTCTGACATCAGCACCCTTTTAGGTGTACAGCAGGTGTTACGGGAAAACGAGCTTGACGCGACAGACAGCCGCCTCATTTTACGCCGTGAGCTGGCCCCAGGCGGCAAGAGCCGTGCCTTTATTAACGACAGCCCCGCCACGCTAACCGTGCTGCGCAGTGTGGCAGAAAAACTGGTGCACCTGCACGGCCAGCACGAAGGCCAGCTGCTACTGGAGCCTGCCTACCAGCTCAGCCTCCTAGATGCCTATGCGGATACTGGCGAAATCGTTGCGCAGTTTGCAACCGCACTAAATGCACTGAACAAACTCACCGAAACCTTACAGGCCCTACGGCAACAAGAAGCCGATGCCCGCCGCCAGGAAGACTACCTACGCTTTCAGGTTACCGAACTCACCGAAGCAACCCTGCAAGCCGACGAAGACGAACAACTGGAGCAGCAGCTGAGCGTGCTGCAACACGCTGAAACCATCACCGAAGTGCTGGCACGAAACTACAGCACACTGGAAGAAGGAGATACCGCACTAAATGCGATGCTACGGCAGGTGCAGCGTGAACTGGAGAAAACCCGCAGCCTGGATACCCGCCTAGCGGCCCCGCTTGAAAAACTACACGAAGCCCGCGAAGCCCTAACCGATGTGGCCGCACACCTACAGCGCCTGGCTGAAAGCACCGAGCTGGACCCCGCCGCACAGGCACGCGCCACCGAGCGGCTCAACACCTACAACAAACTCAAGCTCAAGTACGCCGTGCGCACAGGCGCAGAACTGGTAAGCTTACGTGAACAGTTCGCAGCGCAACTGAACCTGCTGGGTAGCGTGGCGCAGCAACTGCTGGCCCTGGAAACCGAAAGCCAGCGCCGCTTACAGGAGCTTACGCGCCTGGGCCTGCTGCTGGAAAACCGCAGGCTGGAAGTAATCGGTGAACTGCAATTGCAGGTAGAGGGCTTGCTGCATGAGGTGGGCCTGCCCAATGCCAAGTTTGAAATACAACTGGTGCGCAACACCAAAGCTGGCGGCGTACTACAACTAGAAGGCCAGGCCGTACAGCCGCTGGCTACGGGCATCAACACCGTGCAGTTCAAGATACGCACAAATGCTGGCGTACCCATGGGCCCGCTGGCCAGCGTAGCCAGCGGCGGCGAGGTGAGCCGTGTTATGCTCGCCATCAAGACTGCGCTCGCTGGTAAAATGGCACTGGGCACGCTCATCTTTGATGAGATAGATACGGGCATCAGCGGTGAGGTGGCCCTGCGCGTAGGCAGTGTGATGCAAGCGCTGGGCACGCGGCATCAGGTGCTCACCATTACGCACCTACCCCAGATAGCCAGCCGCAGCGGCAGCCACTACTACATCTACAAAACCACAGACAATGGCCGCGCCTACAGCCGCCTGCGCCTGCTCACAGCCCCCGAGCGCGCGGATGAAATCGCCAAAATGATAGGCGGCGCCCAGCCAAGCCCAGGCGCCCGCCAGACGGCGGTAGAGCTATTAAGTCAAGCCTAGAAGTTTTGCATCATGAAATGCACGCGCACCTGCGCATTACTCCCGCCGCACGGTGCCCGTCATTCCCGCGAAAGCGGGAATCTAAACCAGCTACAAGAACAACATTGTATAAGTGCTGTAGCACAAGCTACCTTTGTACTTAGCATTCAAAAAGTCATTTGCGTGCGAGTTGAGGAACTGGATAAGAAGGTACTTGCGTAACTTTTTATAAAAAATGAAAAATAAAGTATTTTGCCCAAGATGCAATTCAACTGAAATGGGAATTGCAATTCAAGTTATGGAGGGACAATTACACCAAGCTACAGTAAGCAAGACTTGGATCGGTTCTGTAGAAAAGCTTACTGCGATTGGAAGATTGAATCACGTCATTTGTAAGAATTGTGGCGTTGTGGTTTATTCTTTTGCAGAGGGCTACGAAAATCTAAAATGAATTATGAGATATTTTTCCCCGCACTGAGATAAAATCGCCAAAATGATAGGCAGCGCCCAGCCCTGGCGCCCGCTAGATGGCTGTCGAGCTATTAAATCAAGTATAGAAGTTATGCCTCATGGAATGCGCGCACACCTGCCCTTCATTCCCACCAAATAGTTCGCGTCATTCTCGAGCAAGCTTGCAGTATATCTATACCCATGAAAATACCAGAACTGAGAAAGTAAAATTTCGAACACAAATTGAGAATAAATAGTTAAGCCGAAAACAACAAACCTGGAGTATCATCTTATCATCGAATAACAATCTCCCAATTTTTACTATTAAGCTGTTCTTCTGAAAATTCAAACCTTCTGTATTTATTTCTCTTTATTAAAGTATCAATGCTATCATACTTCTTTAGAGAATCAATATCAAATACTATCAGATTGAGTTTCTTGTTTTTGCTTCTGGCTATAAAAAATGGCCATCCTTTTTTACTCATTGCTACCATGTTTGCTGTATCTGATGGCATTATTCTGCTGTTAATAAAATAATCTATTTTTACAGTACTTGGATAAACAGGTATTGAGTCTAAATATGCTTCGACAGATATTTCTCTTTTGGTTAAATTAACAATACAAAGCCTATGATCTTAATAATCACAAGAAATTAAATAAAGTATACATAGAACCAATAGTAAGGTAAGAGATTTCATTATTTGTCTTCTGGGATTGCAATGAGAAGAATTCTGTAGGCCTCATCGGAGGGAGATACCGATTAGGTGAGCGTGTATCATGCTGTAAGTTATATCTAGGATTCCAATCATTCGGTTACCTAAATTATTGACATGAAAGATAATTAGCAACCCACCCGTTCGCACCCGAGAGTGTGTTGCTCGTGGACATTTTGGTTCCGAGCCCCTCATCGGCACTAGGTTGCACCTAGCGCCAGGCCTTTCCCCCCACTACCCGCGAGCGTGTCGCTCGTGGGTAGTGGGTTCCGAGCCTTAGGCTCGGACACGGCGCAGCCGCCAAGGCTCCCCTGCTGTTCTTAGGAGGGGTGATAGAAAAATGCGGTAGCGTTTTCTGTCGAGGTGGTCTTTTTAGTCCCAAAGGCCCGCGCGAGGCTGCCCGGCAGTCAGCGGTGAGCTATTGTCTACATATCAATAGCATTTGCCGTTCAAATTTCTGGTAGCAAACATGTTTACGGCATGAGCCTTTAAGTATATTTACTTTTGGCCATGACGCGAACTTTACACATAGCAAGCTTGTCTTAACAGTATTAGGCATTGCAAAGTGTACCGTGTCAGTGCTAACTTTATCAAAAACGCCGAGTAAATCACATGGAAAAAACCTGGTTAAAGCACTATAAAGACGGCATCCTCTCGGAAATAGACCCCCTGAAGTATGCCCACGTGGTAGACGTATTTGAGCAAAGCTGCCGCAAGTTTGCCGCAAAGCCCGCTTTCGTAAACTTGGGCTTTACGATGACCTACGCCGATATAGAGCGGCAGAGCCGCTATTTCGCATCTTTTTTACAGAAGCAGGGCCTGGTACCCGGTGACCGCGTAGCCATACAGATGCCCAACCTGCTCCAGTACCCCGTGGTGATGTTTGGTGCGCTGCGGGCCGGGCTGGTGGTGGTAAACACCAACCCCCTCTACACCCCGCGTGAGATGGAGCACCAGTTCAAAGACAGCGGCGCCAAGGCCATCATCATCCTGGCGAACTTTGCCAGCCACTTAGAGCAGGTGCTGCCCCAAACCCAGATACAAACAGTGGTAGTAACGGAGATAGGCGATGCCCTACCCCAGCCCAAGCGATTCATCGTGAACAGTGTGGTGAAGTATGTTAAGAAAATGGTGCCCAAATACAACCTGCCGCGCGCCATCAGCTACAACGATGCACTGGCCCAGGGTTCCAAGCTGCCCTTTAACCACCCCACGATAAACCGTGAAGACATTGCCTTTATCCAATATACAGGTGGCACAACGGGTGTGAGCAAAGGTGCCATGCTTACCCACCACAACATTGTGGCAAACCTGCTGCAGAGCTATGAGATGTTCCGTGTAAAGCTGAACACAGAGAGTGAAGTTATTATTACTGCATTGCCGCTGTATCACATTTTCGCACTCACAGTAAACTGCCTGCTGGGGTATATGTCGGGGGGGTTAAATGTGCTCATCACGAATCCGCGCGACATGAAGGCGTTCATCGCTGACTTGAAGAAGTACCCTTTCAGTTGCATCACAGGCGTAAACACACTTTTCAATGGCCTTTTAAACCAGCCCGCCTTTCAGGAGGTAGATTTCTCTAAACTCAAACTGACCTGTGCCGGAGGAATGGCCCTGCAGCGCGCCGTAGCAGAACGCTGGCACAAGGCTACGGGGGTTGCTGTACATGAGGGTTTTGGGCTCACCGAAACCTCGCCCTGTGCATCCTTCAATCCGCCATTTGGTGAAAACCGCATCGGCACCATTGGCATACCCCTGCCCAGCACCGAATATAAACTGCTGGATGACGACGGCAATGAAGTGGCACTGGGTGAGCGCGGCGAGGTATGTATACGCGGCCCGCAGGTGATGAAGGGCTACTGGCAGCGGCCCGACGAAACCGCCAAGGTAATGACGATAGACGGATTCTTAAAAACCGGTGATGTAGGCGTAGCAGATACCGACGGTTACTTCAAGATAGTAGACCGTAAAAAAGACATGATTCTGGTGTCGGGTTTTAACGTGTATCCGAATGAAGTGGAAGATGTAATGGCCATGCACCCGGGTGTGTTGGAGGTGGCCGCCGTAGGCGTGCCCGATGAAAAGAGCGGTGAGGCCGTAAAGGTGTTTGTCGTTCGGCGTGACCCAAACCTGACCGTGGAAACCCTACACGATTACTGCAAGGAACAGCTTACTGGCTATAAAATCCCCAAGTACATCGAGTTCCGCAATGAGCTGCCCAAGAGCAACGTGGGCAAGATTTTGCGCCGCCCCCTCCGCGAAGAAGCCGCCAAGCAGTTTCAGAAGCAGGCCGTAGGAGCCTAGCTTCAGTAAGCGTAGTTACAATCAATCGGCAGCCGATACCAGGCTGCCGATTGCTATTTGCAGTTGCGCGTAAATAGTTGCGCTGCTACCTTTAGGTGAAAATTATTTTCAACTATCCATGTCTCTTTCGCATTACGTAACGCTGGGCCGTAGCGGCCTGCGTGTAAGCCCCTTCTGCCTGGGCACCATGACCTTTGGTGAAGACTGGGGCTGGGGCAGCAGCGTAGCCCTGAGCAATGCAATACTTGATAAATACATTGAGCTGGGTGGCAATTTCATTGACACCGCCAACATGTACACCTATGGCCACAGCGAGAAAATTATAGGCGACCACGTGGGCAAGCACCCGCACCGGCGTCAGCGCGTAGTGCTGGCCACCAAGTTTTACGGAAACTACCACACCGGCGACCCCAACGGCGGCGGTGGTAGCCGCAAGAGTATGGTAGCTGCCCTGGAAGAAAGCCTACGCCGCCTTCAAACGGATTACATAGACCTATACTGGCTGCACAGCTACGATCCCTACACCCCCATCGAAGAAACCATGCGCGCCCTGGATGACCTCGTACGTGCTGGCAAGGTGCGTTACGTTGGCTTTAGTGATACGCCCGCCTGGGTTACCGCGCGCGCACAAACGCTGGCAGAGCTACGCGGCTGGAGCCCCCTCATTGCATTGCAGATAGAATACAATTTACTTGAGCGCACCGTAGAGGGTGAGCTTACCCCTATGGCGCAGCAGCTAGGCCTAGGTGTGACCCCTTGGAGCCCGCTAAAGAGCGGCGTGCTGAGTGGTAAATATACCCGCGCCAACCACGGCACCCAGAAAGCCGACCGTGGCGTGTGGGCCGAAATGAACCTGACTGATAAAACCTACGACATCATTGATGTGCTGCAGCATATAGCTACCGAGCAGAATGCCACACCTGCGCAGGTTGCCCTTGCGTGGGTGCAAAGCCGCCCGGGCGTAACCAGTACCATCATAGGTGCGCGCACTCTAAAGCAACTAGACGACAACCTGCCTGCACTGAACCTGGCCCTTACACCGGCACAACTAGAAAAGCTCAATACCCTCACTACACCCAAATTAAACTTTCCCGCAGACTTCAATGCCAATGGTGGGCCGTTTGGCTTTGGCGGCACCACCATCAATGGCAAGCAATACGATGCCTGGCCGCTGGCCCCTACACCTGACAAACGGCATTAAGAAAAACTTATTACTTCCAATTTGGTTTTTACAACCAGAGCCTGCTAGGCGTAGTAGCTAACTAACTATAAATAGTTTTACACTTCGTAAAACATAACTATCTAGTAAGATACTATTACCCTAATTCTTGCATTTGGTATAACATTCTTCATTTCTTTAGGGGCCTGTAAAAGCTTCCAGCCTGATGCGAATGCGTTGGTCCATGTTCGAGGCACGTTTATAGTATTAGTCATGCCAAGCCATGGTCCTTGTATCTCACTAATAGAAGTGGTTTTCTTGCACGGTAAGTTTTCTGATAATGGCAACCACTCCACAGCTACAAATAACCCTTTAGGCGGGAGCAGTAGAACCTGCTCTTGAAATCTTACTTTAACCCACCCAGAAGCGTTAGGCTTGACAATAACAGATTTATGCAGTAGTTCCGTAGATGATGGTCCCTCAACAGATTCATTTGCTCTGTATACTTTCAATCTAAAAGGCGCTTGTATACAGCCGCCAGGCTCAATGTAAATTTGTATTTCATTTATAAGACCAGTGTCTCTCAAAGCGTTCGAAGGTATGTAAAGAGCTACTTGATAACCCTCTCTAAACCAGAAGCCCCTACCCCACCCTTTGTCTACTACTGCACCTAGTGTTAGTTCTACACTATTCTTAGGTTTAATTACAATATCCTTTAGGTTAAATTCTAACGGCCGGAGAAGTAGGTCAAATTGAAGAATTGAAGGGTTTACCAATATTTTTTCGGTATACCCAGGTGAGCTAAATTCTACTTTTTTTATCTCGTTTAAAGCAAGAAACTTAAACCTACCCAATGAATCAGCCAAGCCTCCCAAGGTGTCGTTTATGACTACTTTAGCATAAGGAATAGGCTCCTTGGTTAATGAATCTTTTATATATACATAATTATCTATATTTTCACTCTTTTGCGCACTAACTTTAAGAATAAAACTTAATAAAAAAACATAAAAACATAAAATTTTAAGAGTCATATATTATTTTACAATGATTTTAATAATCACTCAACCTTTATATTTCTATAAAGGTTGAGCTCAGGTAGTGCATATAAGAAATTAGCAACCTACTGCGTGGCCTCCAAAATCGCCAAACAACCAATGGTGCGTGTATACCCATTTGTAATGCAAGGCCTCATTACATGCGCCTTCAACTTTACTGCCAACTAACCAACTCCAGAAGCCAGCCTCCTGAACATTAGTTGATTGATGAACCTTCAATCCAAGATTGTTTGTAAGGTACGTTTTCATTTCGATACTTCCGTATAGGCTCATTAACTGAACAAATACGAAGACACCCAAAAGACGTAAAATGGTTTTTTTGCTCATATGACTTAAATTATGTGTGGTTGATACTAATGTAAAACTTAGAAAACTCATAGTCAATAGTAAATATTTGTAATGATATTACACAGCTTGATTACATACATATAGTCATTTATAACCTACGGATAATTAAAAATTCAACAAAGCCATAAAGATATAATTTTTACATCCACAACCTGCCCGCGCGCCGCTTGGCACGTGCCGCATCAAACTCCTCGAGGGTGTACGGGCAGTTTTTGCAGCCGCTGCCGCAGCAGTAGCCGCGCGTGCGCAGGTAGTGCGCCGTAAACACCACTAGCCCCTGCGCGTTCAGGTAATAGTCCTCGCCTTCTGTCAGTTTCTTTTTCTCCATTGCTTTCTTGTTACCGCACCACGCTTACACGAAAACTGTAGCGCTTATCTTCCGCTGGCAAATGTAACTGAAGCAGGTATAGGCCTGGCGGCAACGTGGCTACCGAAATTGTGTGCAGTTGCATGCCTGGTCGGCTCAGATACAACTCTGCCCTGTGCACAGCCCCACCCTCCGCATTGTAAAGGTTCATCACTACACGGCCTGCCCTGGCTGAAATGTAGCGCAGGGTGATGGCCTCGCTTGCAGGGTTGGGGTAGAGCAGGGCAGCGCCATCCTGTTCTGCTTGCTCTGCGGGCAGGGCAGTGGTGGTACGTAGGGCTTGTATCAGTTGAATATTACCCGCCGTGTTGCCTACGCCCCAGATGGCAGTAGGCTGCCCGCCCAGTGCCGCAGCCCCGTGAAAATCAGCCACGGCAGCACCCGGTGTTTCTGCCAGCACATAGCTGCTCTCGCCCGCGGCCGTATTGGCCCATAGTTTAGGTGCAGGTGCGGCCAGGTACTGTGCGCCCTGCACGCCGCAGGCCAGTGCATGCAGGCTGCCAGCAGTGCCGGCTATAGCGCTGCCTGCAGCCTTCAGCATCACCATGTCTGAGCCTGAGAGGTCAAATGTCTGTGTAAGTATCAGGTTGTCAAAGTACGTGCTGTTGTCCATCCCCACATCAAGGCTGAAGTCTGCGGCAGTAACATCGCTCGCGCTCGCGTTTTTCCGCAGCACAATGAGCGTACCCGCGGGCAGGCTGCCCCACACTGCATGCTGCGTAAAGCGATACGCCCCGCCCCCATCACCGGCCAGGTTATCGCTAAAGTCTTTTATCAATAGCCCCCTTAAGTCTGCATTATTCTTCAGCACCAATAGCTCAACTGCATCCGTGTTTCCATTGTAGAACTTATTTACTACGATGGGTGTGTTGGGATTGAAGGTAAACCCGCTACCTGTAAGTGCTACAGCCTGTGTGGTAGCGCCGCTGGTTAGTGTTATCACGGCATTGTTTACTGTGCTGGCTGTAGGTGAGAAACGCGCGTATATAGCACCACCTGTAGCCGGCAGGCTGGCGGTGGTTTGGTACAGTATATTGTCGCTTGATAGTAAATAGGGTGAGCCTGCAGTAACGCTAGCGGTTATACCTGCACTAAGCCCCTGGCCTGTAACCAGCGCACCCAGTGTAAGCTGCTGGCCCGTGGTAACTTCGCCAAAGCTGAGAGTAGCTGGGTAACTATTAATGGCAACCGCACCGGGCACACCCCCGCGCAGCAGCGCTATATAGGTCTGGTTGCTGGCATTGTTCGCCAGGCCGAAAGCAAGGCCAGTTGCGCCGCCTGTCGCGCCATTGCCATCGTAATCAGCCAACGTGCTGGTGCTATTGTTCGCATATACATATTGGGCAGATCCGCTAGTAGCTGTAGCTATAAGTTTGGGCTGTGGCGCTGCTGTAAAAAGAGTGCCCGCTGCGCCGCCTGCCAGCACATGCACACTGCCTAGCACCCCTGCCACGGCCGAGCCTGGAGCCTTGAGCATCAGCATGTCTGTGGTGGAGATATCAAAGCTGCCCCCCTCATACACAAAATAGGTAAAGTTGTTCAGGCCAACGGATAAGGTAAAGTCTGGCAGTGCAGAAACATCATCCGCACTTACGTCATTTCTTAAAACAATGAGCGTGCCTGCAGGCACTGCTGCCCAGAGGGCCACATCGCGAAAGCGGAATGCGCCACCCTCTGCGCCCATGCTACCCGAAAAATCTTTTACTATGTAGCCCCGCAGGTCCAGGTTGTTTTGCACCACCAGCAGTTCCAGCGCATCCAACTGCACAAACCCCGGCCCGCCATTGTAGTATTTGTTGATGACCACCGCCTGCCCGGCCACAACCGCAGGCAGCATTGCCACTGCCCACAGCAGCCAGAACACACTACGCATTTTCTTACGGCTAACGCTGTCCATCACGCGCCTAAAATAAAGCGTGTGCCTGTTCAGCACACATATCCAGATGCTTTTTCTTCACCCATGCCCTGCAACCGCTTGCCTGATTTTGGCCTAACTTTAGCCCCCAATGCAAGTAGCCCAGAAAAATGCTATCGCTATGAGCCATATGGCTCAAGAGCTGGTAGGTTCAGAGATATTGCGCATCGCAGGCGAAATCGCCCGTATGACGGCTGATGGCATAAAAGTGGCGAACTATACCGTGGGCGATTACGACCCCCGGCAGTTCCCCATCCCTGCCGAGCTTACGGATCTCATCATCGAGATGTACCGCAAAGGCGAAACCAACTATCCGCCCTCACTGGGCATGCCGGAGCTGCGCAAGGCTGTTACGGAATTTTATAAACGCGAGCTTAACCTGAGCTACACTACACAGGAGGTGCTGATTTCTGGCGGGGTGCGCCCGCTCATTTACAGCACCTTCGTTACACTGCTCGATCCTGGCGATCTGGTGGTGTATGGCGTGCCCAGCTGGAACAATAACCACTACAGCCACATGGCAGGTGCACTGCCCATAGAGGTGCGCACTACGGCGCAGCACAACTTTATGCTCACCGCTGAAGAACTGGCCCCGCATATAGGCCAGGCCCGCCTGGTGGTGCTGAATAGCCCCCTGAACCCAACGGGTACGGTATACAGCGCTGCTTTGCTCAAGCCGCTCTGCGACATGATAATGGCGGAAAACGCCCGACGAATGCCCCGCGGCGACAAGCCCTGCTACCTGCTTTATGACCAGATTTACTGGAAACAAACTTATGGCACACCCCATGTGCACCCCCTGGCACTGGTGCCAGAGATGAAACCCTATACCTTTTACCTGGATGGCGTGAGTAAGTACCTGGCAGGCACCGGCCTGCGTGTGGGCTGGGCACTTGGCCCCGAAACTGTGATGAAAAAGATGACGGCAGTAATGGGCCACATCGGCGCATGGGCACCACGTGCTGAGCAACTAGCAGTAGCTGCCTACCTGGGTAAAACTGAGAGCCTGCACACCTTTGTACAGCAGATGAATGCCAAAATGCACGGCCGCCTGGACCGTGTGCACACCGGCTTAAAAGCCCTGCTGCAGCAGGGCCTGCCCGTGGACTGCGTAGTACCGCAGGGAGCCATATACCTGGCCGCACAATTTAATGTGCTGGGCTACAAAACAGCCGAGGGCCGCGTGCTGACCACTACGGAAAACCTGCGCAGCTACCTGCTGGAAGATGCCCGCGTGGGCCTGGTGCCCTTTCAGGCGTTTGGCGTAAAAGACAATACAGACTGGTTCCGCATGTCGCTTGGTGCCATTCCTGATGCTGATATTGATACTTCATTGGTAAGTTTGGAGCGCAGCCTGCGGAAACTAAAAGCGCTATAGCTCAATTTAATATTGCGATGAAAGCCGAGTCTCAACGCCATCGCTCACGCACCGATGCTTTAACGGATGCATTTCGCAGTTTTCTGCAAACAGAAAGCAGCAGTAGTATCATATTACTGGTAGTGACACTCGCGGCACTGGGGCTGGCAAACTCTTCTTATGCAGGCTGGTATGCAAGCTTATGGGAAAACAATTTTACGTTGCGAGTGAATGGTTTTGAGCTCACGCTCAACTTACACCACTGGATAAACGATGGCCTTATGGCTGTGTTCTTTCTGCTTGTCGGGCTTGAAATTAAACGTGAGGTGTTTGTGGGTGAGCTTAGTTCGTTCAAAAAGGCCATTCTTCCCGTAAGCACAGCTGTGGGCGGCATGCTAGTGCCTGCGCTCATCTACACGTTGTTCAATGCGGGCACACTTGGAGCCAGCGGATGGGGCATCCCGATGGCCACCGACATCGCCTTTGCCCTGGGCATCTTGATGCTGGGCGGCAGCCGTGTACCGCCCGCGCTAAAAATCATGCTGCTTGCCCTCGCCATCGTAGATGACTTGGGGGCTGTGATGGTCATTGCTCTATTTTACACGAGCAGCTTAACGGCTCCATACCTCCTTGCAGCGGCAGCCATTTTCGCAGCATTGGTTGTGCTGAACTCCCTGCGCATACGTCACCTTTCGCCTTACTTGCTGCTAGGAGTGGTGCTCTGGTACTGCCTACTCAAAGGTGGTGTACATGCTACCATATCTGGGGTTCTGCTTGCTTTCTGCATGCCTATACGTAGTAAGCTGGATGTAGACCATTTCAGCAATGCCGCATTGCACTGGATAGATCGCTTCAAAGCCAGTGGCAACGTGGGTAAAGATAATCGGCTCACCGAAGTGCACCAGCGAGCGCTGCAAGCCTTGGCCCGCCTTACGCGAGATATAAACCCACCCTTGCAGCGGCTAGAATATCGGTTAAAAGATTTTACAGCTTTTATTATCATGCCGCTTTTTGCATTTGCCAATGCCGGGCTTCAGATCCGAGCAGATGCCAATGCTATTCTGCATCCCGTTACGCTGGGCTGCTTCCTGGGCCTGGTATTGGGTAAACAAATCGGTATCTTTTTCTTTGCCTGGCTGCCTGTGCGTTTTGGCTGGGCCGAGAAACCCGAGGGCGTAACCTGGCAAATGGTGTATGCCACCGCCATGCTGGGCGGCATAGGCTTCACCATGAGCCTGTTTATTGCTGAGTTAGCATTTGCTGAACGCAGCCTGCTGCCGCTGGCCAAGCTGGGCATATTGGCAGGCTCATTGCTCAGCGGTATCTTGGGGTATCTTTTGCTAAGGCATGCCTTACGAAATGCCACGCCCATACCTGACACCCCGCCAGATTTGTAACAATTCGTTCCTATATTTTCTATATGCAAGCCGAAGCCACCGCTACCCATACCCTGCCCCAGCTACCTTTTTTTGAGGTTAAGCTGGAGCCTGCCACCCGTACAGCATGGGTGCACCTGAACCGCCCCGAGGTAAAGAACGCAATGAACGGCGACTTCTGGAATGGCCTGCCCAAGCTCGTGGCCGCACTGGAAGCGCAGCCAGAGGTGCGTGTTGTAATTTTCATAGGTAAGGGTGGCCACTTCTCTGCCGGTCTTGACCTGAAAGATTTCTACATGCAGCAACGCGAAACCATACATGGCCCCCTGGCCGATGACCGCGAGCGCCTACTACAAATGGTGCACGCCATGCAGCGCGGCATGCGCGCCGTAGCAGATAGTAGCAAGGTATATATCAGTGCGGTGCAAGGGTACTGCATCGGCGCTGGCCTTGACCTAATCTCCGCCTGCGACCTACGCCTGGCCGATGCCTCTGCCATATTCAGCCTGCGTGAAGCACGCGTAGGCATCGTGGCAGATATGGGCAGCCTGAACCGCTTGCCCAGCATTATCGGCGATGGCAACACACGCCTGCTCGCCCTCACGGGCCGTGACATAAATGCCGCTGAAGCATCGCGCATGGGCCTGGTCTCTGCGGTATACCCCACAGGCGAGGAACTCATTGCCGCTGCCACAGCCCTGGCCGCAGAAATCGCCGCCAACCCTGCCATCGCCGTTCGTGGCACCAAACACATCTTAAACTATATGCAAAGCCACGGCCCTGATGAGGGCATGGACTATGTAGCCCTCTACAACGCCGCTTTTCTGGACAGCAAAGACTTTCGCGAGGTAGTGCTGGCCTTTCTGGAAAAGCGAAAACCCAATTTCAAATAGCGAAAGCCTCAGCCTGTTTATGTGTACATGCTCGGCACTTTTTACGATAGCAGTAGGGTTGACATGGCTGTGCGTTCAGCCAGTGGGGCTGTATGCGCAGGAAACTGAAAGCACCCCACCCGCACGCAAGCCCCTGCATGTGCCGCCCTTCTCAGTTGGCGTGGGCCTGGCAGCTAGCTGGTACTCCGGCGACCTGCGTACCAACAGCCCCTACCCTAGCCTGCATGCCGCCGTATGGGTGCAGGGCAGAAAGCGCGTTCAGCCGGGCTTCCAGCTTGGCTTTGGCGCTTTCGCTGCCGAAGACCGCAGCCTACCGATGCAACAGGGCATTCAGCCGAATACCTTCGTGAAAACCAATTTCTGGTATGGTGATTTGCGCCTACGCATTCGTTTCCGTAAAGAGCACAACCGCATAAGGCCCTATGTATGTTTTGGCATCGGCATCCTGAGCTTCATCCCGACCGACAGTGAAGGCAACCCCCTATCTACCCAACCTGAAACCCGCGGCACCACTGAGAGCTATGTGGGTAGCACTGCTTACATCCCGCTGGGCGCTGGAGCCACGTATCGCTTCTCGCAATTGCTTACTTTCAGCTTGGAGCTTAACCGCATGTTTGCTTTCACACCCTACCTGGACAACATCAACGAACTGGGCCGCGCACGAGGCAATGATGCCATCAACAACCTGCAAGCTGCGGTACACTTCCGCCTGCGCTAGCCCCTTGTCCGGTATCTGACGGCAATGCTGAGCGTATTGTTTCATTTTTACGTTCCCTACAAACTAGCTAACTCTTTACATGTACAAACTGTTTTTCTCTCTACTACTATCCGCTTTGCTATTTGCTTCGCCCTTTGCTAAAGCCCAGCAGGTACCGGTCATCAAATATCCCGACCTTGAGAAAACGCTGCAAACCAACAAGGAAAAACTGCTGGTGGTAAACTTCTGGGCCACCTGGTGCAAGCCCTGCATTGCCGAGATGCCCCACCTGCTCCGCATGGCAGATACCCTGAAGGCGCACGGCGTAAAACTTGTCTTCGTCTCTTTCGATTTTCGTGACCAGCTCACCACCCGCGTAATCCCGTTTGTAAAGAAAACCAAGATTCAGCAAGACGTAATGCTGCTCGATGAACCCAACCCCAACAGCTTCATCAACAAAGTAAATACAGACTGGTCAGGCTCTATACCGGCTACCCTGATTGTAAACAACGCAGGTAAACAAGTTGCTTTCCACGAAGGCGAATTCACCTACGACACCCTCCTAAAGTTCATTCAACCCCATTTGTAATTTATCCATTTTCTATGAAGACCCTAATAACCACATTGTTGCTGGCTAGCATCGCACTGGGTGCGGTAGCCCAAACACAAACACCCGCAAAAGGTTTGGCTGTAGGCGACAAAGCTGTAGCCTTTTCGCTCAAAAATATTGACGGCAAAACGGTATCGCTTGCCGATTACAACTCAGCAAAAGGTGTCATCCTCACCTTTACCTGCAACCACTGCCCCTATTCTAAGGCTTATGAGAGCCGTATCGTAGCGCTAGACAAACAATACAAGCCTTTGGGTTATCCTGTTGTGGCCATCAACCCCAACGACCCCACGCTGGAGCCCGAAGATTCCTTCGATGAAATGAAGAAGCGGGCCAAAGACAAAGGATTCACCTTCCCGTACCTGGTAGACGCTACACAAGACATTACCAAAGCGTATGGCGCTACCCGCACTCCACACATGTTTGTGCTGCAACGCGAAGGTGATGCTTTTTTTGTGCGTTACATCGGTGCGATAGACGACAACCACAGCGAGCCCGAGAAAGTAACCAAGCGCTACCTGGGCGAAGCGGTAGATGCACTTCTCGCAGGCAAACCCGTACCCAACAGTTTTACCAAGGCCATCGGCTGCGGCATCAAGTGGCGCAAGGTGTAGCTGTGCTTGTTTCTTTAAAACAAGAAAGGGCTGGATTACTCCAGCCCTTTTCAATTGTGAACTAGCTAAATCAATATGGGATTACAGGGATGTTCTGTTTCACCCAGAAGATATTCTTCGTTTCAACAGCATCATTGCCACCACTGGCCGTTGCTACGTTGGTAGCATTACCTGATCTTTCTGTAGTCGGGTAAGGAAAGCGGTAAGGGTAGTCTGCGGTTACAGCACGGCCAGACCTGCGCACCCCAGTTGGGATACCGGTTCTGCGCCACTCACACCAAATCTCAAATCCATTGGTGCCTTGCAGCGTAACCCACTTCTCATAAATGATCTTTGCTACTTTGTCATCTACCGTAACGGCTGAGGCATAGTCTACACTGGGCTGAGCCAAATAAGTTGATGCTTCACCTCCTGTACGTCCATGCCAAGCAAAAGACTCCGTAACTGCAGCTGCGAACAATGTGGCATCACTCGCACCGCCTAAACCACGTGCTGAAGCTTCGGCTTGAAGTAATAGGCTCTCAGCAGCTGTCATAATGGGTACGGCTTCTGTCGCAGTGTTTACCACTTTCGTTCCCACCTGCGAAGTAATCGTAGCACCACTGGTATAAGCAGCGGGTCCGGGGTCACCTAGCTTATACCCATAGAAGTAAACACCAGGAGAAAAAAGATAGGAGGCGCTCACCGGTCTGGGAATTGCAACAGTATCCGCAGTTGGTGGAGGATTGATAGATCCAGGCCTAGCTTGTGTAGCTCTCCAAAGACTCAAAATTCTTGGATCTGCCTTTGCTAGCAGGTTATTAATCGCCAATTGATTTGCACGCACAGCCAGCTGAAAACTCTGTGTTTGTGTACCTGCAGCGGCAAAGCCATAGGTCTCATACAGGTAATTCATCTTATTGGTTGTGCCGGCTATAAACCCAGGATTAATGTTCAGGTTCTCACCAGCCGCAAGAAATGCAGCTGCACCATTTGGATTATTAATCAATGCTGTAATCTGTGTTGGTGCAGTAGAGCCTGCAACTGAAACCTGCCGCATGAGCATACGTAGTTTCAAGGTAAAGGCCACTTTGCGCCACAGTTGCATCTTACCACCAGCCATATTGTCTAACGCTTGAGGAAGAGTCACATCTGTGTTTGCATTGATCGAAGCATTAAAAGGTATTGCGGCAATGGCTTCATCCAACTCTGTAATCAGCCCTGCATAAATGCTTTGTGCTGTATTGTATACAGGTGTATTTATCGCGGGTGCTTTATTGGCTTCCGTATACACAGCATCTCCCCATGAATCCACAATGAGCTGCATAGACATTGCTCGCAGTATTTTACAGATAGCCACGGTATTCGCATCTCCGGCAGTCTGAGCCTTGTCCTGGCATATCCGCAAATCTTGCAGTACGCCTGAATAAATGGCAACCCAATCATTGTTAAAAGTGCCCGAGGTAATACTGTAAAACGTAACTACACCTGGTGATAAGCCAGAACTGTTAATCCAAACGCCGGCAAGTGTATTACCTGTCTGGTTAAATGTGCCTACAAGTGAGCGCGCCAATTGACCTTGTGCAGCAGGTAGCAGAAACTTGTAGGGTATCGACTCTGCGGTCGGGTTATTGGGGTCAATGTTAATGTCTGTGTAAGACTTACACCCCACCAGCATCCCGGTAACCAGTATCGGGACGATGAGTAGTCTGAGTATTAAATTCTTCTTCATAGTAGTTGCTAGCTTAGAAGCTTACTTTAAGGTTAAAACCAAAGGAGCGGGTAGTGGGTATGGAGTTTTGCTCTACACCTTGAAAGTTACTGCTCGCACCGAACAAGCTTTGTTCAGGATCGATAAACTTGTTTGTCTTCGGCGTAAACAACATTACGTTGTTGCAGATGGCAGACAGTGTTACGCCAGTTATAGGAGTCCCCTGCAGCCAGTTTTTGGGCAAAGTCCATGAAATGTTCAATTCGCGCCAACGGATATTATCACCACTCACGATACCCACCTCAGCTGTGTTACGGTATGAACTTACAGAAAACAGGTTGTCGTCTGAAGTGATTGCCCTTGTGTTTGGCGCATAAACACCAGGCGATGTCTGCACATACGTGTTGGGGTATATTACAGGTTGCCGGTCAAACTGGGTTGTTTCGGTACTCTTACCCGTAAACAGCATCTCCTGACGTGTGCCTGAGTAAATAGAGTGACCCTGGCGTATGTCCCATACCATAGACAGTGACAAGCCCTTCCAGCGAACTGTGGTATTGATACCAACAATTAGTTTGGGGTTCACCTGACCTAAGAAACGGAAAGTAGCATCCTGTATAGGTGCCCCTGTAACCGAACTAGCGAGTATACCCGTAGAGCCATCTGCCGCGGTTATCCGTGTAAACGTTGTACCAAACAGTGACGGAAATTGTTGAGCGATAGAGGCAAACAACTGAGCCGGATTGGTATTGGATGAGCCAATGCCTTGCTCCTGTAAACCCTCAGTCAAGCTTACAGTCCTTGAATCCGTAGTTGTTAGGTTTATCCCCAGATCCCAGTTCCAGTCTTTGGTTTGCACAGGTGTTCCTTTAACCAAAATCTCCCAGCCTACTTGCTTGGTAGATCCCAGGTTTGTGAAGAACACGGTATAACCAGTTGAGCCAGGCAGGCTCCGTTGGTTAATCAGATTGGTGGTGGTTGAGTTGAAATAGGTTACATCCACGAACAGTCGCTCTTTCAGGAAGCCCAGTTCGGCCCCAATCTCAGTTGAGGTGGTAAACTCGGGTTTCAGATTGGGGTCATTCAGCTGGTTGTTGATTGTAAAACCACCCGTACTACCGTATGGGAAGCCTGCTCCTGCGAATGCAACTGTATTTGTCAGATAAGCGTTGTTGGGGGAGTTACCTACACGTGCGTACGACAAACGAACTTTACCATAACTAAAATAGGGGTTGTCCTTCAGGTTAAACAGTTCAGTAGGTATAAATGAAATACTAGCCTGTGGGTACAGATATGTTTCATTGTTTCTGGGTAGTCTGCTATCCCAGTCGTTACGCAGCGAAGCATTCAGGTAGATGTAGTTCCTGAAGCCTAACGTAATATCTGTATAGACACCATAATATCTAATGGTACTTACGGCATCAGCTGGGGTAGCTTCCCCAATGCGGTTGGCTGAGTTATAGTAATCTGTAAGCACCAAACCACCTGAAGCATCAATGGTTTGATTGTTTGTTTCGCGCTGATTTATGTTGTTACCGACTAAAGCAACCAGATTAAAATCAGGTGTCAGTTGCTTTCTGAAGGTTACAATCAAGTCACTGTTAAGCTGACTGCTGTAAAATGAATTTGTGATATACCGGCCACCATAATTTTGGCGGTAGGTATAATCATTGATGTTATCAATGTTGGTCAGGTATGTGCGCTTGGCAAAGGTTTGCTTACGACCCTCAAAACTGAAGTCATTGCCCAAGCGAAGAGTAATGTTCAAGAAAGGGAACGGGTCATAGGAAAGCGTTGCACTTAAAATAACCCTATCAAGATTAGACCTAAATCTATTTCCTTCCAGTGTTTGGTAAGGGTTCCCATAATACTTGCCATACCAAGTATCATTTGTACCGTATCCGCTAGTGATGTCTCTCACGGAACTGAAATCTACTTGGGTAGATGCATTCAATGCAGCTGCATAAGGTGATGGGCCATCGGTACCGTTCACCGCACCACTAAAGGCAGTGTTTTGAGAATTTCGGTTAAAGGCAACGGTAACCGTTGCTGAAAACTTATCTGAAAACTTGGTTTGACCAGTCAGTTTAAGGGTATTCCGTTGAAACTGATCTTTGGGGATGATACCATTTTGGCGCAAATCACTGAACGAGATGAAAAAGTTACTACGGTCATTGCCTCCAGAAACAGAAATTGAGTTATTATAGGTTACCCCAGTATCAAAAAACTTAGAAAGCCATTTGTCTCCGGTAGCCGCAGGGCTAAAGGGGATATTCTGGGGCGCTACAGCACCATTTAACACACCATTTCTAAAATCAGGGCCAAAAACCTGCAAAGAGCCATCATAACGAGGGCCGTAAGAAAAGTTTTCACCTTGGTCATAGAATGGGTCAAAAATCGTGTTCGAAAGACCATAACCTGAACCAAACTGAGTTTGAATCTCGGGTAGCTTGAGTACCTGATCAAACGTTACCCCTGTGTTAAACACAACTTCCATTTTTCCACGCAGCGCAGAATTTTTACCTGTCTTGGTCACGACAATTACTGCACCATTTGCTGCACGGTTACCATAAAGAGAGGCAGCCGCCGGGCCCTTCAGGATGTTGATGCTCTCAATATCGTCTGGGTTAATATCACCAAATCGGTTACCAGATTCTGCCTGGTTTACGCCATTAGTTGAGTTAGAGCGTTGCCCGTTATCTATAGGTACCCCGTCAACAACGAATAGCGGCTGATTGTCTTGTGTGAATGAACGGGTACCCCGCATGAGTATACGTGTACTTGCATTCACCCCACCGCCAGACTTGGTAATCTGTACACCTGCTACCCTGCCCGCAAATGCATCCAGTGGGTTGCTTCGGCGTGTGTTCACAAGTTCCTGATTATTCAATTGAGTTGTAGAGTAACCCAGCGCAGCTTTTTGGCGTTCAATACCCGCTGCGGTTACCACGACTTCATCCAGATTCAGGTTGTCTTCCTTCATGGATACATTAATACCCGATGAAGCCGCATCTATCGAAACTTCCTGAATCCTATACCCCACATATCCAACACGCAATAACTGGCCTGCACCAGCATTCACTTGAATGTCAAATTCCCCATTGGCATTGGTTATACCCCCGCCAACAGTAGCTTTTGTGGCCGAATTGATAACCGTAATGGAAGCCCCTACTAAAGGCTCGCCATAATTATCTACCACACGGCCACTGACACGTTTTTTGCCAGCCTCTGCTTGGGGCTGGTCCTGGCCGCCCCCGCTCCCGCGGGTTCGAACCTCCGATTGCGCATAAGCTAAACTGCTCACACACAATACAATAAGTAAAGTAAATAGTCTTTTCATGGGTGATTATGAAACTAGTTTTACACCTAGAGCGCTAAAGGTAGAAAAATATGTAACTAATTTACAAAACAAATTAACAATTATTAAACCTCTGGAGGCCATTAATTATTAAAAGCCCAATGCTTGGCTTCCTTACCAACTATTTTTTGAAAGTTTTGTAACCTACCCGCGCGTACGTTAACCGTTTACGGTTTCCGTTAACATCTCCTTAATCCAGCACCCTGCGCGCCCCTAGGTAGTATTTGCTCCAGTACGGGTTGCTCAGCTTGTCCACCCGCACGCCGCCTTTCACTGAAGCGTGTATGAAATCTATCTCGCTGCCCTGCACCCCCACCACCAGGCCGGCATGCCCCACCCGCCCACGTTTCATCGTGTCAAAAAAGAGTACGTCGCCGGGCCGCACCTCCTTCCGGTTAATCTTTTGGCCTTCTGTGGCCTGTGCATCTGCCGTTCGGGGCAGGCTCACGCCGCCGGCCTTGAAGCTGGCCTGCATCAGCGCCGAACAGTCTATGCCGTTGCGCGTGGTACCGCCTAACCTGTAGGGTGTGCCTAGGTAAGTACTCGCCGCCTGTACAACCTTCTCTATCTTCTCGCGCTTAGCGCCCTTTACTTGCAGTCCGGTAATGGCTATCGATTTAGCTGCTGGAGTGGCTGTGGCATTTCCAGTTGCCTTTTTAGCTGTCGTCGATGTCTTGACTGGTGCCTGCGTGTTACCTTTTTTAGGTAACGTTGACGAAGACGCCACTTTTTTGGTAGCCGCCTTTTTAATAGCCGGTGCGCGTGTGGTGTAGCTGCCTGTAGGCGTGGTCACCACCACGGTTTGCGGTTTGCGCAGCGCGCCACAGCCAGTCATCAGGCCAGCCATTAGCAGGCTAAACCCGATGCTCGCCGCAGTGTATATATAATTACGCATCGCAGTGACCATGTTTTGCTCCTCGTTTTGCACTTCAAAAATATAACCAAGCCAGCGCATGCACACATGGCACAACCCCTTACTTCCGCACTACTAAACGCGCTTTCAGCAAAGCATATGCGCATAACTGCTGTAACTTTACCTTTCGTCACATGCGCATCCCCGAACACACCGTAGAGCAGATCCGCCAGGCAATGGACATTGTCGAGGTAGTATCAGACTACCTCGCCCTCAAAAAACGCGGGGCAAACTACTGGGCCCTCTCCCCTTTCAAAACCGAAAAGACTCCCTCATTCTCCATCTCGCCACAGAAAGGCATCTTCAAAGATTTCAGCAGCGGCAAGGGCGGCGATGCCATTACCTTTCTCATGGAAGTGGAGGGCTTCAGCTACATTGAAGCCCTACAGCACCTTGCCCGCAAATATGGCATCGCCATTGAGGCCGACACCAGCGATGCCGCCCGCGACAATGACGATGTCAAAGCCAGCCTCTATGCGCTCAATAAATTCGCCACCACCTGGTTTGCGCAGCAACTCCGTGAAACCGAAGAGGGCCGCACCATCGGGATGAGCTACCTCGCCGAGCGCGGCTTCAGCATGCCTGCCCTCGAGAAATTCCAAATTGGCTACAGCCCCGAAAGCTGGACTGCCCTCACCGATGCCGCCCAGCGCCAGCAGTACAAACGCGACTACCTCATTCAGTCGGGCCTCAGCATTCAAAGCGACAAAGACCCCGCCCGCGTGTACGATAGGTTCCGTGGCCGTGTCATCTTCCCCATTCACGATGCTGCGGGTCGTATCGCAGGCTTCGGCGGCCGCATCCTCAAGCGCGATACCGAAGCAGCCAAATATGTAAACAGCCCAGAAAGCCCCGTTTACAACAAAAGCGCCATCCTCTACGGCCTCTACCAGGCCCGCCAAGCATTGCGCGAAAGCGGTGAGTGCATCCTGGTAGAGGGCTATGCAGATGTAGTCAGCCTGCACCAGGCAGGTGTTACAAATGTGGTGGCCAGCAGCGGCACCAGCCTTACCCCGCAGCAGCTACAGCTGATTGGGCGATATGCACGAACTGTTATTATCATTTACGATGCCGACAGTGCCGGCATCAAAGCTGCCCTGCGCGGCATAGACCTGGCCCTAGAAAGCGGCCTCGGCGTGCGCGCACTCCACCTGCCTGACCAGCACGACCCCGATAGCTACGTGCGCACCCTCGGCGGCACCGCATTTAAAGAATACCTCGCCACAAATGCGCAAGACCCGCTCGCCTTCAAGCTAAACATCCTGCGGGCTGAGCCAGGAGCAAAAACTCCTGAAAAACAGACTGCACTTGTCTATGAACTGGCACGCACCGTCGCTTTGCTGGCCGACGAAATCACGCGCAGCCTGTATGTGCGCCGTATGGCCGAAGCCCTCGCCATCGGCGAGCAGCTATTCCTCAATGCTGTAAACCACGCCCTCACCGAGCGCGCCCGCCAGCAGCGCAACCCCGCTGTAGCGCCTATTGCCCAGCGCACGCAAACGGACCCACCACCAGCTTTCACTGAGGATCCGGCGCCTACAGAAGGCCCCGAGGGCCAGGTCGCTTTTCACGACACTTACTTCACCGAGCTTGAGCTTATCCGCCTCCTGCTAAACCACGCCGAAGGCAGCGTGCAGCCCCCCGAAGCCAAAGACCCCTACCCCCTGGCAGACTACGTACTGGAAGAAATCAAGGACGTGCCCTTTCACACGCCCTTGCTTGAACAGCTACGCAGCCGCCTGCTCTCCGCACACACCCAGCAGCAGCCTGCACCTATACATGCCCTCCTCACAGAATCAGGCCCTGATGTAAACACGCTGATAGTAAATTTATTAAATTTTCCTTATGAAATCATGCAGGGCTGGCAGCGCCTCAATGTATTCACACCCATACACGACGAAGACCTGACCAGCGCCGCCACCAATGCCGTGCTGCATTTCAAACTTAAGCGCCTCGCCCAGTTAGAGCGCGAGAGCATAGACGAAATCCGCCGCGCCCAAGCAGACAGTGTAGATGCCGACCACATGGCACGCCTGCAAAAACGCCACATCCGCCTGCTCGAACTGCGCCGCCAGGTAACTGAAACACTCGGTATCGTAGTATTAAGAATATAGCTACCGTAAAACTCACCGCAGCGCGCAAGCCTCCTGGCTCGTGCGCGTAAGTTCAGTAAACGTATTTGCACATCCAGTATATTTGAATCAAATCATACCCAATACTAGCATGCTGCAAATTCATACTTTGATAAGCCAAGAGGCTCAGCAATGGGAGCGCACGAGCCTAGAGGCTCGCGCGTGCGTAGGGGGGGACAACATACTGGCCAGGGCACTATCACCATATACACTTCCAGGGATTTAACCCGATTAAGGTCAGAACAGGTGATGTAATAATTAATAATATTTATGAAGGGGCTGGTTCAGACTAATTTATTTAGGGAAAAGCTATGAAGCTAAACTGTTTTTGCTTTTGGGTTGTTTTATTCTCGCCTTGGCTTTATTGCAGCGCGCAGACTGTATCATGCCGTGATATTCATGTTGGGATTCAATTGTATAATGAGTCTAGAGTAAAAGACTCAATTAAAGTTCAACCTAGTAAACTATGGCCAGTGAGAGACATTAGAGATGTTCCTAAAAAGGTAATATTAGGAGTAGAGCTCGCTAATAATTTGTTGGTTTTAAGTAACCAGAAGAGCTTAGATTTAGATTTGATAAATAGTTTTAAACTTAGATATAGCGATAGTGAGGAATGTTTATACCCTATTAATCCTCAGTACACAAAAGATAAGATTATCCTTAATCATAAAACCTTATCTGTCACCGATTTTGAAAAATCTTCAACACGTGGAATAATTTATTTTGATGGAATTAAAGTTGATATTGAGTCTTTAATAAATGATATATACTTCAGTAAGAAGTACCTTAACAGTATTATAATTACTGTAACACTTAAAACTATTTCTCGTACTTGTGTCATTGAGTACGATCACAGGGTTTGTCTAGATACCCCACGTCGGCGCTAGGTTGTACCTAGCGCCTGGCCTTACTGTAGCTTAAGCTACCCCGCTCCCCCCACAAATACTTTTCCACAGCGCGTACCTCCATGATTCACACCGCACTAAGCCACTAAGGCGCGGCACCTGCGCGTCCCCTACAGGCACCGCAGGTGTACTTTAAAAGCACCTGCGCGCACACCCATTTGCACGGGCAGGTTGGCCGTATCTCATTGCGGGTATGCACCACACCCACACACCCAGCTCAACAAACTCCTTCCCTGCAAAGGGAAGGTGGCCCGAAGGGCCGGAAGGGTTTACTTCAGAAAACAGCAACAATCTTTCAGCGTTACCAAACTTTCAGCCCGCGGCAGCGCAGGCGCAGCGCTGTCTGAGGGCCGCCTCGGCCCGAGTTCGCTGCGTCGAGCAGCCGTGTGGCGGAGGCCCCGCGGCCCCGGAGCGGTACAAGAAAGCAGTTTTATAGACAAGACCGCTACACATCAGCAAGCACAAACAGTTACTCATACATCACAAACACAGAGCGGGGCCAGCGCTCAAGGCACGGCCACCCTCTACCACCTCCGCGCATTCGTCCGCCAGTGCAGCATGACGGCCCTGGTCAACTGGTGCTACGACCTATATGAAGAAATCCGCAATACCGGCGGAGCCGCAGTAACATTCTACATGGAAGCCACCTTATTGCAAGGCACCCTCATGGCCCAGTTCGACGACGAAGGAAACAGAAGAGGCTTTTACCTCCCCATCCGCGCCGACAAGCGCCACCAGCCCGCCAAAGTCCAGCGCATACAGGCCATGGCCGGCTGGTGGGAGCGCGGCAAAGTCATCTACGACCATTCCCAGCTCGCTGACGCCGACATGAACCGCGGTATCAACCAACTGCTCGCCTTCGAGCCCGGCTCCCGCCTCCACGACGACGGCCCCGACGCCGACGAAGGTGCCATCAACCTCCTAAACCCCACATCCTACACCGCCCCGCCACCCATCATCATCCCCCGCCGTACCCGTGTGTACTAGCCATCGCCAATAAATTGAGTACCACCATTACCCCACATTTATTACGAAAGAAGTGCAGGCATGGCGCTAGGTTGCTATTTTCTATCTTTACCACCTCGTATGCACTCCTTAATTCAGCCCATAGGTGCCCTGCTTCGCAAAGAAGTGGCCAGTTTTTTCAATTCCCTCATTGCTTACGTAGTGTGGGGCGTATTTCTGCTGGGCATCGGGTTGTACTTCTGGCTCTTCCCAGGCAATGTGCTCCAGAGCGGCCTTGCCGAGATGGATACACTCTTCAGTTATGGCCCGCTGTTCCTCTTGCTGCTTATGCCAGCCATCACCATGCGCAGCATCGCCGATGAAGTGCGCAGCGGCACGCTGGAACTGCTCCTCACGCGGCCCATCAGCATACGCCAGCTTATACTGGGCAAGTACCTTGCATCTGTGGTACTGCTGCTCCTCACTTTGTTGCCCACATTGGTGTATGTAGGCACGCTCCTATACCTCGGCAACCCACCCAGCAACCTGGACGGCGGCGCCACCCTAGGAGCCTACCTGGGCCTCTTTGCCGTAGGATGCGTGTTTGCCGCCATCGGCATTTGCTGCTCTGCGCTGACAGAAAATACCATTGTAGCATTTATACTGGCTGCATTTATCTGCTATTTTCTATACGCTGGTTTTGATCTGCTGGCTGAGCTCCCCACGCTTACAAGCATCGGAACACTGCTGCTACAGTTTGGCCTGCACGAGCACTACCAGAGCATTAGCCGTGGCGTGGTAGATACGCGTGATGTGCTTTACTTCCTATCTGCAATCGTACTCTTTCTCGGCCTCAGCGAAGTTACACTGGACCGCCGCCGTTAATACATACATGGAACCTACGCCCCCTACCGAGCCCACACCCAAGCCGATATCTCCCTGGTTGAAACCAGCGGTACTGCTAATCGCGCTTGTTGCTGCCAACATACTGGGCGCTGAATTCTTCTGGCGGTTTGACCTCACCGCTGAGGGGCGGTTCTCGCTCAGCCCCGTAACCTTACAGACGCTGGACAGCTTGCAAGCACCTGTCACCTTTCGCGTATATACGGAAGGCGACTACCCCCCTACCCTGAAACGCTTCCAGGGTGCTGTAAAAACCCTTTTGCAGGAAATGAAAGCTTATGGTGGTAGCACATTCCAACTACAGTTTATCAATCCGCAGGAAGATACTGCAGCCCGGCGTCGCTTTGCACGCATGGGCTTGCAGCCATTGCCGGTGCGCATCACTCAAAACGAAATGCAACGCAGCGAAACATACTTCTATCCGTTTGCCAGTATCATTTATGACAACAAAGAGGAAGTAATAGACCTGATAAAAGGTACCACAGCCGAACGTGAAGTAAATCTGCTAAAAGGTGAGCAGGAATTGGAGTATAAGCTTACCACCAGCCTGCGGCGGCTGGCGCTTAAGCGGCGACCCACCGTTGGCCTTTTACAGGGGCAGAAAGAATACAACAGGACCCAGATTCCATATTTTCTGCAGGAAGCATCTCAGTTTTATGGGATACTACCCATCACATTGCAGCCCGGTATCCAGCTCGTACCGGCCGGTACACCCCCAACCGGTGGCGTGCTACCGCTGGATGTACTGCTGGTAGCGCAGCCGGATGCGCCGTTTTCAGAACCTGAAAAGTATATACTGGACCAGTACCTGTTGCGCGGTGGCAAAATACTCTGGCTGCTGGACAACCAGCGCATTGACGACATCTCACTGGAACAACAGGGCAGCACGCTGACACAACCCCGCAGCCTGAATCTGGATGACCTGTTTTTCAACTACGGGCTAAAAGTTAATTACGATCTTACACAAGATGCGCTTTGCGGCTTTATAGATGCCGTTCGGACTGAAAACGGGCGTGACCGGCTAAGCCAGGAGCGCTGGCTTTATTTCCCGCTGATACGTAAGCTGGAGCCCCACCCGGTAACCAAGAACATAGATGCGGTACTGCTGCGCTACGCCAGCACGATTGACACACTAAAACGTGCGGGCATTACGCACACGCCTATCCTGCGCAGTTCGCCCTATAGCCGCACCCTCAGCGGCAGCATACTCATCAACTTCACACAGACACTTAGCAACCCACCCACGCCGGAGATGTTCCGCAGCCCAACGGGTAAACCACTGGGTTTACGCGTGCTGGGCGCAAGTGTAGAAGGCAGATTCCGGTCGGTATTTGCGGGGCGCAGCATACCAGATGCTACTAGCAGCACCCTACCCTTTCTGGAAACGGGCAATGGGCAGGGCAAGATGATCATATATGCCGATGGCGCGCTAATACTAGGTAACCACAGCCGCGCGGGGAACCCCAGCCTACCGGTAGACAACCGCCTGCTGCTACTGAATAGTATAGACTGGCTCATCGGTGATGCCGCACTGACTGACATACGCGCCCGCGAAGTGCAGGTGCGCACCCTAGATGCCCAGCGTGTGCTGGGGCATGAAACCAGCATACGCCTGATAAACATTGCGCTGCCACTCCTCTTGGTAGTGGTGTTTGGTGCGGTGCGCTACTATATGCGCAAACGCCGGCATGAGGGGTAATTGAGAAGAAAGATACGCGGTTTCGCAGGAATGGTGTGGTGAAGTTTTTAGAAATGTTCTTTTGCTAAACTTAGTAGAGAAAACACTACAACAAAACATTGAGCCTAGGCAGCAATAAAAAACCCCAGCTGCGTGGCTGGGGTTTTTTATTAAAGGTACCAGGTGGGGCTTAGTAGCCAGGGTTTTGTGTTAGTACGTCAGAACCTATTGCATTTATCTCCCTGAATGGGATAGGGAAGACAAACAAATTGTCAGTAGCTAACGCGCCTGCCGTCGGAAAACGTGGAAGCCTCGCATTTTGGAGTAACACAGAACCATTCCTGCGTAGGTCCCATAAGCGTGCGCCCTCTAAGTATAATTCACGTTCTCTCTCTAACAAAACATTAGCTAATGTTGCTGTACCAAGCGCAGGAGCTGAGGGATTTGCACGCTGAAAAACGGTATTCAAATCTGTAAGCGGGGCAATGCCACCTATAGAAGTTGCCGTTCTCACGCTACACTCTGCACGTATGAGATACATCTCGGCAAGTCTCATCAATGTAAAGTCCTGCTCAGGAGATGATGGAGAAAACTTAAGAGTAGAATATTGATTATACCCTAACCCTATTATATCATCAGATACCATTAGGTTGTTAACCCTTAAATCTCCTGCGGGGAAAGTAGAAGCTACCCAAGCAGGCGACATTAGAACGTCACCATTACGTCCGCCTAAATCTGGGGGCAAATAATACAAAGCTAAGCTTGTACCACCAGCAACATTCTGTGGATTTCGCTTAAGTGCCCAAATTGCTTCTGAGTTATTTTCAGTAGTGAAAGCAGTTAGCGGATTTGTCGTCAGTGTGTACCCTCCGTTTACAATTACATTGTCAGCTTCCGCTCCTGCCAGTGCATAATTACCTCTTATAAGATGTACACGCGCCAGCCAAGCAGATGCCACGAAACGATTTGCTCTGCCTTCTCCGCTAGAAGCAGTTGGCAATAGTGTCTTGGCCTCATTCAGATCTGCAATTATCTGGGTGTAAACATCTGCAATAGGGCTCCGCGGTATACGAAGTGTAGATGAAATTGATGCGGCATCAGAGGGTGTCTCTGTAGTTATCAGTGGAACTCCCAAAGCAGGGTTAGAGGTAGACCCATAGTGCTTAATCAACTCAAAATACATAGCTGCCCTTATAAAAAGTGCTTCGCCGCGAATCCTGTTCCTCGTAGCAGTAGTTGTGGCCAAGTTCAACTTCGCAATTGCTTTGTTGGTCATGTAAATAGCCCTATAAGCATCTGTCCATAGGTTGGCCACAAAAGTGTTTGTTAAAGTGAGCGTTTTTGAATAAGCCTCACTCGGCTGAGCAAATGTGCCATTCCATACTACATAGGATCTAGGATTTGTTTCAAAATCAATTCCCGTAGAGTTATCTGCAGAAATTAACTCGCTTAAGAAGATTGCATTTGCACCGAAAAGATTATTGCTGACAAAGGCCCTGAAGTAAGCGCCATTCATCCAGCTCTCTAAGTCCTTTTGGGTATTTAAAGCTTCTTCGATGTCAACGTCGTTGCGCGGCTCGAATTCAAAAGCCTTCTTGTTGCAGGACGTTGTAAACAACAACGCCGTACATACCAGGCTACTTATGATAAGTTTGAATAAAGTCTTCATAGTGTTTTTTAAAACTGCTGAGATTGTGATTTAGAACCCAATGTTCACACCAAATATGTAAGAACGTGCCTGAGGCGCTGTGTAAAAATCTTGTCCCAACGAAACCTGTGTTTGTGCAGTCAAGAAAGTGTTACGTCCCTGTGTAAAGCTAACCTCAGGATCAGCACCAGGATAGGCAGTAATAGTGATAAGATTTTGTCCAGTAAAATAAAATCTAGCGGAACGCATCCCTAGCACTTTTACGAACCTCTGTGGAATGGTATATCCTATTGTAAGCGTTTTCAACCTTACGTAATCTGCTTTATAAACAAAACGTGATGAAGGATCGCCTCCATTTGATTGTCCAAATCTGGCTTGAGGAACATCTGTTATTTGACCTGGCGTAGTCCACCTACGAACTATATCCGTCGTTTGATTATCACGGCCACCGCCAAACTGTGCAGTCATAAACTTCGCTCCTGCATTGTAAACATAACCGCCAAAAGAACATTGCCAGAACATGTTTACATCAAACCCATAGATAGTCAATGAGTTGTTAAACCCTAACTGCCATGGGTGTATAGGCGGGCCAATGAATTGTTGTGCTTGTGATAGAGCGAGGTTGTAGTCGTTGGTAGGATTGCCATCAGGTCCTACAAACAGCGCGTCTCCATTCTGTGGGTTTACACCATAATATTTCGGCACAAAAAAACCGCCAATCGGCAAACCAGTTGCCACACGGCCAACCTCATCGAAACCGACTGGAATAATCTGTCCATCTGTGTTTGTTAAACGATTTTCATTGAATGAGAAGTTAACGCTTGATGTCAAACGAATTTTAGCTTGATCAATAACAACTCCCGTAATAACACCCTCAATACCTGTGTTCAGCACGTTACCCACATTGGCTTGAACGTTTGTGAAACCCGAAACACCGGGAACCTGCCGTGTCAAAAGTAAGTCGCGTGTATCCTTACGGTACCAGTCAACTGTAATTGAAATACGGTCTTTAAGCAGGCTCATGTCAACACCAAAGTCGTATTGCAAAGTGCTTTCCCATTTTAGCTCTGAGTTGCTAGACGCCGTAGTAGGCTGCAAACCTGTTGTTAACTTATAACCTACTTGCTGTGCAAAGCTGCGGTAGGCAAAATCTCCAAATTCCTGATTTCCTGTTAAGCCAATACTAAAACGTGGCTTTAGAGAGGTGAATATCCCATTGTCTTTAAACCAGGGCTCCTCCGTGACTATCCAACCCACGGAAACCGAAGGGAAATAGCCCCACCTGTTTTTAGGTCCAAATCTAGAGGAGTAATCACCACGATAACTCGCCCCTAACAAGTACCTATCCTTAAAGCGATAGTTTACACGCGCAAACCACCCATGGGTAACATATCCATTACCACCTCCTCTACCAGCTGTGATTCGAGCAGCTGAACTTACATCCCTATACTGATCGTTGGGCAATCCTTCACCAGTTACACTGTTAAAATCACCTGCACCACGAGTATACTGCCAGCCCGCAATGGCTTGAATGGCATGGTTGTCAGCGATAATCTTCTTGTACTCGAAAAAATTGTTTGTGTTCCAAGTAACGTAGCTAGTGTAATTGTTTGAAGCGTAGCCACCACTGCGCTGAATGCCCAGTGTTGTTCTCTCACTCGTCCACTGAATTTCGTTTTGGTGTGTCCAATCTAAACCTGCTTCTGAGCGGAAAGTCAAATCGGGGATCAACTCAAAACTTACATAAAAGTTGTTTATCGTTCTAACTCCTAGAGAGTTTAGGGTATTTTTACCCAGATAGTTAAGTGGGTTATCATACCCTGTAATTGGATCGGCTAGCCATGGTGAACCTGTAGCTGGTTCGTTAAACGGGATAACTGGTGCTAAAGCGACCGCTTGAGTAAGGGATTGAAATTGATTGTCTGCAAATGACCTGACATTAGCTGTTCTGTAAAGGCTGGTGCTGGTTCCAACTTTTATCTTGTTTGATATCGCGTGATCAAGATTAATTCTAGCTGTAGAACGCGTAAACGATTGGCCACGTAAAATCCCGTTTTGTTCGTTATGGGTAACACCTAAGAAAAACTGAGTTTTTTCGTTACCACCACTCACGTTTACATCAATCTGCTGGTTTACACCCTTTTGGTATATCTCCTTTTCCCAATCAGTGGTATTTGTTGTTGAAACACCGCGTGCAATATTAGTGGCACTACCAAAGTTGATTAAACCAAATCCAGTATTGGCCCGCGCTTCATTAATGATTAGGGCATAATCTGGGCTGCTTAAGTAACCTCTATAGCGTGTGGGTTCGCTTACGCCATAGTAGTAACCTATGTTGACATTGGTTCTTCCTACTTTACCACGTTTTGTTGTTATAATGATAACACCGTTGGAAGCTCTTGAGCCATAAATAGCAGACGCATACCCATCTTTAAGTACATCTACACTTTCAATGTCGTTTGGGTTGATATCAGCCATTGGATTGGTTGCTTCACCCGTTAGATTATCAAGGTTTTGCGTTGTTATGGGTATACCATCCACAACATACAACGGCTGGCTGCTAGCGTTGATTGACGCAGCGCCACGAATTCTAACTTGAACAGCCTGACCTAAACGACCACTACCTTGTTGAACAAATATACCGGGGATACGACCTTGTAGTGCATTTTCAACACTGTTAACAGGTAAGTTCTGAATGTCATTACCTGATATGGTTGAATAAGAGCCGGTAACTTCCTTTCGAGATTGCTGACCAAAACCAACAACAACTACTTCATCCAATTTCAGCACATCTTCTTGCATGCTGATGTTCAGGCCGGCACTCTGGGCGTCGATTGAAACCTCCTGGATTTTGTAGCCTACATAGTTTACACGCAACAACTGGCTGCCTGTGGCATCGGCCTGCAGGTCAAACTCGCCGTTCGCATTGGTAAAGCCGCCGGTGATTACATTTTTGCTGGCTGCATTAAGAATCGTAACGGTAGCACCTACCATGGGCTCGCCGTTCGCATCTACGATGCGGCCATTTACGCGGCGCTTGCCAGCTTGGGGCTGGGTGGGTTGATCTTGGCCGCCCCCGCTCCCGCGGGTGCGAACATCCGTTTGCGCGTAAGCCAATAAGCTCACGCACAGCACAATAAGTAAGGTAAAGAGTCTTTTCATACGTAAGAATTAACGCTAGTTCACAAAACCTAGACCGCCAAAAATAGAAAGTTTTATTATGTAATTTAACACTTGGCTTAACAATTTTTAAACATTGAGGGCTTTATTGAAACTTTTTTCAATTCTGAGACCTTATAACGAGTCATTATTCTTCGACTCTGGGACTGGACTGTAATCCCGGCTACCTAGCCCAAACCCTGTTATGCTTTAATTACATATATATGTATGTATGTATACATGCGCATAACCATGTAGAGCTATGTGTTTGGCTTGCGTCTTGGGGAATGTGCATAGCTAAATGGCTGATAATTAGCACAAAGCAATGGGCACGACCCAGTTGTCCACAGGCATTTGCTTGCCCTAGGCATACCGCTAACTTTGCGACTTCTCTTGAAACTAACTGACTTCTATAACCTACAATGAGTTTCGTCGCATCCTCTGGCGAATTGCAAAAGCAGCTGGCCCTGATAGCCGGTGTGGTACCAGCCAAAAGCGTATTGCCTATCATTCAAAACATCCATTTCAAGCTGGCTAAAGGCATTTTAACGCTTACAGCCACGGATCTGGACAATACCCTGCAAACCACCCTGCCCGTAGAACAGCTGGGCAAGGAGAACATGGATGTGGCCCTGCCCGCAAAACTACTGCTAGACATACTCAAGGCCCTGCCTGAGCAGCCCGTAACCTTTAAGCTGCAGCCTGAAAGCTTTGCCATCAGCCTTACTACGGACAATGGTGAGTACGAACTGACCGGTGCCAATGGCAAAGACTTCCCTACCATGCCCAGCGCAGCCAATACAGAGCAGATCAGCATGCCGCTGCCAGTACTGGCAAAAGCAATAAACAAAACGCTCTTTGCAGCCAGCACGGATGAATTGAAGCCAGCGCTGAATGGCATGTTCTTCGATTTCAAAACAAATGGGGCCACTTTTGTAGCCACGGATGCCCACAGGCTGGTTCGCTATCGGCGCACAGACATAACTGTGAAGAAGGAGGTAAACTTCATTCTACCCCAGAAAGCCCTAAAGCTACTGGTGGCAGCTGCTGGCAGCAATGCTGATAACATATATATAGAGTACAACAAGAGCAATGCCTTCTTCAAGTTTGGCACCACGCAACTGGTGTGCCGCCTTATAGATGCCAAATTCCCGGATTATGACAACGTCATCCCCAAGAAAAGCAGCAGCAAAGCAGTAATGACCAAGCGGGAGCTGCTGGGCAGCATGCGCCGGCTGGACATTTTCAGCAACAAGACCACCCACCTGGGCAGGTTCAAGCTTAACGGCAATGTGCTGGAAGTGAACAGTGAAGACACAGACTTTGCTAATAAAGCCAAAGAGACGCTGAACTGCCTATATGATGGCGGCGAACTGGAAATCGGGTTTAACATTGCGCTGATGTCGGATATAATCTCAAATGTGGAGACGGATGACGTTACACTAGAGCTGGAAAGCCCCAGCCGTGCAGCGGTGGTATTGCCCAGTTCCCAAGAAAATGGCGAAAATGTGCTCATGCTGCTGATGCCTGTGATGTTGAGTACAGCCTATTAATGGCGTGTGGGTACGCAAATACCGCAGCTATCAAGAAGCTACCTTGCAAGGTAGCTTCTTGATTTTTAGGGACTTACGGATTGTTAACAGAATATTGCCTATTATACCTACGGAAAAACTAAGGCAAAAACATCCACAATTGCGTTTTTGAATTGGGCTAATTGTTTGATTGTAAGCTGAATTCCCCTAATTTCGAGGCGTTTTTAAGATTACAGTAAAACACTAGCGTTTTTTACCTACCCCAAATTTTACCCAGCCCTATTGGCTGAATTCTCTCTATCAGCATGTAGCGTACCCACACTTTTGCCACTGCCGCTTAATGAAGCACTTCTGTTACTCATTTAATTCTGAAACTTTTACCTACGAGCGCATACACTTCTGTGTAAAGGGTTTTGTGCGTTCTGTAGGGTATGCTGTACTGTGCGGGCTAGTGTGTGGCGCTCTCTTGGTGGGCTATCTCTCTTTTAACAACCTGCACCTGGAAGACAATGTGTTTGCAGAACGCAACAGCATGATGGTAGCTAAGATTAACGTTCAGACGGAAATGCTGGCGAACCTGCAAGCCTCGCTGAATGACTTACACCTGAAAGACAACAGCTACTACCGAAGCATCCTAAACATGGATAAGATAGACCCCTCACTATGGAATGGTGGTACGGGTGGTAGTGACAGGTTTAGTGTACTGCAGCCCACAGTCCTGCAAACCCCATCGATATTGCTGGAAAAACTTTCTTACCAAACCCGCTTACAAGTGAGCAGTTTTGATGCGCTGGAGAAAATAGCTGAAGAGAAAAGCGAAGAGCTACGCCACGTGCCCGCGATCAGGCCGCTGAATGGGTATGTGGTAAGTGGCTTTGGCTACCGTCGTGCAGCAGCCCGCCACACCCACGCCGAGTTTCATCCCGGTATTGATTTTGATGCTGACACAGGCACACCAGTTCGGTCAACGGGTGCGGGTGTTATCATTACATCGGGCGCACCTGAGAGTGGCTATGGAATACAAATCGTGGTTGATCATGGCTTTGGCTACAAAACGCGCTATGCCCACCTGAGCAAGGTGGCCGTAACAGCGGGGCAGCAGGTAAAGCGTGGTGAGGTTATCGGTTATTCGGGAAACACAGGGTATAGCACTGGCCCGCACCTGCACTATGAAGTGATACGCCACAGCAGCACAGTAAACCCATACGACTTTTTCTATGCTACCTCTGCGGACATGGACTTCGAAAGCGAGTAAGGGATACTAACATATTCTCAAAAGCCTCTTGACCTACAAGGGGCTTTTTTATTGAGCGGCAACCTATGAAGCAAGAGATGTGAATGCCTTATCTTTGTATAAACTCTGAATGCAAGCCGCGTCAATTCAACTGGGCAAATTATTTTAGGCGCGCATGAACGCAATTTTTCTAGACCGTGACGGTACGCTGATACGCGAACCGGATGACTTTCGTATTGACTCGCTGCAGAAGCTCACGCTCTTGCCGCATGTGATTGGTAGCTTAAAGCAACTACAAGATGCCGGGTATTCCCTCGTAATCGTAAGCAACCAAGACGGGCTAGGAAGCGACGAATTCCCCCAAGCAGATTTTGATGTGCCGCAGGCCAAAATGCTGGAACTCTTTACGGGTGAGGGGGTGCAGTTTGTGGCTGTATTTGTAGATGGGCATTACGCCCACGAGAACCACCCGAACCGAAAACCGGGCACCGGCATGGTAGATACATTTGTGGCCGAAAACAAAGTAAACCTGGCGGGCAGCTATATGGTAGGCGACCGCAAGACGGATGCACTGTTTGCACGAAACCTGGGTGTGCAGAGCCTGACTATAAAAGACCCCCTAAGCAATGACGGTGATGCCCGCTGTGCAGATGTGCCCGTGCAGCCCACGACTACTTTTACTGAATGGCGTGCGCTCACACAGCATATCTTGAGAAAAACTTAGTACGTGTTACACTTTCACTTCTTTCCACTTGCCACGCTTAAAGTAGTACCAGGCGGCAAGCGCGATAAGTGTTTCGGCAGCAGGGATGGCAATGAAAGCGCCAGTTGATTTCAAGTCCATGCTGATGGCCAGGAAGTAGGCCAGCGGAATCTGAAACAGCCAGAAGCCCACGAAGTTGATAAGGGTAGGGGTACGCGTATCGCCGGCGCCATTCAGGGCCTGCGTCATGACCATGCCAATGCCATAGAAGATATAGCCGGAGCCAATGATTTGTAATGCCAGTGCACCATAGGCTACCACGGCTTCGTCTTGTGTGAAGATGCGCATGATGGGGCCCGCGAAGAAGGTGAAGAGTACTACTACAAAACCCATGAATATGGCATTGTAACGGGCGGTGATTAACACACTCTGCTCAGCGCGATGTGGCAGCCCTGCCCCCAGGTTCTGGCCCACCAACGTAGCGGCGGCATTGCTAAGGCCCCATGCAGGGAGTATAAAGAACACTACATTGCGTATCGCAATCTGGTAGCCTGCCGAAGCTGTAGTGCCACCGGTTTTAGCTACCAACCATGCAAGCACGATCCAGCTACCACTGGCAATGATAAACTGCAACGTGGCAGGCCAGGCAATGGTGACTACGGATTTTGTTAACGAAACATCCATGCCGAAATGCTGCGCCCGAAACTTAAGTATACCACTACCCTTAAACAGATGGTAGCACTGATAAAGCACGCCTGAGCCGCGGCCGATGACAGTGCGATGGCGGCACCCTTCAGCCCAAAGAAGTGTATGAAAATAGGGCAGAGGATGATATTGATAACACTGGCAAGCCACAGGCTCTTCATGGCCATGGCAGCATTGCCCGCGCCGCGAAAAATGCCATTGATGAGAAACAACAACATAATAACCAGGCTGCTGCCCAGCATGATGCGCGTAAACACAGCCCCCTCGGCCACCACCTCGCTGCTGGCACCCATGAGCCCCAGAATATCCCCTGCAAAGACGATGCCGATAACACTAAGCGCCGCTGTAACGATAAGCGCAACAAGGATAGACTGCGCACCCGCATGGGCTGCGGACTCAGGGTCTTTTTCACCAATGCGGCGCGCCACAATCGCGGTAGCTGCTGTGCTCAGGCCAATGGCTACAGAGTAGATGATGGTTATGACCGATTCAGTGAGACCTACAGTCGCGATGGCGTTCTGACCCAGCCTGCTTACAAAAAATATGTCAACTACGGCAAATACACTCTCCAGGCTGAGCTCCAAAATCATGGGGATGGCTAGTAGGAATACGGCACGGCGTAGGTTGCCCTGTGTGTAGTCCATCTCCTCGCCGTTTAGCGACTGGCGAATCACTGCGATTGCCCTATGGAGGAAGCTGCTGTTTGTTTGTGTTTGCATGAGGAATAAAGATGCAAAAGGCGGGCAAAGATAGCTCGCTCATTTTACAGTAAAACCGTCTGTTCGATTATTTGGCGGCTAGCATTAGCGATTACTTGGCGCGGTAGTGGTTGGCAAGTAATAGATTGCCCAAGAAAGGAAATACGCCGAAGGTATGGCTTACAGGTATTGTAAGGACATGCTAAAAAAAATGCTTGAAGAATGATAGCACCCTTTGGGTATGCTCCTACTGTTACAAACTGGGTAGCGATCAGAGTAATGCTTTAAGTGTAGTATAACGCTCCGGTGTAATGCCCAGGCGGCGCAACCAGTTGTTAAAATACAAGTCCAGTTCCGCACTGCGGGGGTGCGTTGCTTTGTGGTACAGCTCAAAATCTTTGCAGTTCTGCACCTTGTCTGCTATCAGCATTTGGTTCACTTCGGGCAGTGGCGACAAGCGAATTTCATCTACGTGCGCTATAGTTCTGTGGGATAGATACTCGTTGGCTACCGAACGATACTCCATGACCAGCAACACAACAGCAGCATCAAAACTATAGCTGGTGTAGTTGGCTGCCAGGTCTTTATCTGCTTGCAGGATAGGATGCAGGCAATAGGCACGTTGCGCGATTTCAGGTGCCTCAATTGCACGCAGTACGCGTAGGCCATCGTCAATGTGCTGTATCAGCCGAACGCCACTACGCTTCGCTACCTAGTCGCCATAGTAGGTTTTGATGAGTGCATATTCCGGCCAGTTCATGCTGTTTGTTTGGGTAAACTCAGGCTTTGTCGTAGGCTGACTGCAGCGCAGCAATATCCAACTTTTTCATTGGCATCATAGTTTGCATCACGGCTTGGGCCTTTTTAGGGTTAGGATCTGTCATCAGTTTAATGAGTGCAGTGGGCACTACTTACCAAGTTAAACCAAACTTATCTGTAAGCCAGCCACACTGTATTTCCTGGCCGCCTTCGGTCAATTTGTCCCAGTAATGGTCCACCTCTTGCTGGTTTTCGCAGTTCACCAAAAAAGATACACCCCCTGAGAAGCTGTACATGGGTCCGCCGTTCAGGGCTGTGAAGTGCTGGCCCGCCAGCTCAAAGTCCACCGTCAGCACAGTTCCTTTGGGCAGTCTGGCAAAATCACCATTGTACAGCACCTTGTGGATTTTAGAATGCGGGAAGATGCCAACGTAATGGTTCACGGCTTCTTCGGCCTGGGTATCGAACCACAGGAAGGGGGTAATTTTCTGTATCATCGTTGTTGGGTTTTGGGGTGGTTATTCATTCTCTACATGCTTCTTAAAATTATTCAGAATGGCCTGCCAGCCGTTCTGTTGCAGTTCAATGCTGTTCGTACCCTCCGCTTCAAACCGTTCTACGATATGAATGCCCGCCTGCGTAGCAGAGAAAGCAATGTCTACCTGCCGACCATCATCCATGGTGTACGCAATGTGTTGGTGTTTTGCTACTTGCGTATAGGTACCGCCAAAGTCGAAGGCCATGCTACCATCTCGGGCTGCCATGCTGCTCGTAAACCTGCCGCCCACGTGCAGGTCGTTTTCGGCATGCGGCGTGTGCCAATCGTCGCTGGCATTGTTCCATTGCATGATGTGCGCGGGCTCCGTCCAACACTGCCATACTTTTTCGATGGGTGCCTGCACGGTGGCTTGTACTGTAATCGTTGTTTTGCTAACCATGGAAATATTTGTTAAGTTTTAGATACATAGTTAACCATCCACTCTATACCGAACTTATCAGTAAGCATACCGAAGTAAGCACCCCAGGGCGCTTTATCCAGCGGCATATTTACACGACCACCCTCAGCAAGCTTATGGAACAAATGGCTGGCCTCTGCCTCGCTGCTAGGCATCAGTGCAATGTTGAAGTCATCCCCTTTTACAGGCGTTCCCATCTTGGGGTGCGTATCGCAGCCCATGAGTACGCTATGAGGGCCTATAGGCAAGGCTACATGCATGATCCTGTCCATTGCCCTGCCAGACTCGGCTTGCATTTCAGGCGTGGACATATCCTTGTAGCGTTTCATGTCTTCAAACTCGCCACCAAATACAGATTTGTAGAAAGCGAATGCGGCTTCACAGGTGCCGTCGAACATCAAGTAAGGGCTAATTGCGGCCATGTCGTTTCAGGTTTAATGATTGAATGCAACAAAGCTAGCCCCACCGGCAACACCCCGAGGGGTGCGTAAACGGCAATGTGAGGGGTTGATTGCGACAAGCTATACCCTTAGTTTTGGGATATGAAGCATATTTCTATACTGGTTCCACACGGTTATGTTGCATTGGGGTGTATTGAGGGGCCTTTTATTCTGTTTAATCAGATCAATGCTTTTTTAGCGCAGGCTGGCAAGCCCCCAGTATTCAAGGTGCAGCTGGTGGGCCTAGACGGTGCACCCCAGGTTTATCATCGCCTGTTCAGCGTGCAGCCAGATGTTACACTGGCGGATGTGCAGCATACAGACCTCATTGTTATCCCCGCCGTAAATGGAGATATGCAGCAGGTGATAGCCGAAAACCAGGGATTTTTTCCATGGATAGTTAGCAATTACAAAACAGGCACGGAAGTGGCAAGTTTGTGTGTGGGCGCATTTTTACTTGCGGCTACAGGTTTGCTAGATGGTAAGAAGTGCTCAACACATTGGTCTATGCAGCATAACTTCTGTGAGATGTTTCCTCAGGTGAAGCTGGTTTCAGACCGAATCATTACCGATGAACACGGGGTGTATTCCAGCGGGGGTGCCAATTCTTTCTGGAACCTGCTGCTGTATCTGATAGAAAAATATGCGGATCGTGAAATGGCAATCTTGGCCTCAAAATATTATGCCATTGAGATAGACCGCATGACGCAGTCACCGTTTGCGATGTTTCATGGGCAGAAAACGCATGCCGATACTGAGGTGATGCAGGCGCAGCTCTACATTGAGCAGAACTACCATGAGAAAATCACAGTAGATAAACTAGCTACTATGCTGGCAGTTGGCCGCCGCAACCTTGAGCGCCGTTTCAAAAAAGCTACAGCCAACAGCATAGTTGAGTACATACAGCGGGTAAAGGTAGAAGCCGCAAAAATCAGCCTGGAATCTTCCCGGGAAAACGTGAATGAAGTGATGTATAAAGTAGGCTATACCGATAACAAAGCCTTTCGCACTATCTTTAAACGCATTACGGGTCTATCCCCGATTAGCTACCGCATGAAGTATAACCCTGAGCTGGCGGCATGATTTGTATAAACTACACACGATTTATTTATTTCTTTCCCTGTATCTCCGGGTAGTGTGCGTGCAGCCCCTGCACCACACGGTAAGCCGCCGGGCAGATGTAGGTGTTCTTTACAGTAAGGTCTAGTATTTGGTAAAAGCGGCTGCGGTCCGTATGGGGGTACTCGCGGCATGCAGCGGGCCGGTGGTCATACACGGTACAGGTATCATCGGTGTCCAGGAAAGGGCAGGGCGTTTGGGTAAGCACATAGGTGCCATCCGTGTCAAGCCGCAAATACTTTTCGATGAGCTGAGAGGGCTTGAGGCGCAGGTGGTGGGCCAGCCGGTCTACATCGCGGTTGGTAATGCGGGGGCTGGTGGTTTTGCAGCAGTTGGCGCACTGCTTACAATCTATTTCTTCAAACGCCTGGTTGTGCAGGGTGCCGGCCACGTCGTCCAGGTCGTCGGGGCGCTCTCGCTTCAGGCGTGCCATCAGCTTTTGGTTAGCAGGCAGGGCGCGGCGGGCAAAGTCTTTCAGGTTCAGCAGCAAGGCCTGCCAGGAAGTGGGGTTGGGAATCATGTTTTCAGGCTACCTGCGGGCTATCTTTCTGCAAAGCTATTGGTAATTGTGGTAGTTGTCGTAAAGCTTACGTTTCAGCGCTGATTCGCTACGTATATTGACGCAAGATTAGCTCATACCCCACTTACTACGTACCACCCCATGGCCAAGACCACTCCCGCCGGAACCGGCACCCCACTGCCCAACGGCGTAAAAAAATTAGACGTAGCCCTACAGGGCGGCGGTGCACACGGTGCCTTTACCTGGGGCGTGCTGGATTACTTCCTGGAACAACCGAGCCTATGGCTGGAGGGCATCTGTGGCACCAGCGCAGGTGCCGTGAATGGCGTGGTGCTGGCCTATGGCCTGCGTGTAGGCGGCTATGAGCGCGGGCGTGATGTGGCCAAAAAGCTGCTGCATACCTTCTGGGAAACTGTATCGAAATATGGCCAGCGAGGCATACTAAAGCCCAGCCCTTACGACAAACTATTTGGCGGTGGCAACATGGACCACTCACCAGGTTTTTACATGGTTCAGTGGCTTATGCAATACAGCAGCCCGTATGAGTTTAACCCCAGTAGCCAAAACCCGCTCCGCCAGATACTGCTAGACCTGGTAGATTTTGACGAATTACGTAAAAGCGAAGACCTGCGCCTGTTTGTATGTGCAACCAACGTGCGTAAAGGGCGTGCCAAGGTTTTTAAAATAAATGAAATGACGATTGATGCAGTGCTGGCAAGCGCCTGCCTGCCCTATCTATTCCCGGCTGTCACGATAGATGGCGAAGACTACTGGGATGGCGGCTTCATGGGTAACCCTCCCATCTACCCGCTGATTGATGGCACCCAATGTTCAGATATTCTGATTATTCAGATCAACCCCATTAACATCAAAGAAACGCCGCGCTCCAGTGCTGAAATACAAGACCGAATCAATGAGTTAAGTTTCAATGCCAGCCTCATGCTCGAGATGCGTAAGATTGTGTTGATAGAGAAATTACTGGAAGAGGGGCATAAATTTGACGGCCGATTCAGAAGCTTGAATTTCCATGTGATTAATCCTGAAGAAACGATTGCTCCACTAAACCTGAGTAGCAAACTGAATACCGATTGGGACTACCTGCTCTGGCTGCGCGATGTAGGCCGCAAGTATGCACGTGAGTGGTTTGAAACAAACTATGACTCAATAGGTGTTAAGAGCTCAGTAAACATGCGAGAAATGTATTTGTAAGCTACCCGCTAGCTTTTACTATAGCACAGGCTATGTGTTAACCAGAAAATTATGTTTTCTGGTTAACCAATTTTTCAAGTAACGCTTCCAGTTCTTTCTGGGCTACGGGTGTGCTAAACCCTTGGTATTTCGCTACTATTTTCCCTTCGGTATCCAGTAGGAATACGTAAGCAACTGACTTGTCTTTCCCGAACCAGGAATAGTATTTATCTCTATCGTCATACACAGTCACCACATTGGGGTGGCGCTGGGGCGCGATTCCTGCACGCATACCCCTATCAATAGACCCTGCACCCCATACCTGCTTGAAAAACTTTGCAAGCACTGGCAGCTCATAGTATTGAAACTTCTCTTTACCTAAGTACTTTGCCAAGATGGGCTCTGCCCAGCTATCTATTTGTTTCTGGGCCTGTTCCTCATAGGCAAGGGTTACCAAAGTAATCTTACCTTTCGAATCCGCTGGCAGCACCACCTGGGTGCCGGCCAAAGATTCTGAAGCAATTTTCGGGAATAAGTCGCCCACAGCTACGGTCCCATTCTCTTCGCTTTTCTGCCCATTGCAGCCACTAACACTTGTTAGTACAATGCTAACTAGCATACATTTAAAAATGAATTTCATGTTCATTCAGGTTTGTACTTTAATGATACGTCAGTTGAACAAGAAAAGTTCACATATCCTTTAAAGACGATGCTGAAAAAAGTCAAATACCTGTCCAGCGCGTAGTCAGATATCTATGCGCCGTTTAGGCCTGCCTACCCCAAGCGTATGCGGCTTTATCTTCAGTAGCAGTCATTTATAAGATGCTATAGATTACTCAAGCAGATGCGCCCGCAGCATCCACGCCATTTTCTCGTGGTTCTCCATCAGGCCGGTAAGGTAATCGGCAGTACCGTCATCGCCTAGTTCGCCCGCATGTTTTACATCAGTGCGTAGCTGGCGTATGAGCTGCTCGTGCCCGGCCAGTAGCATTTCAATAAACACAATACCTGCGTGGTGTACCGTACCAACTTGCTCTTCTATACGGCTGAGGTTTACAAAGTCTGCCAGTGTTGCAGGTGTGGGATGCCCCAAGGTGCGTATGCGTTCGGCGGTTTCGTCTATGAAGTCTTCTAGTTGTTCATACTGCGCCTCAAAAAATTTGTGCAACGCGTGAAAATCAGGCCCCTGCACATTCCAGTGTGCATTGCGTGTGAGTGTGTAGAGCACAAATTCATCCGCCAGCAGCGGCCCCAGCAGTTCGGCCAGCTTGGTGCGGTTTGCCTCTGAAATGCCGATATTAACTTTCATAGTGTGTTGTGGTTAGGCTGTGGCAGTTTTGCCAGAGCAAGTTAATGACCTCTGTGCAATCTTAGACGGGTTCTGAAATGCTTTACACCCACTTTTCGTTATGTATATACTAGGTAGTGAGTGCAGTGGCTTCGTAACTTAGCTATTCTATTTGCCACGTTCATGCTAGAAGGCCTGTGGGGCATAGCCCTGGTTTATACCTTGCTGCAGATACACCGCGAGGTGCAGCAGATGAAGTGGGACGACCCCCAGGTGCGTGCCCTGCGTGAACACGGCGTGGGCCATGACCTGGTGCAGCAGGGCGACTTTGCCGAGGCCCTGCGCTACTGCACCCATCAGCTACATGCCGGTGCCAGCAGCAAAGACTGCCTGTATTGGCTGCGTGCAGCCGCCCGCCTGGGCCTGGCCGATGCCGACAAAAAGATAACGGACGGCGAGCAACTGGAAAAGGCTATCGCTGACTGCAACGAAGCCTTGGCCCGTAACCTCTACTTAACTGCCGCTTACCGCATACGTGCCGCCTGCCACTACCACATGGGCGACTGGGTGCGTGCGGCTGAGAACCTGGAGTATGCCCTGCGGCTAGGCGAAGTAGACCCCACTGCATATCTACAGCAGGCCGATGTGCTGCAGCGCCTGGGCCGCACAGAGCATGCGGCTGCTGCCGCACAGCGCGCACGCCAGCTTACGGCCATGAATACGTAGCGGCCTTTTGTGTTTGCGTGCATTGCGCGTAAACTTGCGACATCATTGATTACATCCAAAGTGCCCAGCCCCAAACTCAGCGTCAACGTTAACAAGATTGCGCTGCTGCGCAACAGCCGTGGCGCCAATCGGCCCGATGTCCTGCAGGTAGCAGCAGACTGTGTACGGTTTGGTGCGCACGGCATCACCGTGCACCCGCGGCCCGATGGCCGGCACATCCGTACCGCCGACGTGTTTGCGCTTAAGCCATTTTGCGATACGCTGGGGGTTGAGTTTAACATAGAGGGCTACCCCACCCCAGACTTTATGCGGATGGTATGTGAAGTGAAACCTGCCCAGGTTACGCTGGTGCCTGATGCACCGGGGGCACTCACCAGCGATGCGGGCTGGGATGTGGTGCAGCACCGCGCATTGCTGCAAGAAGTAAATGCAGCATTTCATGCTGCGGGCATACGTGTATCACTGTTTATGGAATGTGATACTACGCTGATACAGCAAACCAAAGCTGTGGGTGCTGATAGAATAGAACTCTACACGGGCCCCTACGCGCAGGACTATGCCACAAACCCAGCGCTAGCCGTTGCGCCGTATGTTGCAGCAGCACATGCAGCGGCTGACACAGGCCTAGGCTTAAACGCTGGCCATGACCTTAGTTTGGAAAATCTACGCTACCTGAAAGAGAACCTCCCCGGCCTGCAAGAGGTTAGCATAGGCCATGCACTAATATGCGACGCGCTGTACCTGGGGCTGGAAGAGACGATAAAACGATACCGTGCTTGCCTCGCGTAGAGGGGACCCAAGTCGTAATACTTTATGAAGGGATTAATTCCTCCAGCGCCCTGTCCAAATACGCATAGTCACGGTAGCCGCGGCTGAGCTGCCAGTACTGGTCATGCCCCGTTTTGGGGTTCTTCTTGTTGCCATCTCTAAAAATAACCGTAGGAAAACCCGTAGCGCCCAGCCTTGCAGCATACATAAAGTCTTCGCGGGCTTTGTCGGCGTAGGTTATCATCGCCATGTCATCCACAAACTGGGCTGGGCTGGGCAGGTCTTGCTGGTAAGCTAGCTCTTCATACGTCTTGGGGTCGTTCAGGCTCTTGCCGTGCAGGAACATAGCCTGCTGCAATGCATGTGCAAAGCCTAATGCACGCTCAGGATACTTCGCCTTCACCACTGCAAGCGCAATGGCTGGCGGCTCACTATTTTGCATGTAGGCACCCTCCCGTAACAAAGCTTTATAGGCTTCGCCAAATTTTACACCGGTGCTCATTTCTACAGTAGGAATGGATTCCAGTATATACGAAGCCATACCGCCGATGGGCAGCACGCGGTCGCCCAGGGCCAGGCCGCCGCTCACCACAGTAAAAGTAAGCTGGCCGCCGTATTTCTCATGTAGCTGTTGCATCACGGGGCTAAAGCCGTAACACCAGCCGCAGAGGGCATCGTAGATATAAATGAGTTCACGGGTGGGCATGGAGGCAAATGTCTAAATAGTTACTGCAGACTGGTAATTGTGCAGCTACATATTTTTTATGTAGGTTACCAACGTTTTAATCCCTCTATATGTTTCGCAAACGTATTGTTATTCCCATTTTCCTAGGCCTGCTTATATATGGGCTGGCTGGCACACTTACAGCGCAGCTCCGACGAACGGGTGACGGCCTCACCGGCCACATAGAAATGCTAGGGGGTGCTGTGTTGCCTATCGGTACTTATGCAAGTACCAGCCCAGGCAGTGGTGCGCAGTTAGGTTTTATCATTGGGCCCCAAGTAAACTTCAAGTTAAAACGTGTACGTAATTTGCTCATTACCGCACACGCCACTTACCAACAAAACGCTTCAAAGTACAAAAATGATATATTCTTTTCTGACCCCTGGAAGATTTTTTGGTTACTGGCTGGTGTCACTTGGCAGTATCCGATAAATGATGAAGAAACTACTACTTTTGAAATCGGAGCGCTTATTGGCCCAGCATTTATATCAGCACCTACTGTTAGCTCTAATACAGAATCCATCCCTGGGCAAAACGTAACAGGTATTGGTTCTAATCTTAATCTGGCAATTCGATTTTCAATTAGTGATAGATTCACGATAAAAATAGGTACATCATATCAGAGTACCCGTGCACAGTATTCTACTGTTTCTAGTTTAGGACTACCTGTTTCTGCAGATAAATCTATAACCGCATTCAACTTTTTTACTGGTATCGGCTACAGGCTGCAGAGCAAATAAATCACACCCCCAGCCCCTTCACCGCCGGGCCCAATGCCGGGCTGGCTTCAATGATCTGGCCCTCGTCGTCTCTAGTATAAAAGCGCGTAGTTACCTGGTTTCGCTCATACAGATAAGCCTGGTAGCGCGGGCTGTTTTGTGCGCGCTCATGCACCACGGCTTCCCAAGTCTCGGCCAGGCCCATCAGCAGCTCGCATACTTCACGTACAGCATGCTCGCCGCCGGTATGTGCCGTGATGTAGTCTACCACTTTGTGATCGCGGGCATAGCGCTCCAGTAGCGGGCTTGCGCCGCGGCGGCACATTAGGCTTAGTCCCACCTCGACAGCGACGTTTAAGTCCAGGACATCGTCCCATACATACAGCGCATTGTCTGGCTGCAGTTTGTTGTGATAAGTAAGGTGGCCCCAGGCTTCTTTCTTGTCTTTCATTTTGTAATACACCGAGTGAAAATGCTCACGCCGCGCCAGGCTGATGGCTGCCGGGTTGGGCTCGCCCGTGATGATGGCCACATAGGGCAGCTTGTCGTTTTGCAGCCAATAGGCAAAGCGTAGCAGGTTCAGCCCCATGCTGTCGGGCTCGCTGTAAGGGCTCACGCCATCGGCACCTTTTTCGCCGCGGTTCCACACACCGTCCCAGTCAAAGAGGTACGCCGAGCAGGCATTGAATACCTTAACAATTTCTTCAGGCGGGCTTACAAAATCAGCACCCCGCGCGAAGAAGATGGCGGCTACGTCTTTTAAAACAGGCATGCCTGCAAGTTATAAAACCTGCAGGCGCCTGAAACACAAAACAACAAAGCCAGTAAACCTATCAGGCTTACGGCATTTGCTGCGCTGTAGGCACAGAAGTTTTGCGTAAAAAAACTACCCCTACTATGATGAGCCACACCAGCCACAGTGTGCTGCCTAAAAAGCCCGCGGGTTCCCACACAGGGAATGCAGGTATCACGCTTTGAAACAGCTCCGCTTGCGCCACCAGGTAAATAGCTGATGCACCATAGCCAAACCACGCCACCCATTCCGCTGTATAGCCATGACGAACCAACGCTGAAGCCAGCACTACCGTCCAGACTATGGTAAATAGCTGGCCGATGTGCTCACCCAGCAGCACACCCCCAAACTGATGAAACGCCTGGAACACTACTGTCGCTGCAGCGCGTGTGGCGGGGTCATTGCTGGTGGTGTAAATGGTAGCAAGGATAGGTACTACAAACGTCCAGCGTAACAACCCAACCAGTTGCGTTACGATGGAGATTACGCCGAGCGTGGTAGCCAGCCGCACATACCGGGCCTGCCCCTCCAGCAGCTGGCCCAGCAGCACATAGGCACCCAGCAGCGGTAAGCCTGTTATGGCGAATGCAAACCAGACAGCAATCAAAGTAGATCCGCCTTGATGAAAGCGATTCAGCACGTCACCTGCTTCTTGCCGCAACACTGCTGGGTAGTCAAAAATGATACCCAGAATGGTATAAGGCACCAGCACCAATGCTGCGCCACTTATCAGTAACCACCCGATAGTGGCATGCAAAGATTGTATTTTCTTCATGATTTGTTAAATATTAATACGCTCGCTGAAAGCATACCTCTACTATATTTTGCTTTCCGCGAGCGTATTCAGATTATTTGAAAAAGATAGAATAGCTGATACCCGGTGTGGGGTTCAGGCGCCAGCCTTTGTTACCTGAGTACGAAGCTGCTACGCCCAGCCGCAGCGCGAGCCCTTTCCACACCATCCACCTAAACCCCACATCGCCTATAACGCCGTTCTGGTCAGGCTCTTTGGCATCCAGCGCCTGCAAGTAGGATACGGAGGTATAGAATGACGACGGATTCTCACGCTTGCCCACAGGCAGAAACCAGAAGCTTGCCCCTATTCTTAAAAAGGAGGACGTCTGTCCGCTACAATTGGCGTCGTTTGTAAGAATGGTAGGGTAATAGCCCGCATGCACCGATACCTGGCGGTAGCGGTACTCGAGGCCCGTGCTGGGGTTGCGAAAGCCATTAATGCTCAGCTCATGTTTTGAGAAACGTGACTGCGCGCTGGCGGTACCCACCAGCATGAGAGCCAGCGATATGCTGGTACCCAGTTTTAAAAAATGTTGTGTTTTCATATCGTCTTGTGTTTAATTAGACGATACAAAACTCGCGGCCCGCTACCCGAAAGTACCGGACATTTGTCTAAAAAGCAGTGTGGGCGTAACTAAACGGTGCTTTTGCGTATCCTACTCAGGTGCCGTGGCGTAACGCCCAGCATGGAAGCTAGATACTGCAGCGGCACCTGTTGCAGCAGGTGCGGGTCCTTTTCAATCAGCTTTGCATAACGTTCATCGGCATTCTGTGTGATGAAAGCGTGTCGGCTTTCATCTATGCATACTATCTGATATTCCAGCATGCCCACATAAAAGGAATAGAATCTTACTATATCCTTTTTCAGTTTCTCAAACTGTGTTTGGTGCAATTCCCATACCACACTGTCTGTTATGGCGCGTATATTTTCTGTTGCGGGTTGCCTGCGCAAAAAACTCACCAGCGATACCACAAAACTATTTTCGCCTGTGAGGTAAGTTGTTATCTCATCGCCATCCAGATTGCAGTAGTACTGAAACACCCCTTTCTCTATAAACCCCAGGTATTGGCTCATGCCCCCCTCTTGCAAAAATAAATCTCCTTTGGAGAAGCGCTTCTCTTGAAATAGGCCTAGTATCTGTATCTGCTCTCCAGATGTGAACCCATGTGCTTGTAAAAGCTGTTGCAACTTTTCCATATGCTAGTATACGCACCCTAGCTATTCAAAGCAAAAGCCACCCAGTACAGGTGGCTTAATACTATTCCATTCTTACAGTGTTTACCCGATCAGGTTCAGCTTCACCAAATCTTGTATGTCCAGCATGCCATAATACTTGCCGTCTTCGGCCACCAGCAGGTTGTCCACTTTGTGCTTTTTAAACATATCTGCAGCTTCATAGAGCAGCGCACGCGGGCTTATGGCGAGGGGCTCCTTGTATTCCAGATCACCCATCTTGTTGTTCATTGCCGTCTTGCTGCCCTTCAGCAGGCGGCGCAGGTCGCCGTCGGTGAATACGCCCTTCAGCTTCTTGCCTTCCATCACCGCTACCGCGCCTAGGCCGCTCTCCGTCATCTGCACCACGGCATCCAGCACCGTCTCGGTTGCTTTCACGGCGGGTTTGGTTTCACGAATCACTTCCGCCACCTTCATCGTCATCAGGCGGGTATGCTCAAAGAACTGCTGCGTGCCCAGCTCCGTAAAGTTGTTCTCGGTCAGCTTTTTCATCACACCCCAGGGCACTGTGATGGTGTGCACACCCATCATGATGGCGTTGCGCACGTGCTCGGCATGGCGCACACTACTAAACATGATCTTGGTATTGAAGCCCCAGTGGTTCACCATTTTCACGCACTGGTCCACCAGCTGCAGGGCATCGTGGCCCTGGTCTTGCAGGCGGCCCACCAGTGGGCACACATAGGTGGCACCAGCGATGGCGGCCATATAGGCTTGCTGCAGGGTATATACCAGGTGTATGTTTACCAGAAGGCCTTTGTCGCGCAGGCGCTTGCAGGCCTTTACGCCTTCCAGGCTTACGGGAATCTTGAATACTGTTTTCTTCTTATCGAGCCCCAGCTTTACCAGGCGGTCAGCCTCTTTTACGATTTCATCGGCGGTTTCGCCAAGGGCTTCCACCTGCAAGATGGGCACCATCTTGGCCAGTTTCAGGATGGCACCGTCTATGTCCGTTATGCCCTGCTTGTGCATAAAGGTGGGCGTGGTGGTAAGGCCCGTAAGGGTGCCTAGCGTAAACGCTTCTTCGATTTCTTTGAAGTCAACCGAGTCGAGGTAGAGTTCCATAGGGGAGTAGGAGTATTTTAAGGCAATTACTGAAAAAAATATCAAACCCTGTTGAGCTGTTTTGCATCAGCAGTATGATATTCCGCCCATGCCAGTGCCCTATACAATGCCGCACTTACAAACTCCAAATGCAATACTCTACGTTTTGTCTGCTGTAGGCTTTTTTGAGAGCTATGCACCAGCAAAGGTTTCATTAGCATAATGCCCCCACAAGGCACATTACAAGTAAATGGAATTAAGGATTCAAGCAATCCCTGTATCTCAGAGTCCTTAAAATAACCCGCATTGTGCGAAGATGGCAAAACTCGCAATGCCCCATTCTGGTCATTCGTGTCATCCAGGTGTATTCTTACAGTTAGTGTGCTTCCTAAAATACTGACTGGGGGTTGCACAGAATGAATTTCTTCCTTGGTCGTCCAGTTAACAAACCCTTCCGCCTCTTGCCTATGGTTTAAGTTTATCGTACGGTCCTGGTGCCAGTATACGCCCCAATTCGCACCAACAGGCTTATTGAAGTAAATACTCTTAACGCAAACTGGTTCAGATACTATTCTTGAAAGTATCTCAGAAAGTGTATCCGTGAAAATGGATTTTCTTAGTGAAGTAGATTTTGTTAAAACAGACCTTATGGCATGAACTGGATTTGCTGGTTTCTCTCCAAGCCAATTTCTAACTGCCTCGTTCGTATAGTCCAGGATTTTCTGTACTTCCTCATATGAATAAACTGAGGGTATAATGGCAAATCCTCTATCTTCTAATTCTTCCTGCATAAATTCCTCACGCTGGCACTGCCACGCGGCCGCGGTACTTCACCTCCACCGCATGCAGCTCCAGCAGTGGTTGTAAGAATGCTTCCAGTTGATGCATATCTAGTTGGCTGGCAGCATCACAGAGTGCGCGTGCAGGTTCAGGGTGTGTTTCGATAAACAAGCCATCCACGCCTGCAGCAATGCCCGCCCGGCTCAGCACCGGCAGATACTCGCGTGCGCCGCCTTTCGCATCAGCGCTGGGTATGCCGTATTTGCGTATGGCGTGTGTTACATCAAACACCACGGGGTAGCCTATGGCACGCATGTGGTAAAATGCGCGGGGGTCCACCACTAGGTCGTTGTAGCCAAAAGTATAGCCGCGCTCGGTTAGTATGATTTTATCATTACCTGCATCTATACATTTCTGTACGGGGTGCTTCATGTTTTCAGGCGCCAGAAATTGCCCGTGCTTAATGTTCACCACCTTGCCTGTTTTGGCAGCAGCTACCATAAGGCTGGTTTGCATACACAGGTAAGCGGGTATCTGCACCACATCTACCACCTGGCCCGCGCGCGTGGCTTCATCGGGGGTGTGCACGTCCGTCAGTATCGGGAAGCCAAAACGTTCTTTAATTTTACTCAACATCTCCAGCCCCTTCTCTATACCGGGGCCATCGTAATACTTCAGGCTGCTGCGGTTGTCTTTTCGGTAACTGCTTTTATAGATTACCGGGATGTTCAGCCGTGCGCTCACGCTCTGTAGCGTCTCGGCAGTATCCATCATCGTCTTTTCGTCTTCTATCACACAGGGGCCGCTGATCAAAAACAGTTCATCTGCCCCACAGTGGATTTCACCCACAAAAACGGGTTTGGTCTGTATGGGAGTGGTGGCGGGGGTTTGCATAGCTATTCGCGAAAGTGGGGTAAACAAATGTAGGGTTAGCGCAAGCAGGCCTAGGCCAGGCTTTGCACTTGTTACTGCAAAGTTACGTAACGCACAAATGGCGAAAACCTGATGAACTGCAGCAAAGCTGTAGCCCAAAAAGCACGTTTTTTGCTAAGCCTACTTAGCGCGAAGTGTTAGTAATCAACATTTTAACTGGGTTATGTTATAGCTATGTATATTGGCATGTAAATAACCTAAGCTAACCCCCGCCTTCATTTACTCCTGTCGTCATGAAGAACCGCAAGCAAAATGTAGTGGCTGTACTGCTGAAAGAAGTGCAGGCCCTGGAAGCCGAAGAGGCAGAATTGAAACGCCAGTTGCAAAGCCTGCAAAGCGTAATCAAAGACGTAAAGCAGGCCATCCTGACATTGCAGGGCAGCGCAGTGCATGTGCCCCTCTCAGCAAAAGTGTTTGATACCATTCAGGCCATGAAGCGCTTTGTGAGTGCCTCAGACATTGCCGAAGAAATTGTACGCAAAGAAGAATTTATGGACCTGCGCAGCACCAAGCGCGACGTAAACAGCGCCCTAAACCGCATGAAGAAAAAAGGTGCTGTTACATTCATCGAACTGGGCAACATACAGTACTATGGCCTAGTGGACTGGGTGAATGAAAAGAACGAACCCCTAGGCCCATACAAGGTAAAGCCCCAAGCCGCTTAGCTGACTGCCGCGCAGCCCACGCCTGGAAAACGGGGCGCGATTGATAAGGAAACATTATTTTGATACTGTTTCCTTATCTGCTTATTTATCTACCTGAGTCGGCTTTTCCGTTTTGCGCTACGTGCAGCGTGGGCTTCTTCATTGAGCCGGATGGCTTCATCCAGCGTAGCCAGCACGGCTTCACTCTCCAACTGGCTCTCACTGGTTATCTCAATTACGCGCATAGTATTCATGGTTTCACCTGTCGGGCTGCTGCCCTGGTCGCTTAGCAGGCCGTAGCTATTGCTCAGCAAATGGCCCTTGGCAAAGCCGAGCAACAGTCTGTCTCGCCTACGGTCGTAATACAAGAGGCACAGCGGCCCTTTACAGCTAAAGTAAGGTATCTGCCACTTAAGGGTAATTGTCATTTCAGGCTGCAGGCCAAGTATCAGTTCGCGTGCTGCTACCAGCAGCGCAGCTTTTTCGGGTGGCAGCGCGCGGATGTAGCTGTCCACACTGGTTACTTTGCGAATGGTGGTGGCCATGTTTTAGCGTGAGGCTTTACTGTGAAGTTCTGAGAATACGCCCACCCTCAGCATTGAGTTGCATATTTAGCTCTACAGCCGCCTGTATTAGCATGTAAAACGATTCCTTCTCCATTAGCTCATCACTGCTTAACGGCAGGTAGCGGCTGTATTTGGTGCCGTCATTATGTAGCAGTTCTGAATTGGCTTCCAGCAAATAACCTTTCAGAAACATCAGGCGGGGTGGGCTATGTGCCATAAGCAGGATGGCAAGTGCGCTGTGTAGCTCAAAGAAAATGGCTCGCTGTTTCCATTCTTCCGTAACCTGTGGGTGGGCCTCCAGTAGCAGCCGCCGAGCCGCCGTCACCCGCTTACGCACTACAGCAGGCAGGCGTGCATAGAATGAACGGGTTTGCGCTTCTGTATAGCCCATAGGGCAGCACGGATAAACGTTAAAACTGCACCCGCGCCAATGCAAAGGTCTTGCTGTTCGGCTGGTAATACACCATCAACCCTTCATCGTTGTTTATCTGTTCGCACTGGCGGCGGTAAAAAGTATAGTTCTGCTGAAAGTTCGGGAAGAATGCCTTGGGGGTACTCACCTGGCCAGCACCATTCACTGTATGGTAATATATGTTGGTACCCGTACCCGGGTAGGTGTGTTTATAAAATACAAATAAATCTTCGGGGCCTACCATCAGCGCATAGCTAAGCTCATCTGGCGTTGGGCTCTGCTGCTGTTTCTGCACGATACTGGTCCATTCTATCTTACCCTGGGGCGAGATGGCAAACACCAGCACGTCATTGTAATTGTACGTGGTGCGGGTATTGTAGAAACCGTAAGCATCACGCCATCCGCTGGTGGTTACGTAGTATTGCTCCGCTAGCAGCATCACGCCGCCATCAGCCCGCTGGACCATCTGGTCAAGAAAAAAGTCGGCCAGCTCGCGGCCGCGCGCCACTTCCCTTGCTGAAAGGTAACGCGCCAGTAGTTGCGGCGAAAAAGGATCGTAAGAGATTATTGACACATAGTTTGATACCGCCTCCAGTTTGGCAAACAGAATACCTGACAACTCAGCCCCTGGCCTATTGCTGTAAAACCCTGTTATCACCAGGTTCTCCTGCAGGTCAGGCTTGCACGTCAAGTCTGCCACAAAGTTCGCACCGAAATTCAAGGGTATTTCTATCAGGCGGTCGGCCAGTATGTCCAGCTTAAACAGCACGAAGCGGGTAGCCTCTTTGCCCCCCTGCAATTGAAGGTCTTGCTTACCCAGCAGGAAAACATTGCCTGCACTGCTTACGCGCATTTCTTTCAGTCGGAACACGCTATTCTCGTCTACATGTATCTGCCCCTTGCGCACGGTATCATTTTTAATGTCAAAGAGCAGATAATCATACTCGCGGGCATACTCGTCTTCGTCCACTATGCGCCTGGCATCATTGTGCAGCTGCCCCATCACCATCAGTTTATTTTTATCCAGGCTTTTTTCAAACCGTAACAGGTTGCGGTGCTTTTTCTCGTTGACAGAAGCCATTACCTCCTGCCCATTGGTGAGCAGCTTACCCTCCAGTGAATACTGATAGAGCTGGATGCTGATGCGGTCTTCGCGTGGGCGATACTCAGATACGAACACAAGTATAAGGTCGCCTAGTACCACAAGCTGGTCCACCAGTTTGTTCGGTCCCTGCTCAAATAGGGCCACCTGCCACTGGCGCTTAAACTGCGCATCGTACTTGAAGAGACCGATCTGGCGCTTGCTTTTCTGCTGCATCTGCCCAACTGTAACCAGGCCTTCGTCCAGTGGGCTATACTCAAACCAGATGGGCTTGGGCTCTTTGCGGCCCAGCCGCAGCGTGCTTACGATTTCCTGCGCTGTAGCGCCACTATAGGCAAGCAAGCAAAAAGCGATGACCCATGCCTTAGGCCATCGCTCGCAAAGTTGGCGGATGCATAAGGATACTGTATTTGGCATCATTCACAAGGCTAGGCTAGATAGGCAACGTACACCCTGCACTGCATATGCTCTCGCCGCACAAAAAATTACAGAATCTTGGGTATATTCATGGCAAGGCCCATGTTGCCATCTACTTTGATTTTGCCCATCATAAAGGCGGTCATTGCATTGCTCTCGCCACTGATAACGTTTTGTAGGGTTTCCAGGCTGGCTTTGATGGTGCAGTCAGCGGGTTTGTCTTCCTGGCTCACGGTGTTGGGCACCTGCTTGGCATCTACGTAAATAAAGCCCTCGCCGGTATCAAACTTAATGGTGCCATTTAGGCCACTGTCAGTGCCAACTTTGGCCTTGATGCTTTCAAATACAGTTTGTACGCTCATGTGTAGTGAGAAATTTAGGATTGGAAAGTATTGAGAAAATGTCAGTTTGCACTGTATACCCAAGCATCCGGAACCAGGGCTGTAACAGCGGTATATTTTTTAGCAAGTTCCTTCTTGTTCCTTGTTTGTACCACACTAAGCCGGAAGCGGCTGCCCCGCCCGCCGGGTATCAGCTTGGGCGTGTACCCACGCTCGCGCCACAGCTTCATGCTCTGCTCGGCATCAGCCGCAGAATCAAACGCGTCCACTATCAGGTGGTAGGTTTTGCCTGCTGCCAGCTGGCTTTCATCCAGTATTTTACCCTGCGCAATTCCGCCAGCAGTAGCAGGGGCATCCGCAGGTTTCTCTGGTGTAGTGGTGGCATCAGTTGCCTTTGCAGGTTGCGGCTTCTCATCAGTCTTACTCTCTGCCGCAAGCTTTTCCTCAGCCTTAATAATCGAGTCGCTTCTTGAAGTTGAGGATACCAGTGACTTGGGGCGGTTTACTATCGCACGCTCTTTGTACACCTTGTCTTGCAGCAGGTACAACATGATAAGTGCAAACACAATGAACACCGCGAGAAATCCAAATATCACATAATTGAATACTTTTTCCCGCTCTTTTGCTTTGGTTACTTCGGCGTCAGTTTCCCGGCTGGCCCGCCCCCGTGCTTTAGCGGCTGCTGCTTTTGATTTTAAATTCTCTTTCTCACTGGTTTTGCCCTTTTTCTTTTTGCCGCCTGCATCCTCCTCAATGGCGATGGGTGCTGGCATAGGCAACGACTTCAGGCCAAACGACGTAAGCGTGGGATCCTCTATCATGGGCTCAAAAGCCAATGCATTACCGTTTCGGTAAATGCGCCCTACACCCCGCAGCTCAAGGCCTGAACTCACCTTAGTATACTCACTCACGTATTGCCCCAGATCAGCAGCAAATTTTTCTGCTGCCGCGCGGGTAAGCCCTCCCTTGTCCGTTAGGTATTGGTAGAGTAGCGTAATGTAGCGCTCGCCAGGCTCCAGGCGAATGACACCACTGGGCGGGAGAATGGACTTGCCCTTGGGGTCTATGCGTGCAGGGCGAGATTCGCGCACAAAGGTGCCCACGCCTGGCACTGAAAACCTGTCCAGCTTGCGTAAAGCTACGCTCAGAAATGTGGGTTGATCTACAGACATGTAACAACAATGTAGCGCAACTGGCTGCTCACTTGGATGCGCAGGAGCCTGCCCTACTACAAAACCATTAAATACAGTGCCAATATAGCAGTTACGCGCGTAGCTGTTGTGGAATAGTGCATAATGAGGCTTGCTAAACCTATTTGGTACCTATGGATGCTTCCGGTGGCTAGTTGCATATTCCTATCCTTCCTGCTGCAAAGGGAACACCAGCACGGGCATATCGGTTGCGGCCAGTACGTCATCCGTTACGCTACCGTTTAGCCAACGGTTCACACCTGTCTGCCCCCTTGTAGCCAGTATGATGGCATCCGCGAGCAAGTCTTCGGCGCAATAGACAATGCCCTGTGCCAGTTCATCTGCCTGGTACTGCACATAATCGGCCACACGGGTGAGCACCTCGAGGCTCTGTGCGCCCAGCTCTTCATTGAACATGCGGCAGCGCGCCCGAAACGACCGTGTGGTCTCGTAGGTATACTTGCTGCTTACCTGCACTAGGTACACACTGGCATTGCAGTAGTGCAGCAAGGGCAGCAGACGCAGCAACACATTCGCGGCCTCCACGCTGAAATCAGTAGCGAACACAAGGCGGCTCAGGCGCGGCACGTGGGCCGGTGTGAGGCAAAGCACCGGGCACTGCGCATGGCGCAATATTCGTAGCAGCTCCGTGCCCTGTACCAGCTTCTGCAGGGTGCTGCGGGGCTTGCGCAGCGCCACAATCAGGTCATGCTTCTGGCCTGCCTGGCCAATGGCCTGGCCAATTGTGGTACCTGCGGCTTTGTCGCCTGCGGTTTGCACCAGCGCAGTGCAGCTGAGGCCTGCCAGCGCTGGCCTGCTGGCCAACTGCTGCACCTGCAAGCGCAGTGCATCCAGGTTGTGGCTACCGGTGAGCAGCCCGCTGCTGACGATGTGCAGCAGCGTAACATTCAGGTTACCTTGTATGTCTTCAGCATCTGCGCCCTGGCGGGCCAGGGTTTGCAAGAAGGTATAGGCCGGCGTGCTGGCTTCGCTAAAATCTACGGGAAGTAAAACTTTCAGGGCTTGCATCAGGCAAAGAAAGCACCCGCCAAGAACTGGTGCTGTGGCCAAGTTACAGAAAGGTGGCTAAGTGTGCCCCTTCCCAAGCAGGGGATAGACTTCAACTCACCCTTCGACAAGCTCGGGGTGACGAGAACAAACCCTTCGGGCCCTTTCGCCCCGCACAGCGGGGTTCCGTTCGCAGGGAAGGACTTTATACACGCCACTATAGGCCGCCCCCCACTGATGTTTCAGCGCGGGGCAGCCTGCTAGCAGCCAAGCATCTGTAAGCTTCACCCGTGTACACACCTCTCCCATGGTCAATCCTCGCCAATTGACTTACCACGCAAGTGTACCGGTTGTCCGTTCAACATCGGAGCCTTAACTAGCCTGCGTGCTGGGTTACTATGTGTTTCGGGTTTTGCTTACATAACCTGAAGAATGAAAAAATACGCCCGGGCGATTTAGAAAGCTTAAGGGAAAGAAACTGTCGGCCGACTGGGTTTCAGGAAGGCTGCTCGTGGCTTGCACTACTAGCAGCTTCTTATTACAATGATAAGGCGGCCTTTGTAGCGCTCGGCAGTTATGCACGGGGGATAACTCGTTGAAGCGCAGGGTGGCCGGTGTATATGCGGGGGGTTGCTTAAATACCCCTCCCTGATAGACAAAGGAATGCACCGCTGCGCGGCAACCTCACCCTAGCCCTCTCCTACGGGGTAGGAGAGGGAATACACCACCCGGGCAAACAAAACAGGAGGGGAGCTTGCTCGCCTTGCTTCAGCTTGCGTCGCGGGTAGCGAATGCACGCGGTGGACCCGTGCGCGTTAGCCAGGGTTTTTAGGGTGTGCAGACAGTTCACGTAGCGCAATCATCTATTGAAAGAGCGATAGAATTTTTTTCACGCAAAATACTCGTTCGTATTTCTATAGAACTGCCTTCCCAGGCCACCGCATTTGCCGGATGGTGTGGAACGAAAAAGAGGCCCTGTTTGCTATTTATATGTTGTTCATCCATATCATATCTCGACCATAAGAAATCTTTACGTCACCTAATCATTTCTTTTTATGAAAACGAAACTGATCTGCCTGATGGCAATTGCGTCTTTGCTAGCACAAAGCTGTGTAGTAATCAAGCAAGGGCAGGTGGGGATGAAGCGAACCAATGGTGCACTGAGTAAACGCGTGTTGAAACCTGGTTTGCATGGTATCAACCCCCTGACAAGTGTGATGCGAAGGGTTCCCGTGCGCACCCAAACGCTTCAAGCACGGCTAGATGCCCTGCCGAGCAAAGAGGGGCTATCGATAGCCAGTGAACTCACGCTGGTGTATCATATACGGGCAGACAGTGCATACCATGTAGAGAGTGAACTGGGGGAAAACTTTGAACGAGAACTGGTACTACCCGTGCTGCGCAGTACTACTGCTGACATAACCGCACGGTTCATGGCCAAAGACCTGCACAGTGCATCCCGTACCATTATTGAAAAAGAGATACTTAAAGAAATGGGAGAACGCATTGGGCACAGAGGTTTTGTGATAGAGAATGTACTGCTAAAGAGTATTGTGTTGCCGGCGGGCCTCTTCCGTGCAATTGAAGAAAAACTGGAAGCTGAGCAAGATGCACAGCGTGCATCTTTTGTGCTGCAGCAGCGGAAAACAGAAGCTGAGCAGGCTGCTATGGTAAAACAAATACAGGCGGAACAGGAAAACCGTGTGATGGAAGTAGTGCTAAAACGGGAAAAGCAGGAAGCTGAGCGCAAAAGGGTAGAGGCTGAAGGAATACGGGATGCCCAGAGAGCTATCGGCCAAGGGCTCACGCCGCTACTGATACAGTACCAAGCCGTAGAAGCCTTTAAAGATTTGGCCAAAAGCAACAATGCCAAATTTATCATCACCGATGGCAAATCACCCATGTTGCTAAACCCTGGCGCACAAGTTCCTTAAAGAAAAATAAGGCTCGCTTTTACGCAAGAACACGTGATCATAGCCCCAGGCAAGGCTGTTCTCTGTCGCCATGTACATGTCGGGGTGAATGCGCCGCTTCGCGGCGTGCGCTCCAAGGCCGCGGGGCCATCGCCCGAGCTGCTCGACAAAACAAACTCGCCGCGTAACGCGGCTCAAACAGTGTTTTGTCTGCGCTGCTTCGGGCTGGGACTTACTGCCTGGTGGTGAGGTGCTTGACTTTGCTGTGGAAATCGGGACAGGATGTGGAAAGGAGAAAGGCCACCCCGATAGAAAACCGGAGCGGAGACCCCAGTCTTCGCGGGGGTCACCTTACACCTTGCAACTAAAACAAGGTGTTGCCGCCACGGCCAGGTTTGCCCTTGCCCTTGGTGGGTTTGGGAGCACCTTTGGGTTTGTTGGCAGGTTTAGGCTTATCGGCTTTTGGTTTGGGGGCGCGTTTCGGGGCTTCGGCTTCTTCCTCCTCGGCATCGGCCTGCTCCGCCAGCATGGGATCTTCTTCATAGGCCAGCAGCTCAACGCTTACGATGGGCGTGGTGGTGAGTTTCTTGCCGACTGCCTTCCAGCCTTTTATCTCAAACTCTTCCAGCTCTAGCTTGTCGCCTTCGGTAGTAGCACCGCGTTTGCCTTGCACCATAAGCTGCACCTCTGGGGCCAGCTTGATTGTGGCATAGAGCAGCTTGCTGCCTGCTTCCTCGCCAATGAAAGAAAAGGTTTTATCCGGAGTGGTAGTTTCGATGAGGAAGCGCTTGGCAAAGTAGCTGCCGGCGGCATCCATGTATATGGCGCTCACGATACGCTCAGGGTCATACTTGCAGATGTCCACTACCCTACCCTTGCCATCGTAACGATTCGTAAGCTCATAATTTGTAAGTTCATAGCTGCCATTGTCGTAAAGTACTAAGAGTTTGTCATCACCACTGAAGGTGCCGAGGTAGTCGCCACGCTGGTCTGTATTTAGGCGCATCACGTCGGGTTCAAAGTAGATGGCGCGGCCACCGAGGGTGCTTGCGCCAAGGCTCTTGCGCTTCACGCTGCGCACTGGCCACTTTGTGAGCAAGTTTCCGCCCGCGCTGCGGCCCTTGATGGCCATCTGGCCAAAGTCGAAATTGAACTCCAGGCGGCGCAGACGTGGCACATCTTTGTGCCGCACAGTAACTACTTCACCCTCGCCATTGGGCAGCACGCTAAGGTATAGCACCTTGGTGCCGGCGGTGCCGCGGGTAAGGTCGTATTCTTTGGCGCGGGTGATGCCCTGCACTTTGAAACGCTTGGCCATGCTCTTACCTGCGCGGCCATCCTGGTACACCATGTGGTACACGGTGCGGTCATCATCGCGCCGGAACACGGCTACGTGCAGGACGCCTTTACCCACGAAGACTTTGTCAGCCATTTTTACGACGGTCATTTTGCCGTCTTCGCGCAAGACGATGATATCGTCCAGGTCAGAGCAGTCTGCCACGAACTCGTCCTTCTTAAGCCCCCAGCCGATGAAGCCCTCCACGCGGTTTACGTATAGCTTTACATTGGCCGCAGCTACGGTATTGGCCTGTATGGTTTCAAAGGCTTTGATCTCGGTGCGGCGCTCGCGGCCTTTGCCATACTTCTTAATGAGTTCTTTGTAAAACTTTACGGTATAGTCGGTAAGGTGGGCCAAGTCGTTTTTCACTTCTTCCATCTCTGCTTCGAGGCCGCGTATGTGCTCGTCGGCCTTGAAGCTGTCGAACTTACTGATGCGCTTGATACGGATTTCGGTGAGCTTAACAATGTCGTCTTGCGTGATCTCGCGGCGAAATTGTTTTTTGTAGGGCTTAAGGCCTTTGTCAATGTTGGCCAGTACCTGCTCCCAAGTGGTGGCTTCCTCTATGTCGCGGTATATGCGCTTCTCGATGAAAATTTTCTCAAGGCTGCTGAAATGCCAGTCTTCGTTTAGCTCGTCCAGGCGGATCTCCAGCTCGCGCTTGAGCAGGCCTTTGGTGTTTTCGGCGCTACGGCGCAGTACATCATCTACTGTAGTAAAGAGCGGTTTGTCATTCAGGATGATGCAGCAGTTTGGAGACAGGCTCACTTCGCAATCGGTGAACGCATAGAGCGCATCAATGGTAATATCGGGGCTGGTGCCGGGTATCAGGTTGATAAGAATTTCTACATGCTTGGCGGTATTGTCATCAATGTTCTTGATTTTGATTTTGCCTTTGTCATTCGCCTTGATGATGCTCTCTATGAGTGATACGGTGGTGGTGCCGTGCGCCAGTTCTGTAATGACCAGTGTCTTCTTATCCAGCTCTTTGATGCGTGCGCGGCTGCGTATGCGCCCGCTGCGCTCGCCTGCTTTGTATTCATTTACATCAACAAGGCCACCGGTGAGGAAGTCAGGATACAGCGTAAAAGGCTGCCTGCGCAGGGCTGCAATACTGGCTTCGCACAGTTCGATAAAATTGTGCGGCAGTATCTTGGTACTCAGGCCCACAGCGATGCCCTCGGCGCCCTGCGCCAGCAGCAGCGGGAACTTCATGGGTAGGGTAACGGGCTCCTGCTTGCGGCCATCGTAGCTAAGCTGCCAGGTGGTAGTCTTGGGGTTAAAAACTACCTCTTTTGCAAACTTGCTTAGGCGTGCCTCAATGTAGCGCGGGGCGGCGGCATTGTCGCCGGTGTGTATGTTGCCCCAGTTTCCCTGGGTATCAATAAGCAGATTTCGCTGGCCCAGGTTAACGATGGCATCGCCGATGCTGGCGTCACCATGCGGGTGGTACTGCATGGCATGGCCTATCACATTGGCTACTTTGTTAAAGCGGCCATCGTCCAGTTCATTCAGCGCGTGTAGTATGCGGCGCTGCACGGGCTTTAACCCGTCGTCCACATAGGGTACGGCACGGTCTAGTATCACATAGCTGGCATACTCCAGAAACCAGTTTTCGTAGAGGGTTTCTACGGGTTTGATGTGCTGGGTAATGCCGCTGGTTACCTCGGCTGGAAGACTTACATCTCCTGTTTTGCCGGAATCTTTGTTGCTCGTATTTTTCTGTTTGGCCATAGCAGTGGCGCAAAAATACACAGCCTGCGGGTGAATGGGCGCATGGTTTGTCCACCACGGCGCAGTAACAGCACGCTATTCACACAAAAGTCGTGGAAATAAACTGGGGCTGTGGCCTAGTCGTCCACGCTTTCAGCGGCGTAGCGCCCCTCTGCGGCCCAGCTGCTATGGCCCTGCTCGGCAATGGCGCGGGCCTTTTTCTTGAGCTGCTTTTGCTGGGTTCTTTCTTCCTGTAGCTGGCGGAACTGGTTGTAGTCTATCACACTGAAGTTCCCCTGTTTGTCCTGCACCAGGGCAGTAAGGCTCTCTACCCAGTCTCCGCTGTTGAGGTAGTGCACGCCGTCTATCATACGGTCTGCGGCGGTGTGTATGTGGCCACATATTACGCCACGGTAGCCGCGCTCTTTTGCAATACGTACGAGTGTGGTTTCAAACTCGGAGATGAAACTTACGGCGGTTTTCACACGCGCTTTTACAACAGCACTGAGCGAGAAGTATGGCAGCCCGCGCCAGGCACGCCACTGGTTGTAGTAGCGGTTTACGCTGAGCAGGAGGTTGTAGCCAAAGTCGCCGATGTGCGCCAGCCAGCGCATGTGGGTGGTGATGGCATCGAAGATGTCGCCGTGGAGGCAGAGGTAGTCCCCTTGCGGGGTGTTGTGCACGTAGGTTTCTGCGAGCTGTATGCCGGCAAAGTTAAGGGGCAGGAACTGCTTGAGAATGTCGTCGTGGTTGCCACGGAGGTACACCACACGGGTGTTTTGCTTTTGTATCTTTTTTAAGATGATGCGCATAAAGCGCGTATGGTCTTTGGTCCATACCCCACGGCCTGCAAGCTGCCAGGTGTCAATGATGTCTCCATTCAAGATGAGGGTGCGGCAGCGGGTATGTTTTAAGAAATCGTTCACTTCCTGTATGCGGCAGCCGGGTGCGCCCAGGTGCACATCAGAAAGTACGATGGTTTCGTATTTCAGTTTGGCCTTTTTCATCTCACTAGGTTCTTGCGGTGGGATTCTCGTGCTGCATTGCCCCGTGCAGGTGGGTGGCAGGCGTTCGTAGCAGGGGCTACCTTCCCCGTCATTTTCTTTTTGTTGACTAGGCGGGAAGTTATCATGCTTTTTTAACCTTTTATTGCATCAAGGCAGTTTCACCAGCCGAGCCCTCCGGTGGCTGGCCTGCCGGGAGGTTGGAAATGTCTTCGGCATGCGGCACAAAGGGCATTGTAGCCGTCTGGCTTGTATTTACAGAAGCAGCAGATGTAGTACTCTTCTTTTCAAGCTTTTCCTTTGCCTTCTCGTCCACCCGTTGTCTAAACTCGGCAAAACTCATCACACGGATGTGCCCTTCTTTTTCTTCTACCAGCGCGCTCATGCTCTCTACCCAGTCTCCACTATTCAGGTAGTGTATGCCCCCCTCCAGGCGCTTGTCCTCCACTTTGTGTATGTGCCCGCAGATGATGCCCTGACATTCATGGCCGCGTGCCAGTGCTGCCAGCCCGGGCTCAAATGAAGAAACCTTATTCACTGCCTTTTTAACGCGTGCTTTGATGGCAGCACTAAAACTGTAGTACTCTTTACCACGCCACTTGCGGTAGAGATTGTATAAACGATTTATGCGCAAAAGGATTCCGTAGCCCACTGCCCCTATTTTGGAGAGGAACTTCATGTTGTTGTTCACGGCATCCAGCACATCACCATGCAGCACCAGGTAGTCTCCCTGCAGGGTGCGCAGTTTGTAGTTCTCCATGAGCTGTATGCCAGCGAACGACATGGGCAGGAAACGCTCCAGGAGGTCGTCGTGGTTACCGCGGGTATAAATTACCTGCGTATTGTGTTTCTCAATTTTCTTAAGGATGTGCCGAATGAATACCGTGCAGTCCTTTGTCCATACGCCATTCCTCTTTAGCGCCCAAGTGTCAATGATGTCGCCATTTAGGATGAGCCTGTCGCAGCGGGTAAACTTGAGCAGGTAGTTCACTTCCTTTACCTTGCTGCCTGTAGCACCCAGGTGCACATCACTAATGATGAGCGTGCGAAAACGGAGCTTGGGCTTTTTCATCCGGCTACGGCGTTTGTTTCAGGCTGTGGTACAAGGGGTAGCAGTGGGCGCGCCGCAAAATACGCATCCAGTTGAACAGATGAGGGTATGCCCGCAGTGGGGTTCTCCAGATGATACACCATTTTGCTACGGCCAGCGTCTATCCACTGTTTAAACGATGCCTGCTGGGGCTTGTATTGCGGTATGAATGCCTCCAGTAAGGCGGGGTCCAGTGCCGCTACGCGCTTGCCCGCGCCAACCTTTTCAGCATCGTGGGCATTGATGAACTGCTCATACTGGCCGGGCATGGGCAGCAGGATGGCAGGCTTGCCGTAGTAGAGCGCCTCACATACGGTTTCAAAACCCGCAGTGGTGGCAACCCCTGCGCAGCTCGCCAGTTTGTCAAGAAAGAGTGTATCGCTTACCTGGTGAAAGGTGAGCGTAGGGCTTATCTGTTGCTCGGTAGGCGCCTGTTTGTTGTTCCAGAAGGCGTGTATTTCCCGAGCTGGGCGCTGCTGGTTGAAAACTTTTATTTGTTCGCCAATGCCGTGGTACACCATGTACATCACGAAATGCTCGCCGCTGGTGGGTTTCTTGGCGAACACCTCGCGGCGTAGCAGTGGCGCTACACTGATGAGCATGCCCCCTGGTGCCCCGGGTGCATCGGGAAAGTCGTAGAAAGAGAGGCCCAGGTTCTTAGCTGGTTTGCCTGTTACAAAGCGCACATATTGCTTCACCACCCACCGTTCCAGTGCCCGCCCTTTCGGGAAGTCAAACTGGGGGTGCAGCATCATCTGCTGGTGGCTCATGTTGATGATGGGAGCCGCCAGCTTGTTAAACATGGCATAGGTAATCAGCGCGGGCTCAAAGAGATTGACAATTACATTGGGCCGGTACTGTGCCAGTATCCCATGTACCACCTTGTTGGTTTTCTGGTACAGAGGCAGTTCGCTCAGGCCTACCAGGGCAGTTTTTAACAGGTCTATTTTGTCGCCTTTGCTATTGAGCTGTAGGTTGGGGCTGTCCACCCGTATGATGGGTGCCGGGCATCTGTCAAAGAAGAACTGAGGTACTAGGGCATCTTTGGGGCAGCCCACTATCACAGCCGCTACTTCATGCCCCCGCTCCAGAAGCAGCTGGCAGAGTGAGAGCGTCTGGGTAAGGTGCCCCCGGCCGTCTCCCTTTACAAAAAGGACATACCGCATGCGTTACAAAAGTATTGCGTAAAAGTTAGGCTAAGGTAATGCCAAAGCGACCGCAAGGTTAACCCCAACACTTTTACTCAACAGGCTCAAGCAGTTAGCGCACTGAGGCTGTTATCAATACCTGCGTTTACCTGTTTATAGGATGGGCAAACCCAATGCAGCATCTACCCCTGAAAGGTAGGCACCGTGGGCTGTACCCAGGTAGTCTTTGCGGCAGTGGTCTCCGGCGAACCGCAGGCGGGTGCCGCTGCCATCGCGTATAATGTCGATGTCTTGGGGTGCCAGGCCTGTGTTGTAATAGGGCGAGGAACCAAAACTCCAGGGGTTCTGCCCCCAGCGGGTAACTACTGTTGTGGTAGGGCTGGGCACACCGGTACCGTAAAGAGAGCGCAGGTATGCCGTTACATCTGCCGCCACCTGGTCATTGGTGCGTGCTTCTATGGCTGCCCCATACTGACCCAGGGCAAAGGTGCTGAGCACGTTTGTGCCTGGTGCAAACATATTGTGATTTATGAAAAGCGGGAACTTGCCCTTGGCCTCAGTGAGCGCGGATGCGTAGCCTATGCAGTGCGTGGCAGGCCAGAACTGTGAGCCATATTTTAAGAATATGCGGTTGGTGTTGCCCATGCGTGCCCGCGCTATTGCATCGCGCTTTCCGGTAGGCAATTCCGGGTTAAAAGTGATGTGGTTGGTACTGCTGGCATCCTGCTTAAGCACGCCCAGGGGCACGGTTATGATTACAAAGCGGGCATAGTGGAGCTTGCCATCGGCCGTGGTAACTTCTGCTTGGTTCAGGCGCGAGGTGTCAATTTTCGTTACGCGTTGGTTCAAGCGTATATCTAGGCCCTGCGCCAGGTACGTAATCAGTGCATCCCACCCACCTGTTGGCAGCGTTTCGGTAGTGCCTGGGTAGCGTGCTATGCTGTTAATGTGCTGCGAGGCCAGGCTCTCTATGCTGCCGCCCAGGTCACGCTCAGCCCCAGTGGTGAGGTAGTAGCGCATGAGGGCATCGGTGAGAACGCTGGGGTTCGCTACCTGCAGTGCATCTCGCACGCTGCGGGTGGCAGTGGCCGCACCGGGCACAGTGGTACTGAGTAGCTGTGCGTAGTTTGCTTGATAGGTTGTTTGCGTACCCCCCGAAACCGCCACACCGGCTGCATCATAGAGTGAGAGATTCGTAAAATCGGTATTGAAAGTGCCGGTAATGTTTGCCAGCGTGAACAACTGGGAGAGTGGCTGTGTGCCGCCTGCGTTGTGTATCCACTGTGCGCCCTGCTCCAGTACCGCGCCAGTTATGCTGGTGCGGTCGGTAAGGATGCGCCCGCCTAAACGGTTACTGCCTTCAAACACAATGGGGGTATAGCCGCGCTGCCGCGCCTGCCGCGCTGCCGCCAGGCCTGCGATGCCCGCACCAATTACGATAACTGCATCAGAGGAAGACTGAATGCCGGTATCTTCATTGCCCAGTTCCACTTTGCAGCCTGTAGTAGCCAGCATGCCAGGCGCAAGGGCCGCGGCAGGTGCCAGCATAGCCAATTGCCTTAAAAACTTACGACGGGAAGCGGTGTGAGGGTTAGGGGTAAGGCCGCGTTTGGCTTGGGGCATAATGGTTTCTCAGAGCGATGGCGCGTGGCAAATCAAGGTATGCCCTATGCGCATGGATACGGAAGCAATAAGCCTGCAATATCGCACATTCTGGCATGCTGCTGGCTGCTCGTGTTTTCTTAAAAAAACTAAAGCCCAACCCATTTCTAATTGTAGAACCGCATACCCGCTACCCCCTCACTTCTGCTTACCTTTGCACCACAATTATGAGTGCAGAAAAAATCATTTACTCCATGGCCGGGGTAGGCAAAATATACCCGCCCAATAAACAGGTACTGAAAGACATTTACCTGTCTTACTTCTATGGTGCCAAGATAGGCGTGCTGGGCCTAAACGGAAGCGGCAAAAGCAGCCTGCTGCGCATCATGGCGGGGGTGGATCAAAATTTTCTGGGCGAAGCCAAACTGAGCCCGGGCTACACCGTAGGCTACCTGGAGCAGGAACCCAAAATGGACGCCACCAAAACCGTGCGCGAGGTGGTAGAAGAAGGTGCCAAAGCTGTAACGGACCTATTGAAAGACTACGAGGCCGTGAATGAAAAGTTTGCGGAGCCAGATGCAGACTTTGACAAACTAATAGCACGACAGGCGGAACTGCAAGACCGCATAGATGCTGTAGATGCCTGGAACCTGGACACCAAACTGGAACGCGCCATGGATGCCCTGCGCTGCCCCCCACCCGATACCCAAGTGGGCATCTTGAGCGGTGGCGAGAAGCGCCGCGTGGCCCTTTGCCGCTTGCTGATAGAGCAGCCGGACATCTTGCTGCTGGATGAACCCACCAACCACCTGGACGCGGAGAGCGTAGCCTGGCTGGAAGAGCACCTGCGCCAGTACAAAGGAACCGTGATAGCTGTAACCCACGACCGCTACTTTCTGGACAATGTAGCAGGATGGATACTGGAGCTGGACCGCGGCGAAGGCATACCCTGGAAAGGCAACTACAGCAGCTGGCTGGAACAAAAACAAAACCGCCTGAAGCAGGAACAGAAGCAGGAAGACCGCCGCCAAAAAACCCTGGAGCGCGAGCTGGACTGGATCAAGATGGCACCCAAAGCCCGCCATGCCAAAAGCAAGGCCCGCATCAGTGCATACGAAAAACTGGCAGGCAGCGAAGGGCAAGACCGCGAGAAGGAACTGGAACTTTTTATACCTGCTGGCCCGCGCCTGGGTGATAAAGTTATAGAGTTTGAAGGGGTGCGCAAAGCGTATGGCGACAAGCTATTGTTCGATAACCTGACCTTCAGTGTGCCACGCGGCGGCATACTCGGCATCATTGGGCCGAACGGTGCGGGCAAGACGAGCCTGTTCCGCCTGATTACGGGCCAGGAACAACCCGATGCAGGCAAGGTTACACTGGGCGACACCGTGAAAGTGGGATATGTGGATCAAGAACATGCAGGCGTGAACCCCGAAGACGATGTGTACAAAGCCATCACTGGGGGCCATGACCTCATCATGCTGGGCACACGTGAAGTAAACGGCCGCGCCTACGTGGCCCGCTTCAACTTTACAGGCAATGACCAAACCAAAAAAGTGAGCGTGCTCAGCGGGGGTGAGCGCAACCGCCTGCACCTGGCCCGCGTACTGAAAAGCGGCAGCAACGTATTGCTGCTTGACGAACCCACGAACGACATTGACATCAACACCCTGCGCGCCCTGGAAGAAGGCATGGAGAACTATGCGGGGTCGGCCATCATCATTAGCCACGACCGCTGGTTTCTGGACCGGGTGGCTACGCATATCCTGTCGTTTGAGGGCGATAGCGAGGTAATTTATTACGATGGCAACTTTACCGAGTACATGGAGTACCGCAAGAAGAAGCTGGGCAAGGACGACCAACCGCACCGGATTAAATACCGGAGCTTGGCGTAGTTTGTATGAATAATAGGCATCTCTGAGAACCGAAATCTTTTAGGTAAACTCTTAAGGAGAGATTCCCGCTTTCGCGGGAATGACTCGTGTGCTTTTAGAGACGCATCTAACTACAAACTCTGGATAGCGCTTCGCGCTTACGGAATTACGGTGCTGAGGGGTATTTCGGAACCCTTTGGTAATAAAATACTTCTAAGGTTGCTACTTGCTTTAAGCATTGCATATTAGGTGCATGCAGAAACGAGACTTTCTCCGGCTGATTAATCTATGGCCGCCCAACCTAGGGGCTGGCATACTTGTAAAGTTTGAATGGAAAACGTTTAAGCGAATAGATGTACGCATGGCAGAGCGCTTCTACAACCGCAATTACTTTGGCACGCACTACGGCGGCAGCCTATATAGCATGACAGACCCGTGGTATGCGCTGATGCTGTCAGAGAACCTGGGCAGGAGCTACATAGTATGGGACAAAGCCGCCAGCATTCGCTTCAAGAAACCAGGCCGCGGCACAGTGCATGCTGTGTTTGAAATAGAGGATGCACTGCTAGAGCGAATACGCACCCAGCTTAGCACTGAGCCCAAGATGGACCTCACTTTGGTGGTGTATGTGAAAGACGCTGAAGGAGATGTAGTGGCTGAGGTAGAGAAGGTGATATACATACGGAAGAAAGAGGCTGTATAGCAATTTTCTCATAAATCTATATTTCCGCTTCTGCTATATTGTGGCATGGCTGAAGATAAGGTGCCCGTAGATAATGTATTGCAGCGCCTTACACATGGCATGGGTGCTGTTCTAAGTGCTGCCCTGCTACACGGCCTCTTGCTGGCTGCCGTACTGAGTGGCCACTTTGCGCTGCCTGAAGTGCTCGGCGGTATCGTGCTGAGCGGGGTGCTTGGCTTTAGCCTCGGTGCTGTGCAGTATTACACCTACAGCACCGAGCCACAGAGGCAAAAGCTTATGGCGATGGCTAAGTCTTTCGGCTTTATGAGTATTGGGGTGTGGGGTTATATGGGCATGCTCATGGCAATAAAGTCAGGCGACATGGCCCTGCTGGGTGTTAACACGCTGCTGCTAGAAGGGCTGGGAGACATGGGCGACATCGGTGACCTGAGCGGGCTGGGCGATATAGATGATGAAGGCATCGTAATTGTGCTGGTCATCATAGCGGCGGCATTTTTCATTGCGGCCATGTACTTCCTCATCAAGTTCCTGCTTACGCTGGGGGCCGCAAACCTGATGGTACTGGTGGCCTCCGTGGTTACGCTACAGTCGCTACAGTTTTTGCGCCGCCGCATGCAGCTGGTTGCAGTACCCGACCCTGCATTTGCCGCCATCCAGTTGCGGCACGATTTGCGCGCACTTGGGTTTCACTTGTTTATCAAAGGCTGGGTAGGCTCCTTCTTCATGACGCTTTTTGTGATGGCATTTGCCTCGCATCAGTTGCATGTGTATTACTACATTGGCTGGAGCTTTGCGTACGATGCCCTTTTGCAGCCGCTGGTGCGCAGCAAGCTTATAAAGCCTTATCTGGTGAAGCGCGATGACAAGCGTCAGGCGCGGGTGGAGCGCAAGGCGGCTGCTAAATCAGGTACTACGGCGTAAGCCAACTATACATCAATACGCGCATACTTAGCATTCTGCTCAATGAACTCGCGTCGGGGCGCCACATCATCGCCCATCAGGATGCTAAAGGTATGATCCGCGTCGGCGGCATTCTCAATGCTCACACGCTGCAGGGTACGCTTCTCGGGGTTCATGGTGGTTTCCCAGAGCTGTTCAGCGTTCATTTCGCCCAAGCCCTTGTAGCGCTGTATGCTTACTTTGCTTTCGTCGCCATCTGCCAAGCGTATCACCACTTCGCGGCGCTGTTCTTCCGTCCAGCAGTACTCTTCTTCTTTGCCGCGTTTTACTTGATAAAGTGGCGGCTGCGCAATGTACAGGTAACCTTGCTCAATGATAGGCACCATGAAGCGGTAAAAGAACGTGAGCAGTAGCGTGCGAATATGGCTACCGTCCACATCCGCATCCGTCATGATGATGATTTTTTTATACCGCAGTTTGTCCAGTATAATCTCGCCCGTGCCTACACCCTGTATGCCCGAGGCGGTAATCATGTTCTTGATTTCCTCGTTCTCGTAGATCTTACTGGGGTGTGCTTTTTCTACGTTTAAAATTTTACCGCGCAAAGGCAGTATAGCCTGAAAGGAGCGGTTACGGCCTTGTTTGGCAGTGCCCCCGGCGCTATCCCCTTCCACCAGGTATAGCTCGCACTGGTCGGGGTCGTTGCTGCTACAGTCTGATAGTTTACCGGGTAGGCCGCCGCTGTAGCCTGCGCCTTTGCGCTGCACCAATTCGCGGGCCTTCTTCGCGGCCCAACGGGCCTCTGCAGCCAGTACTACTTTCCCAATAATCTGCTTGGCAACTTTGGGGTTCTCTTCCAAGAACTCAGCCAGGCGTTTGTTTACGATGCTTTCTACCACGCCCGCCACTTCACTGTTGCCCAACTTGGTTTTGGTTTGCCCCTCAAACTGCGGTTCTGGCACCTTTACGCTAATGATGCAGGTAAGGCCCTCGCGGAAGTCATCACCATTTACTTCAAACTTAAGTTTCTCCAACATTTTGTTGGCATCAGCATAGGTCTTGAGCGTACGTGTCAAGGCTTTCTTAAAACCTACTACGTGGGTTCCCCCTTCGTGCGTATTGATGTTGTTTACATAGCTATGTATGTTTTCTACATAACTGGTGTTGTACTGTATGGCCAGCTCTACGGGGTACTGTCCGTCATCATCTATGCCTTCAATGTATACTGGCGGGTTATGCAGGGCTTCACGGGTTTCGTTTAAGAACTGAACAAACTCTACCAGGCCACCTTCGCTATAGAATACTTTTTGTAGTGTTTTAGTGGTGCCATCGGCTGCCGTAGTAACATCCCGCTCATCCGTGAGTGTGATGCGAATGCCACGGTTAAGGAAGGCAAGCTCACGCAAGCGGCCTGCCAGCGTATCAAACTTGTATTCTTTGGTAATGAATATAGAATCGTCGGGCAGGAAGTGCACACGCGTACCGCGTATGTTGGTATCGCCTACTTGCGCAACGGGGGCTTCTGGCACCCCTTGGTGGTAGGTTTGCTTCCATTCTTTGCCTTCCCTGTACACATTCACATTTAGTGTAGAGCTCAGCGCATTCACACAGCTTACACCTACGCCGTGCAGGCCACCCGATACTTTGTAGCTGCCTTTGTCAAATTTACCGCCAGCGTGTAGCACCGTCATTACCACTTCCAGCGCGCTGCGTCCTTCTTTAGCGTGCATGTCCACAGGTATGCCGCGGCCATCGTCTAGCACGCTTATGCTGTTGTCGGTATGTATGGTTACTTGTACATTTTTGCAGTAGCCCGCTAGGGCTTCGTCTATACTGTTGTCCACCACTTCATACACCAGGTGGTGTAGGCCGCGCTCGCCAATGTCACCAATATACATGGCAGGGCGCTTACGCACGGCCTCCAAGCCTTCCAGTACGGTGATGTTGTCAGCGGTGTAGGTGCTACCTGTGGGCTCGGTAGTGGGCGCGTGTGAAGGGGTGTGTGCTAGAGGGCTTTCTAAAACTTGTTCGGGGGCTGCCATATTAACGGTTATGCGTATCTGTTCTTGTTGAAATGTGACGCGTAAAACATGCAGCAAGCTGCCCTGTTCCACGTCACGAAAGCAATCAATAAAGATACAAAAAAGCCACCCAGAAAGGGCACTAAAAAATTGATTAAACTCCCACAAAATCAGGCAGTTATACACCCATTTCAGCGCCTCGGTCTGCGGGGTTGTTTATAGCAGGTTTTCTGCGGCGCTTAACCTGTTTTATTGATTCTACCGTGGGGGCGGTGCCGGTATGCGCACGCCCTTTCTTAGCTCTGCTATGCCCGTAAATATGCCTATCCCGCCGGTGACATTGCTCACGATGCGCCCTGCTTGCGCAAAGGGGTTCTGGTTGGCCTGAATGGAAGCGCTCACGCTGCGGTACCAGTCAAAGTATGGCCGACTCACCCTATACAGGCGCACCGCTACAGTATCTTTCTCTTTGTACCGAAACGGCGTGAATGTAAAATCCTGCTTCGCGCCTACGCGCAATTCATCGCTGCGGATGAAAGTAAACACCGTATCAGGTTTAAAGGTATCGTAAACAATTCTGTAATAACTTATATTCAGGGTATCGGGCTTCTGCCAGGCTATCTGTATCTGTGCTTCATTTCGGTTCCAATACACAGCTAGTGTATCCAGCGCCGGTATAGGCCGCTGAATGGTGGTAGTTCCCGTAACCAGCTTTCCATCTGGCGTAGTGATGTTCAGGAAAAAAGGTGTGGTGTAGTCGCGGGGCACTACCTGGGTGCTGCGATACTCCCCGAAAATCAATTTGTTGCCTGGCGACCCAGCCGGGTAAAATGTCAAAGGAATTACGTTGCCCTGGTATGTGATGGTTACGGTTGCATTGCTTACGATAGGAATCTGGTTGGCCGGAGCCAGAAAAGCCGTCGTCTGTGTCAGGTACAGGCGGTACACGGAGTCAGGCTCCAGGTAGCATTCTACAGCCAGTTGTGGTGTATCGGCAGGCAGCTCAACATTAACATCATACTGCAGGTTATCACAGCCCGCAATAAGTAGGCTTACGATGAGCAGAAGTGCCAGAATCAGGTTACGCATAGGTACTGCCAGCATTAAAAACGAAAATTGTAAGTAACCGAAGGAATCACCGGGAACAGCGCAAGTATTTTAGCCTGGTAGCTTACAATAGAGCCATCAGGGGCCAGTTGGGGCTCAAAGTATAAGAAGAAGGGGTTACGGTTGCTGTAGGCATTGTAAAGGCCGATGTTGATGTCACTCTCCCCATGCTTGGGGCGAAATTTCCAGGTGAAGCTCAGGTCAAGTCTGTGTGTCATGGGCATACGGAAGTTACCACGTTCATTGTAGAGCCCGTAGTACGTGGCAAACACACTGTTTGCATTGGAGCCGGGTGTGAACTGGCGTATGCCAGATAAGTCAACAATCGAAGCGCGGCCGGTAGGCACCGATACAGGGTCGCCAGTGCGTAGCACAAAAGCGGCGGTAATCTGCGCCCGCTTGCTGATGTCATACATAGCCACCACGCTCAGGTCATGCCTGCGGTCAAAGCGGAATGGGAATGTCTGTTCGGGTGCTGCGAAGGGCTCCAGGTTAAAGCGCCGCCAGGCCCAGCTCAGGGTATATGCCACCCAGCCCGTAAGGCGGCCTTCCTTCTTTTCCACCAGCAGCTCGCCCCCATACGCCCATCCGCGGCCAAAAGCAAACTCATGGTCCAGGTTTGAGTTGCCAAAGAAGCTTCCTCCATTGCGTAGCTCTACCTGATTGCCCAGCCATTTGTAGTAGCTCTCTACTGTAATAGCGATGCCTTTTCTGGGGTACACACGTGTAATGCCTATGGCTACCTGATCGCTATACTGCGGGGGTGCGCGGTGCGTACTAGGGTACCACACATCAGTGGGCAGTGTAGCGGTACTATTCGTGGCCAAGTGTATGTATTGCATCATGCGGGCATAGCTGGCTTTCAGTGCCCAGTTTTCGGCAAGCTTGTAACGTAAGGCCACACGGGGCTCCAGCCCGCCGTACTGCGCAACTGTATCGCGGCGTGACCCTCTAAAGCCCGATAGGCGCAATCCCACATTCGCACGTAGCTTGTCCGTTATCTCCCAGTCGTCGGCTATATACAGCGCGCCCTCGTTGCCGCCTATCCGCTGCTCAAAGCTCACGCTGCCCGTGGTGGTCAGGCTATTGTCAAAACTAAACCCTGTGGGTGTAAAAACATGGTTTATAACCTGCACACCGAACTTAACACCGTGGCGCGGAGTAGGATACCAATCAAAGCCGAACTTCCCTTGCAGATTGCGTATGCGCGAATAGAGCTGAAAGTTAATGGTAGTGATGTTATTGCTTATTCTATACTCATAGTCACTATACGATAGTGAGAGATTGCTAAAGAATTTCTGGTTGTAAATGTGGTTCCACCTCACGGTGCCGGCGGTGTTCCCCCAGGTAAAGTCAAAACTGATAGAGGGCTGGCGGAACCCAAATACATCTCGCCCAAAATAACCGCTAAGAAAAACGCGGTCGTTCTGCCCTATATCGTAATTGGCCTTCAGGTTCAGGTCATAGAAATAATACCGCGGTATGGGGTTGTAGTTAGGTTTGTTCCGGTTCTGGGCATTGATGGCTTCGGTAAACAAATCGAAGTAGGTGCGCCTACCCGACAGAATAAATGAGCCTTTGTTTTTGCGGATAGGCCCCTCAAAAGTAAGACGGGATGAAATGAGGCCGATGCCCCCAGCCACGCCGAACTTCTTTCTATTGCCTTCACGTAGCTGCACATCCAGCACGCTGCTTAGGCGGCCACCGTACTGTGCTGGGAAATTGCCCTTAAACACCTCTAGGCCTTTCACTGCATCGCCATTGAAAATGCTGAACAGTCCGCCTAGGTGAGACGCGTTGTATATGATGGCTTCATCCAGCAGAATCAGGTTTTGATCGCTGCTGCCCCCACGCACATAAAACCCGGCCGTAGCTTCCGTGCCTGCTTTAATGCCCGGCAAAAACTGTATTACTTTTAGCGGGTCTATTTCACCAAAAATTACGGGCACCTTTTTCATTTGCTGAATCGTCAGGCGCTGTGCACTCATCTGGGTTTGTTCTACTGCATCGGTAATTTTCTCAGCAGTAATTTCTACTGCCTCCAGCTGTGCCCCCTCTTCCAGCATTTCTATATCCAGCTTTTGGTCGCGGTTCAGCAGCAGGGTGCGGCTCATAGTATTGTACCCCACAAAGCTGTATTGCACCACAATGCTGTCAGCATCTGGGGGCACACTCAGGCTATAAAAGCCATACGCATTGCTGGTAGTGCCAATGCCTTTACCCCTAATCTGCACGGTCAGACCTGGCAAAGCCTCACTGCTCTTGCCATCACGCACGGTGCCACTCAGCGTAACCCTGCGCTCCTGTGGCTGGCTGGTTTGTGCAAAACAAATCGCCTGCACCAAGCATAAAAAAAAGAAGGTAGTATATGCCCTCATCGTCATCAGCTATTTATAAACGATGAGCGAAACTAGCTTGTTCCCTAAAGCCGAAATGTTAAACTAAGTCAAGATTTGATTAAGCCGCTGAATAGAAGTACCGAACCGTTCAACAGCAAAACAACAAAGCCTGAAAGATGTTGGTTACACCATCTCCAGCTCTGAGAAGAAGAATTGCGCTTCACGCAACGCATTCTCATCAGAATCTGAACCATGCACGGCATTTGCCTCAATGCTCTCAGCAAAAAGAGCACGAATGGTGCCAGCTTCTGCTTTTTTAGGGTCTGTAGCGCCAATCAATTTGCGGAAGTCAGCTACTGCATTTTCTTTTTCAAGGACTAGGGGTATGCAGGGGCCGCTCGTCATAAAAGCAACCAGCTCACCAAAAAAAGAGCGCTCACGGTGAATGCCGTAGAAATTGCCCGCCGTATCTGCACTAAGGCGCATCAGCTTAAGCGCACGAATTTTAAAGCCGGCTTTAATCATGTGATCAAGTACAGCACCCGTATGGCCATTGCGTACAGCATCTGGCTTAATGATAGAAAAGGTTATGTTTCCAGCCATGGTTTTGTGGCGAAGTTTGTTTGCTAAATGATTGATTTAGTGGCTTTTCTGAATTGCCGCGCAAAGATAACACAATTAACGGGCCAACATGCAACTGCCCAGCTTTTATCCCTGAAACCGCCAGAAAATCAGCTAAAGCGCCTACCCCGTTTGGTGTAGTTAAAGTACTGAAAAAGGGAGCATTGCAGCTACGCTTCCGGCTGATTGCCATTAAAGGGGGATAGCTGCTGGTGTTGCTTAATCGCACGCAATGACACCCATACACCTACCACCAGTGCCCCTAGCCCGCCAATCCAAAACAATTGGTACAGGTTAGCCATCAGGAAAAAGTCATAGGCAAAGTGAAAGAGTGCTGGAACTAACAAGGCTGCGGCCAAAAGCTGTTTAGGCCCAGGCCGAAACTTTGACAACCCCATAAAGTATCCCATCAAAATGCCGAATGATGCATGCGCCGGCACGGCGGTAAACATGCGGATTACGGCTACCTGGACGCCACCTTGGTACACATACAATATATTCTCAAACGTGGCAAACCCCATGGCTGACATTACGCAGTACGTAATGCCATCGTATGGCTCGTTAAAATCTTTTCTCGGATAAACAAAGAAAAGGATAACAGCAAATTTGCACAGTTCCTCTATAAGCCCGGCTAGCGTGGCATTTGTAAATGCATATTCCAGGCTTCCTTCCCTGACGGGCACCTCAGGCGAAAGCAGGGTTACAATTATTGCGGCAGGTATTGTGCTCAGCACGCCCAGCAAAAAGCTCCACAACACAAGCCGAAGTGGTTCTTTTTCATGCTTATCGCGCCAGAAAACGTAGATGGCTATGGCTATGCCCGGTGCTACTGCCAGTGCAAGTAGGGTAAGTTCCATGGGTTTAAGATTAACTAGCGTTCTGGGGTCACTTCAGTGCCTTACGAGTTACGAAAAAGCACTGAGCAAGCAAGCCCTAAAAAAGCACTTTGCAGCTATTTTGGCACTTCCCCAACCTCTTCCGCTTCCTGCCTGAGTAGGTAGTTTAGCCGTTCCTCTTCTAGATCCAGTTCTCGCTCTACGGCGTGCATGGCCTCATCGCCTATCCTTCGCTCGTCACGAAGCCGTATCACCTCGCGGCGCTGAACATGTATCAGCTCCAACTCCAGGCGATGCAGCTCGAAGTACTCAGCATCTACTGCTGCATCTATTACGCCATCTTTACCCGCAGTATAGTGCGACACGCGCAGCCGGTACCTGTTATTCACTTGTTGAAACAGCTGCTCCTGTATGGGTGTCGCTGAATGTTTAGCCCGAAGGTGCGCTAGTGCTGCATATGCAGCAGCGTGGCGCGCATCGTTCTCTTCGCGCGGGGTTAGCATATCGCGGGGTATATGCAGCATACGTATCACCCAGGGCAATGACAGCCCCTGTAACACAAGGGTGCTTAGTATAACACAGAAGGTGACAAAAAGAATGGTATCTCGATGTGGGAAAGGCGCGCCGCTGTTTAAGGTTAAGGGCAGCGCCAGCGCTGCGGCCAGGCTCACTACCCCGCGCATCCCTGTCCAGCCGATAATGGTTGGATACTTGAGGTGCGGGTAAGGATCACGTTTGCGTTCCGATGGAATCAAAAACCTGGGAAGGTAGGTCGCTGGGTAAATCCATATCATACGCGCCATAATAGTAGCTGCACTAACTGCGGCGCCCCAGCCCAGCATTTGCCCAATCGTAAACTCAGTCATGCCGCGGGTCACCTGCCGCACCTGCAGGCCGATAAGAATAAAAATCAACCCGTTCAGCAGAAAGATAACTGTCTGCCAGGTGCTTTCAGCCACAATGCGTGTGAGGGGAGTAAATAGCATGGGCGATCGCCACGCAACGTATAGGCCACAGCATACCACTGCCAGCACGCCGCTGGCGTGAAAAGTTTCTGCAATCAGGTACGCTGCATAAGGTGTAAGAAATGTAATCAGTGTTTCTATGATAGGTGCATTGAATTGTTTGTGCAGCGCAACGATACCTGCCCCGATAAGCAAGCCAATGGCCATACCCCCAGCTGCTACCAGCACAAACTGCAAGCTGGCCTCGCCCAAGCTGAAGCTACCGCTGAACACTGCCGCCAGTGCAAATTTATATGCTACAATGCCCGAGGCGTCGTTCACCAGGCTCTCTCCCTCCAGTATGGTAACGATGCGCCGCTGCACACCCAGCCGCTGTAGTACCGCAGTAGCGGCAACTGCATCCGGAGGTGAAACCACAGCACCCAGCACAAATGCTACAGGCCAGCTCATGCCAGGTATCAATGCATGGGCCACCCAGGCTACGGCAAGCATCGTGAAAAGCACCGCGCCTACAGCCAGTAGCATAATAGGCCTCAGGTTGAACTTAAAATCACGCCAACTTGTGAACCATGCGGCTCCATACAAAATGGGCGGCAGGAAAAAGAAGAAGACATAATCCGGGCTGATGGTAAACACTGGAATGCCTGGCACCAGGCTTACCACCAGCCCCCCTAGCACCAGAATTATAGGGTACGGAATCCTGGCACGCTCAGCAACCAGTGTGAGCAGGGTAATTGCAACAACCAGCGAAAAAACAAATACAATGTCGAACACTACCAATATGCCAAAAGCCTAGGCACAGTACCAAGGTAGTAAAACACCTCTATTCCACACTGCACTAACGGCGCTTAAATAGGATAGGGTCGTACGAGAGCTGTAGGAAGAATACTGAACCTATAGTAGGGCCGAAAGTAACCTCAACGTGGCGGTGGTTCAGAATGTTAGTACCTCCCAGCTTTAACTGAAGCCCCGCCTTGGTAAAGTCGTAGCTAATTGAAGCATCCATTACGTTGAAGGCCGGTATAAATCCATTAAAGTTAGGTACCTGAAACTGGTAAGCATCTACCCAGCGATGCACAAGGCCAACACTTAGGTTCTTGAAAAGAAAGTTCCGCCCATTGAGCGTAATATTAGACTTGTATGCTGGTGTGTTGTATGCATCCACCAGGCCCACATTCGTTGTGTTCGGCGGCTGCAAAAACTGTATATAAGAAAAACTACCGTTGGTGGTCCAGTTATCGCCAAGTGTGCTTGTCAGGCTCAACGAGTATCCAAAGCTCGAAAACTTATCGGGTAGGTTAGCCCACACCTGGTAGTTTGCCACATTTCCGAATCGGAATAAATTCTGAATGGTGAAGGGGCTCACGAGTGTACCGTCTGGATTGAAGCGTGGCCCGATAAGGGGAACAAGCCCAATGAAATTGGTGTAATCGTTGTAGAATACGGCTAAGTCAATATAAGTGCCCCCGGGATCCATCGTGGTACGGAAACCAAGTTCAAAAGCATTGATAACTTCAGGCTGAAGGGCCTTAAACGGGAATGTAGTAAGGATGGATGGGTTCGGCATATTGGAAATCTCACTGTTTACATATCGGCGGAAAGACTCCAGCGTGTAGTTAAACTGCGCCAGGTTTTGTGCAAATGCGCTCTGCTCAGAAACCAAAATCTGTGAACTCAACTGCTGAAAGGTTCCCAGGTCAGTTTGCTGAAACTGCTGTAGCACCGTAGGCAGGCGGTTAGCCCGTTGAAAAGAAGCACGCAAAAAGCCGCGGCGGTTTCTATCCATTGAAAAAGTCAATGAAACCCGTGGGCTCACCTGCGGGGTAACGAACTGGTTACCATCAACTCTTACAGATGCTGAAATTTTAAATCGTTCGTCAAAAAACTGGCGGCCTATCTGGAAGTAGGCACCATATTCATATGTGCTTCGGCTACTGCCTGGCAGGTCTGTATAGAATGTGCCATTGCTGCTTATGCTGTAATACCGTACGCTGCCACCAACCTGGATGGGCAGATTTTTGAGCTTCTCAGAAAAATCATACTGCCCCTCAACATGGCCCAGTCCGGTATAGTCAGCAAACCGCGACCCGTTGGAGTTTGCGGTTACGGCATTTGTGGAATATGTGTTTCGCAATACACTGATGGTGGAGTCAAAGACGGGGGTGTTTGGCAACAGACGGCTGCCCCCCAAGAAGTAAATCGCCCGCGGGTCTCCAATCCCAGTTAGGTATGCCGCCAGATCGCTATTGTCACTATCCGCAAACTGGCGCGCAGCGGCATCATTGCCCACAGGCAACGGCACCCAGCCTGGCCGAACTATCCCAAGTGCTGAATTAATGTCATTATTGGCAGTAGTCGTGCCATAGATGTATAAGTATTGTGTAAACCAGTCTTCATTGCCCTTGTAAATTCTATTCAAAGAAGAGCCGACTGCCTGCATACTTACCAGGCTGGTATTGGCCTGGAGGCTGGTATAGGCTCTCACAAAATATGAAGGCCCAGTTACCTCTACCCTGTGCTGGTGAAACCAGAAGTTGTTGATCTTGTCGCGTTGAATAAATGGGGTAAGCGCGGTCGTATTGGTAATGTTAGACCCCACCACCAGTTCATGCCTAGGCTTGAACCGGTAGTGCAAGGCTGCTGAAAACTTATAATTGTAGAAGTTATAGTCTGTAAGGTCTTCTTCCCTGTAACCCGTTCTACCCACCCGTATTAAATCCGCAGGGCTGATGGGATTCGGAGCAGGATTTAAAAATTGAAAATTCAGATATGAAAAAATGAATGCGTTACCATCCCCAAAGATATTCGTCCCGTCATAGCCCGCATTACCGGGGCCAGGGGGCGCAAACAAGGTATTGGTTGTTCCCAGGTAATTTGCACCATCGGCATTGTTATCTCCTACCCAGTCTGTAGCGCGGAAACCCGAGAAAGAAAACTTATAGGCAAACTTCTCGCTCACCTTGCGGCCGTAACGGAAACCTACCTCACCAAGCAGTTTAGGCGAAAAGCTGGGGCTGTTGATGTGGTTTATGCCTATACGTGTGGTAAAGCTTACGCCGGTGTAATCAAAAGGTGAGCGGGTGCGCAGGTTCAACAGGCCATTTACAGCACTAGGCCCATACAGCGCCGATGCAGAGCCCACCACTATCTCAGCATTTTCTATATCCATGTCTGGCGGAGCCAGCAGGTTCCCTGCTGATGCATTGCTGCCTGGCGTAAGAAATTCCACGCCATCATAGCGCTGTGAGAAACGGTTGTTAATCACAGCCAGAAATCCTCGGGCATTGTACACCTTGTAGCCTATACCCACACTCACACCGTCCAGTTCTTTAGTCGTACTGATGGCCTCGTACAGGTTAAGGGTAGAAGCATTGCGCAAATCAGTAAGCGTAAGCTTTGTGATAGATGCTGACGTTTCCTTAAGTTTCTCGGAAACACGTGATGCCGATACCACCACTTCCTCCGTAGTAAGGCTCCCTTCCTTTAGCTGTATGGTTATGGGCGTTGGGCCAGGTCTTAGCGTAAGTGTACGCGTTGTATAGCCGATGTAATTGATTACAACTTCAACTGAATTCTCAGTGGCTACCCTCAGTTTAAAATCCCCATTGTCATTTGTAAGTGTGCCCTGCATCGTTTCCTTTAACTTGATGTATGCACCTGGCAGTGTAGTGCCATCGGCAGCATCCAGCACCTTTCCTGATATGATAAATCCTGCTTCTGCAGGTTTAACGGTTGTCGTTTCAGGTTTAACTTCTGTGACAGGTGGCTTGTTTGTGCCTTCTCTTCGGCGGCGCACATCGCGCCCCCCCTGTGCATACATATGGGTAGCACCTACTCCTAAAAATAGAATTGCGCAGCAGAAGGAAAAAATTCTGTGTTTTAGCATGGTCAGTTAGCTACATGCGGAAGCGCTGCATGTGAATAGGATCGATCTTCGTAAAAATAGTGATTTTATATAAAAGCCTGATAAACAAGGATTACTACGCAAAATTCATTACCGTTTAGAAGCTACAAAGGAGGCTATGTGGCTGGCAACAGCCTGGGGTTGTTCGTATTGAAGCAAGTGCCCTGCACCTGGCACTATCACATATTTGCAATTAGGAAGTGCCTGGGCAATGCTGGCAGCAAACTGGTTTGGGTTAACCTCGGTTCTAACCGTCCGGTTGGGCACCACTTTGTCATCCAATGCCAATAGCAACAAGACGGGAACCTTCACTTCGGCAAGGTTTTTAAGCTGAAACTCCTGAAACGAGATATTGTACAAATTCTCTGCGCCAGCACTGTAATAGCCATATGCACCAGTGCTACGCATTTTCTTTCGGTTTTCTACCAGCACTTTCGCTTCATCTGGCATCTTGAAGAACTGATTGATGATGTCCTTCTCTATATGTACTTCTTGCCGAGTAAGTATAGAGTCCGCCCGAGTGGGCCGAGTCAGCAGATCTATTTCCACAGGTGTAAACATCTCAAACCCGCGTGGGGCCAGCAAAACCAGGTGGTTGACCCGCGCATAATGTTTGGTAGTAAAGTATGCAGCAAGCTGGCCCCCAAACCCATGGCCTGCAAGTGTGACATCCCATATATCGTTCACGTCCATGAAGTCCAGTATGATATCGCTGAGAAATTTCAGCGTGTAGGGCTGTGCCAGTTTTGTAGTCTTACCGTGCCCGGGCAGGTCTATGGCAATACAGCGATACTGTTTGCGCAGAATCTGGATGATAGGCTGAAAATGTGCCAAGTTGCCTTCTACATCGTGCAACATGAGTATCACAGGCATGGCCTTACCACCTATTCCTGTATCCGTATAGCTAAGCCGCAGCTTGTGTTTGGGCAGGTTGATGAAGTAAGTTGGCAGGTCGTATTTCAGGTCAGCTTCGGGTTTGGCGTTCTCACCCTGCTTCTGTGCAAACAAAACTCCGTGCACTACACTTAACAGGAAACACCCATACATGCCATAAATGATGCTTCTCCTTTGCCTAATCATCCCCTTAGTCTGTAACAGAGTCAAACGTGTACACTAGTTTTTGATTATCGTCCAGTAACCAACCTGTCTTCCGTAGTAGATGCTAAGAATGTAAACACCCTTTGGCAGGTCTGCTAAATAAAACCGCTCATTTAGTGCGTCCCTACCTTGAGGTAAAAATCTTTTTAACACCAATTGTCCACTCACAGAAGTAAGGGAAATGTTCACCGGATATGATGTCGGGATCAGGTCAGTACGCACACTGATAGTACCGCCACCACTCGGGTTTGGTATATCTCTAAAAGTGCCAGTAATTAATAGTGTATCAATACATGGGACAGGGTAAACCCTGAGAATGTTTCTAAGGTTTTGATCTTCTTCAATTGTTACACCCTGCACCTGTATATTAGTACTAAAAACAGGGCCGCCGCCAAATGTTGTAATCGCAAAGCGCACCAACCCATTCACAGTAGCGGGTGCTATAAACTCAAGTAAGGTTCCATCTGAAGAAAGAAATGTCAAATCACTTGGCAAAATTGTTACATCTCCTAACTTCATAAGTGTTATACCAAACAAATTTTGGCCTTCTACAGAAATGACATCCAACGTAGGTACTGCCAAATCGGGAACGTTGTTTGATGTATAAATACGCGTAATACTAGGTGGTGCAATGAATGTAAAGGTTTGCGATGAGGGGTTGCTAACGCCCCCTTCCGTTTGAACTGTTACACTACCAGACTGCACTACACCAATACGAATAGTTATACTAGTTGACGTACTGGCTAAGATACTATCTACCTTTTCACCTCCAATACGCACAACCATCCCTTTTCCCTTCTCATTCAAGTTTGTGCCTAAAATTACCATGTTTTCCTCACGTCTACCGGAGGTTCTTGATATGTTGTTTATTGTTGGCATTGGCACATACTCGATTGTGCCAGTAGCGGTGGCTGTGCCGCCTGGGTTAGTCACCTTCACTGTACCCGTCAAATAACCCGTGCCCAGGTTAGGCATATTGGCAATTGCAGTAACACTATCCGGTACACTGAAGCCAGCTACTGCATTGTTCAGCAACTCTACAGAGCCTACGTTGTAGAAGCGTGTACCAGATATTGTTACGGGCTTACCCACACCCCTGCGTAGCGGTGTAAAACCTGAAACTGTTGGGGTCAGGTAGTTATAATTTATTGAATTGTAAGCTACCGTGCCCCCTTGCGTATTTACTACTACGGTCTTTGATCCCACGCTATAGGTGCCTAGCATGGCACGTATTTGTGTGGGGCCGTCATACCAAACCGCTATGGCCGGCTGCCCGCCAATGGTAAGGTTTTGAAAGTACTGTAACGCAGCAGACCCAAAGCTGGTACCTGTAATTGTTATTATTGTCCGTGGATTAACCGCTCCTGGTAGGACAGATGCGATGGTTGGTACTGGGATAAATACAAACCCTGCACGTTCTGTATTGCCTCCCTGTGTAAATACCCGCACTGTACCACTGGCAGACCCTGCTGCTGGTCTGGCAATAACTGTATTGTCATCGATGATGTTTACAATTGTACCTGTAACCCCGCCAAACTGAACCTGCGTTAATGTGCTCAGGTTTGTACCCGTTATCGTTACATTGTTCTGGGGCAATACCCGCGCACCCGCTGAACTTGGGCTAAAACCACTAATAGTAGGCTTTAGAATTAATGTAAATCCTGGAAAGTTAGCAACCCCTCCTATTGTTCTTACTGAGATGGAATTACCAAACGCGCCAGAGTCTGCTTGCGCTATAATTTGTGAAGGTGTTACACTAGATACTTGAAACGCATTAACACCACCTATTCTGACACGCGCCCTTACATTGTCAGCCGATATGGGGTCTGGGCAGTTAGGCGCGGTACAGTTAGCCGTAAGTAGGTTGGTACCTGTAATCGTAATGTTCTGCTTCGGGCCAACTGGCATTGTGCTAATATTGTTGAGCGTAGGTGCCGGTATAAATTCAATAGCAGAAGCGGAGACAGCAGTGCCTCCACGTGTAACGACTGAAACTACGCCAGAAGCTCCCGAGCCTATTTTTACTGCAATACTAGTTGGTGTCACCGCCTGAATCAGCGCAGGGGCAACACCTCCAATTAAAATTTTATCGGCTCGGTTGGCTAGTAAATCCAAATTTGTGCCTTGAATTATTAACACACTATCAATACCCACCTGCAGTCGACTTAGTCCAGTAATCGTAGGTGCTGGTATAAATGTAAAATTGCTTGATGACGTACCGCAAGAGCCCGCATTGCAAACTTGAATTACCCCTGTCGCGCCGGTATTCACAACCGCGTTAATAGTGGTATCATTAACAACCACAAATGACTGTGCATTTACGCCTCCAAAAGATACCTGCGTAGCGCCCGTAAAAAATTTACCTTTCAGTTCTACAGTAGTGTCTCTACCTGCAGAGCTTGGAGTAAAACTGGTAATGGTAGGCGTATCAAAAAAACGAAAAGGAAAGGCAGCGCCGACAAACCCACTATCCCACCACCCCCCAGCCATCCCCCATCTTCCATCTGAAGAGATAGATAAGCGGGTTCCTTGTCGGCTATCTATACTCGCTGCTGGGTCTGAAAGAAGGTCCCTAATCGGATATGGAGACCATACTCCAGATACTCTTTTATAAAAATAATAGCCTCCTTTCAAACTAGAAGATAATTCTGAACTTACTACCAATGTATTACCATCTCCGCTCAGTGCAACACAAAATCCTTGATACAAACTAGTTCCTTCATCTGCAAAGAGCTTCGATCCTTGCTGTGCCCAACTTGAACCATTCCACTGGAATACCCAAACTGCACCATTTTCTGTTGCCGCATTGTTGTCATAATTTGCTCCAAATGCAATGGTATTACCATCATCTGAAATCGATACCGATGTACCCTGCCTTGGTGCCCCGCTATAATCAGATCCTGATAAAATTGTACCCGAATCCCAGCTAGAACCACTCCATCTATACACCCACACAGCACCAATATTAGAACCAAAAGCTGGGCCACCAATTACAATGATATCACCGCTAGCTGATGCATCTACTGAAAATCCCTGACTAGCACTCGCTGCGGCAGGAGAAACATCTTGTAATAACACAGGAGCACTCCAGGTTGTACCCACCCTACGGTATACTAAAGATCGGTTGTTAGGGCTATCCCCTACGACAAGCAAATTACCACTCGCCGATAATGAAACGGAGCGTCCACCGTCTACTAATGAGGACTGAAGTACCCAGCTCGTACCAATGTAAGCATAAACCCATGTACGTTCCCCATTTCCTGCAAAGCTTCGTCCGCCCACTGCTAAGGTTGCTCCATCAGCTGAAAGCGATAGGGCAAAACCAAAATTTGTGCCGCCTGGAATTAGCTCGCCCGATGGGGGCAGAATTTTTGTTTCCTGAACCCATGAGGTGCCATTGTACCTAAAAATCCAAACTGCACCATTAAAACCATTATCACCATAACCGCCAATGGCAGCGGTTTTACCATCAGATGAGATAGCGACACTGTATCCTTGGTAAATAGGTGCTGGGGTGATGGAACCTGTAGCTACAATCTTTCCTAAAGTTTGATATGCCCCCGCATTGGTAGTAATCGAAAAATTTCCAGCTGAGTTTCCAGTTCCACCCGCGGTTGTTACGCTCACCACGCCCGTAATAGTTCCTGGCATTACCAAACCAACAATTTCGCTCGCCGAGTTGCGCACCACAATTGCAGAAGTTCCACCTACAGTCAGTGCGGTAACATTGTCTAGGTTACTGCCCGTCACTGTAAAAACAGTGCCTACCGGGCCGTTTTCTGGAGAGATACTTGTTAGAGTAGGGGCTTGTGCAAAGACTTGCGAGAGCCCAGCCAACAGAAACAGTACAATCAGGTACTGCTTACGCATGCCTCGCTTTAACCCAAACTTTAAGAAACCAAATCGCTTAGGTAAAAAAAGTGACATAAAATAATTAGGCTGAGATAGGCTGAACAAGATGTAAAATTAAACTAAAATCCTGCTACATTACTTACACACACCGTCTAAAACTGTGCCAGCATGTGCCTGCTTGGCGGTTTATGATTTAATAAAGCTTACTATTGAACTGAATACGGTAATTACTTTCATCTGTACGCATATAGCGTACTTTTTATACATTGCTCTCACGTTTCGCGGCATCGCGAAGTATGCCCTTAATCATGCGTTTAAGTAATACGTTTCGCCTAACGGCTTGTTGTATATTCTTAGGGTTTTTACTTACGCTATTCAGGCTGCCCGCGCAGCAGACTAGCCTCTATTACGAAGTTTTTGACCCTACTACCATTGGTGCTCACCCCTTGATCTGGGGCATCGCGCAAGACTCACGCGGCTTGCTTTACATGGCAAACAATGAGGGGGTGCTGGTGTACGACGGTGCCAACTGGCAACTGGTGCGCACGCCTAAAGAGGTTCGTTCGGTAGCTGTAGATGCAAATGACCGCGTTTTCGTAGGATGTGCCGGAGACCTAGGCTGGCTTTACCTGAATGCAGCTAACCAGCTTCATTATGTCTCACTTAAAGATCGCCTGCCTGCAAAAAGCCAGTCCTTTACTGAAATTGTCCGCATCTACACACAATCTTCTCTTACCTACTATTTCACCCAGAGCGCATGCTTTGTTTACGCACTTGATAAGGGTTCCTTTCAACCGCTTCTGCTTGACTCACCCATTACAGGCAGCGGCCTGGCCAATGGCAAAGTCTATGTAACATTAAAAAATCAGGGGCTCTTTACCCTAAATGGCTCAAAGGCTGAACTTGTATTAAATGGCAATGCTTTGGGCACCAATGAAATGATTGCTGTGGCAGAAGGTGCTGGCAAACCGTTGCTCCTTACTAAAGAAGGTAAGCTTTTCTCACTGCGCGGCAGTGGCCCCGAATACTTACCCAATACCCCCGTAGAAAAGTACTGCAAACAGTTTCTCAGCTACGACCTTACTGCACTTGCAGGTGGCACGTTTGCCGTAAGTACACAAAGTGGCGGCGTACTACTCGCCAATGCACAAGGCAACATCTTGCAAACATTAAACAGAAAAAGCGGCCTGCCCGATGATAACATCTACAGTGTTTTCGTTGACCGCAACAATGGCCTCTGGGTAGGGCACGGCAAAGGCCTTGCGCGTTACTTGCCCGAGGCACCCGTAAGGCTATATACCGAAGCCAACGGGTTAAATGGCAAGGTTAACAACATACGCACATATAAAGGATCAGTATATGTAGCCACAGTACAGGGTGTTTATGCCTTGCGGGGTGGAGCGGTTATAGAAGTCAAAGGTTTGCGAAACGAATGCTGGCAACTTGAAACAGTTGAAGGGCGGCTTCTTGCTGCGGCCAATGATGGCGTGTACGAAATTACAGCTGACCGCGCCCAACGCGTGCTTGAAGAAGATATCTGTCTGGCATTATTTGGGAAAGCAGCTGGCGAAGTGGGCTGGGTGGCTTCAGATGCAGGCGTGAAACCACTTAGCCTCAAAAACAACAAATGGTTTCTTGGCAAAGCCCTTGCACTGCCTCAAGCCCGTATTGACCTACTTGCCGCCGATAGAGACAACAACCTGCTGATCTCTACCAACACCGCTGGCCTTCTCCGAGTAGAAAGCACTTCTGGGAAGCCCACAGCCTTTGAGAAAGGGCTACCCTCAACTGCACTTGCTGCAGTAGACATGGGAGACCGTATCGTGGCAGCGGCTGGCAGATCCCTCTATATAGCTGACAACTTTGGCACACCCGCTTCCCGCTTAAGCATACCCGGCCTAGATACAAGCGCTACACTTACATTGCTAGGAAAGTACAACGACAGGCTCTTCATTGGCACCAATCGGGGGCTCGCTATACTGAGCATACAGGGCACCAATGTAACCCTGGAGCAGAGCAACTGGGCTTTTCTTTCACGCCGCAAACCAGGCACCATTTGGGCTACTGACAGCATGCTGTACATCGGCGTACAAAACCAAGTGCTTGCTGTTGTAAACAGCCGAAGCGCAAATACACAGATTCCTCTTTCTCCCATCATACTGGGCATATTCGATCCCGCAAGTGATTCATTGCTCGCACCAGGCCGCTTCATAGAAGACCTCAATACCCTCACCTACAAACAGCCCAAGGAACCGATTCAGTTAGCTTCCAAGTATACTTCGCTTCGTTTTGTTTTTGCGATGCCTAGTTATGACAACAGCACCAGCAATGAGTACCAGTATCGGTTAGATGGGGCAGATACCAGCTGGAGCAACTGGAGCCGCAAGGCTGACCTTACCCTCAGCAACCTGGCATATGGCGACTACACCTTTAGTGTCCGCGGTAGAGATGTATATGGCAATATCTCTCCCTCTTCCGCTTACGCATTTAGCATAAATAGGCCCATAGCCCAGCACCCGGTTGCTTATGCCTTGTATGGTCTGTTCGCACTTGTATTGTTTTACATCACGGCACGCACCTACTCCCGCCGCATAGAGCTGCGCGCCCATAACCTTGAACTGCTGGTAGCTGAACGTACACGTGAAGTTCAAGCCCAGAAAGCCCAAATTGAAAGCCAGGTAGAAGAACTAAATGCCCAAAATGAATCGCTGGATAAAGCCCTGAACGACCTGAAAGACACCCAAGACCAGCTCATTCAAAATGAAAAAATGGCTTCACTTGGCCAGCTCGTTGCAGGGGTAGCGCACGAGATAAACACCCCTGTTGGGGTAGGTGTTACGGCAGCATCCAACCTAGACCTCAAAACCAAAGAACTGGTAGAGCTGGTCAGGCTGGGGCAGATGAAAAAATCTGATTTCGACAGGTTCATTAACATGGCCAATCAAAGCAGTGCCATCATCCTGAAAAACCTGAACCGAGCCGCCGAACTTATTCAGAGTTTCAAAAAAGTAGCTGTTGATCAAACTACCGATGAAATCCGGACTTTTGGCCTCTGGGACTACCTACATGAAATCATAGTCAGCCTTACCCCACATATCAAACGCTACAAGGTTGATGTGTCATTGGACGGTTCGCAGGAAATACAAATCAAGTCATCCCCAAGTGCGCTCTCACAAACCATAATCAATTTTGTGATGAATGCGCTTTCCCATGCATTTGAACCCGAAAAAGAGGGGAAAATAACCATCGGGTTTGCCAAAATAGGAGACCGCATACAGCTAACCTTTGCAGACAATGGCAAGGGCATACCCGCAGATGTGTTGCCACGCATCTTTGACCCCTTCTTTACCACCGGCCGCTCTAAGGGCGGTAGCGGTTTAGGCTTACACATCGTCTATAACCTTGTCACGGTTAAGCTCAAGGGCACCGTTCGGGCTGAAAGTGAGGTGGGAAAGGGCACCACCTTCATCGTGGATTTTCCTGCTAATTATTAGTAGCTTTGTAGGGTATGGTCTGCCAATACCTCAAATTGACTGTTTTGAAACCATCCTGATAGTACATGTCCGACCAGGATCTTTTGATTTTCAGTGACCCTGAAGAGGATAATGCCTCTGCACGTAAGCCTTTGCACAACTGGAGGGTGCTCATCGTTGACGATGAGGAAGAAGTGCATACCGTTACCCGGCTAGCATTGGACGGCCTTAAGTTTCGTGGCCGTAGCCTGGAATTGATTAGTGCCTTCTCTGGCAAGGAAGCCGTAAATACCCTTCGTGCAAATCCTGACATTGCCCTCGTTTTCATGGACGTAATCATGGAAAACGACCAGGCAGGCCTAGAGTGTGTGCGCCAGATCCGTGAGGTACTCAAGAACCGCTTCATCCGCATCATTCTGCGCACAGGGCAGCCAGGGCAGGCACCTGAGCATGATGTCATAATTAATTATGACATAAACGATTACAAGTCAAAAACTGAGCTTACCGTATCCAAGCTGTTTACGGCAGTAATCACTGCCCTGCGCACCTACGAAGACCTCATGAGCCTGGAATACAACCGCCAGGGACTTGAAAAAATCATACGTTCTTTTTCCGAAATATTCGAAATCCGCTCACTGGAGGCGTTCGTTGCAGGTGTACTCATACAGGTGGATGCACTGCTAAAGCTCGACACCAACATGGTGTTCGATAGCACCTTTATTTCTCTTTCAAATAAAATTATCGCAACTACCGGCGACTTTGAGCAGTACAACGGCATGCAGTTGCGCGAAGTTTTGGCCAAAGAGGTTAATGAAAAAATAGCAGCCCTCGACTCTGGCAAACAGGCAGTGCAGGGCGATGACTACATAGCTTTTTGCGTTAAAGAAGGTACCGAACTGGTAAGCATGATCTTCTTACAAGGAGCTAAATTTGACAGTGGTGTGTTCTTGAGCGATCAAGATCAAAAACTTGTGGAAGACTTCCTTGACAATATTACCGTTGCTTACCGCAACATCTATAACCGTAAGAACCCACAAGCAACCAACGTTGCTTTTAAGTAACTTACCATTACAAAACCTAAACTAACTAAACTGCGGCAGTGGCCATGAGCACCATGCAGGCTGGAAACAACGACGACGTTTTCGTATTCGAAGACGAGGGCATCGCGCCCAAATCCAAAGGAAGTTGGAAAATCCTCATCGTTGACGATGAGCCGGAGATGCATACCGTTACGAAACTCGCATTGGACGGTTTCACTTACGATGACAAGCGGCTTGAACTCTTAAGCTGTTACTCTGCGAAAGAAGCGCGCGAGTTACTGCCTGACCACCCCGATATAGCCTTGGCTTTCATTGACGTGGTCATGGAAACTGACGACGCCGGCCTCGTACTGGTTCGCTACATACGCGAGGAGTTGAAATTCAACCACCTGCGTATCATCCTGCGCACGGGCCAGCCGGGTATGGCACCTGAGCGTTTTGTCATCGAGAACTATGACATAGACGACTACAAGGCCAAGACCGAAATGACGGCACAGAAGCTCATCACCAGTGTGGTGGGGTCATTGCGCGCGCATAAAGAAATCAAGCGCATTGAGCAGATAGTAGAAGAACGAACGACTGAAATCCGCGAAAAAAACCAGGTCCTCTCTGCGCTGAACCGCGACCTTACCGATAGCATCGTGTATGCGCGCCGCATACAGGAAGCCATCCTCCCGCTTGATCAGATAGTGAGCAGCCAGATACCTCGCTTCTCAGTATTTTACGAACCAAAAGACATTGTTTCTGGCGACTTCTACTGGTTCTTTAACCGCGACGAGGAAATTTTCTTCGCTGTCGTTGACTGCACAGGCCATGGCGTGCCGGGTGCGTTTATGGCAGTATTGGGCTATAGCCTCCTGAACCAGGTAATGAGTGTTACAAAAACCTCACAGCCAGACGATATCTTGGAGCAACTGGATGCGCTGCTGCGTGTTGCGCTTCGGAGAGACAGCCGCAGCATCATGCACAACCACGATGGCATGGACATTGCCTTCGGTGTATTTAACTCACGCACACAGGAACTGAAATTTAGCGGGGCACGCAGGCCGCTATTCATCTTCCGCAATGGCAACCTTACCATGGTGCCTGGCACCCGCTGCTCCATCGGCGCTACTGACAAAGTCAAGTTTGAGTGTTACAGCATTCAGCTACAGCGTGGCGACATGTGCTACATGTTTACCGATGGTATTACTGATCAATTCGGCGGTCCAGAAAACCGTAAAATGTTCTCTCGCCGTTTCAAGGAGATGATGGGCGACATCGTTGTGAAAGAATTCGGCCAGCACCAGGATCTCATCAAGCAGCTCTTTGGTAAGTGGCGCGGCGAAAACCCCCAAACCGATGACGTGCTTGTCATGGGTATGCAGGTATAGTTATCTTCATCTTATGTTCGCACCAGGGTGCGTCTGCCGAAGAATTGATCTCCTCCTTTAAATCATATTCATAAACGCCACCGCGCGGCGCTCAGCCCAGGTGTCGGTAGTGCCCATTTCAGTAAACCCCACATGCCCCCCCAGGGGTGGCACTTCCAGGTGCACGTAGGCACTCTGTGCTGCATACGCTTTGGGATAGCAGCTCGCACTCAGAAATGGGTCGTTGGCAGCATTCGCTATCAATACAGGCTTGCGCAGGCCATCAAAGTAGGTTTGCCCACTTGCGATGTGGTAGTAAGCTTTTGCACTTGCAAAGCCATGTAGTGGCGCTGTATAGCGTTCATCAAACTGCAGGAAGCGTGTAATCTGGTCATACCCCGATAAGTCCAGCAGTCCGGGATACATGCTGCTCTTTACCAAAAGCTTCTTCTTCAGTTTCTTCAGAAATCGTTGAATGTACAACCAGTTGCTAGGCTTGGCCAGTTGCGCTTCACTTCCGGCCAGGTCAGTTGGTACCGAGAAAGCCACACCCCCGATTACCGCTGCAGGGAGATCGCTTCCATGCTCACCCAGATACTTCAGCGTCAGGCTGCCTCCCATGCTCACCCCTACAAGGCCTACCCTTTGGTATTTGCCCGTTAGCAGGGCACGATTGACTACTGCTGCCAGGTCATCCGTCGCTGCGTGGTGGTAAAGGCGCTGCAGCCGGTTCATTTCCCCGCTGCAGCTTCGGCAGTTCCAGGCCAGCGCATCCCACCCATCAGCATTGAAAGCCCGGGTCATGCCTTTGATATAGTGGCGGTGGCTGTCGCCCTCCAGGCCATGTGTCAGCACCACAAGCTTGCTGCTACTGCTAGGTGCTTCGCTCCAGTCAATATCCAGAAAATCACCATCGGCCAGTTCCAGCCGCTCACGCCGGAACTGCACACCCGTAACGCTTCTAAAAGTGCTGGGAATTATCGTTTGCAGGTGGCCGCCCCGCAGCAGCAGGGGCGAGCGCACATGGGGTGCAGGAAGTAAGGGCATTGGCAATGAAATACAGCCCAAAGATAGCGGCCAACGCACAAACCCTACGTAACGGTGAACCCTTTAACTTGCCGCACGGTTTGTACAATATTAGTTCTTGACAGCATCCCCCATTTTCCCCGTACCTATGGCTATCTCTGTAGGCGCAAAAGCCCCTGACTTCAAATTGTTTAATACTGAGAAGAAAGAAGTGGCCCTGGCTGACTATGCCGGCCGCCCGCTCGTGCTTCTTTTCTTTCCGCTTGCTTTTACCAGCGTATGCACCACCGAGCTCTGCAGCGTGCGAGACAACTTGGCCGCATACAACGTAAAAGGCGCTGACGTTGTAGGTATCTCTGTTGACAGCCTGTTCACGCTCGAAAAATTCAAGGCTGAGCAGAAGCTACCCTTCGCCCTCTTGTCCGACTTTAACCACGATACCAGCAGAGCTTATGATGCCATATATGAAACCTTCGGGTTTGGCATGAAAGGCGTGAGCAAGCGTGCCGCTTTCGTGATTGATGGTGCTGGCATTGTGCGCTATGCTGAAGTGCTTGACAATGCCGGAGAGCTGCCCGACCTCGCCGCTGTACAGAAAACCCTGGCCAGCCTAAAGTAGCCGAGCCCGCTTACTGCTTTTTTCATTCCCGCGAAAGTGGGAATCTCTTTACACACCCTATGCTACGCGGCGTACTCCTGCTGGGCATAGCAGCCATTTTCTTTGCGCTTACATCCGTGTTTGCCAAACTAGGCAATGGCATGGGTGTGCCGGGCATGGAAATGAACTTCGCCCGCTTTTTCATGGGCTTCCTCTATGCGGGCAGCTACATGCTTTACTACCGCAGAAGCATCATACCTCAAAACTGGAACAGTGTAATCGGCAGATGTTTTTTTAACATCCTGGCTGCATCGTTTTTCTTTCTGGCCATTCAGCATACCACCATCACCAATGCGAACATGCTGAACATGACCAGCCCCGTTTACATTTTCCTGCTCGCGCCCTTGTTTAATCAGGGCACACACACCGGGTGGCAAAACTATCTTTTCCTAGTCCTCACCATGGCGGGTATTTACTTGGTAGTGGTGCCAGACTTTGCCCACATCAACCAAGGCGATGTTTATGGTGCCCTTAGTGGCCTCTTTGGTGGCATTGCAATTAGCATTCTGCACCAGGCCCGCAAGTACGATAGCGCGCATATCATTCTGTTTTATCAGATGGGCTTGGGCTCCCTCACCACGTACCTGCTGGCCATGCCCACCTTTGATTACCCCACCTGGCAGGTGTGGGCTTATGTGTTGCTGGCGGGGTTCTCTGGGGCAATGGCGCAGGTTCTGCTCACCATTGGCTACCGCTACATAGATGCGTCCACAGGCAGTATTGTGAGCAGCAGCCAGATTCTGGTTGCCTGCACTTTCGGCGTGCTGTTTTTTGCGGAGCCGCTCACCTGGCAGGTCATCCTGGGTGGGTTTTTCATTCTCACATCGCTGGTTGGCATCAGCCAGGTGTGGCGCAGCGCCCGCTTCCGAGGCTTCTTCGGCTACGACTAGTTTTTAGAAGTTCCAATACAAGCAAAACCATTTCTATCCCCGTTCTCGCGCGGGTGTTCCTGCGTGCTATCGTCCTAAGCGCAGCAAAGGATCTGTTTCGGCATCTCTCTAGCTCAAGTCAGGTAGGCTATGATACTGCCCATATCGGTATAGTTTTTGCTGCCATTAAAATATGAAAAAGCAAAACGCCACCACCGTAGGCCGCCAGCGCGCAAAAGCGCGCCAGCGAGCCGCTGCCCTGGCAGCTGGTGCGTATGACGGGCGCTACAAAGCCCGCCGCATCCCTGACAAAAAGAAAGTAGCCAGCCGCAACGCTTGCCACCGCCCGTCAGCCTCCCGCGACAGGCGGTTTCCGTTTCAAGGATCCGTATTCGTCATTTTGGCCTAAGGCCGAAAGAGGTGGCGGGCGTTTAGAGATGCCCATGAATTAATCTATCTTCCATTGTCAGTGTCTATAGAACAGTATATGCGCTAAGTGGTTAAATTAGTCACTTCATCTACATCCAGTTGTACGATCAAATCGTAAAAATCTATAAATACTTTTTCTATCTTGTTTATATTTTCATGATCTATCAGTACCACAGGGTAATTACTATCTCCTTTGTTTAGATTTACGTCAAAACAAAGAAACCCCCAATCGCCCCAATTTGCTATAGTTAACAATCCTTTAGTAACCAAAGATTCGTCAAGATAAGGCTCGAGCATCATAGTTGAAAGTGAGAAACGCCATAAGTTTACCGGGTGACTACAGAATGATGCAAATGAAATGTTCAATTCGTAAAAATGTTTATATTTTAAAAATATTCTATATTCATTTGGAAGTTTATGGCCAATCTGCCTTTCAAAATCATCTAAGTCGTTGTCCGTTACTTTACTACCTATTGGGTTCCAAAATTTCCATTCTTTATTAGTAACCTTGAGAGTATCTTCCATTTCAGGTTCTATATTCATTGGTAACACATTCAATCCTTTTAGTACAAGATTATCTAAATACTTATCCACTATGTTTTTGATTCTACCTTCTCTCATCTCACATTAAAGATAAGGCAATTCTAAAAACCACCAATTCTTGCGCGGGTATTCCAGCGTGTGTCATCCTGAGCGTAGCGAGGGGTCTCGCCTAATCATCGTTTACCCAGATCCTTCTGCCCCTTCGGGGCCTCAGGATGACACGCCCAAACGCCCCCTACTCCTCTCTTAAAATCTCGTCCTCCGCGCTGCGCAGGTGTGCGGGTAGCGGCTTGTCGCCCAGCGCATTTTTCAGCAGGGCTTTGTTTTCGGCGCGTGTTTTAAACGTGTCCAGCGCCAGGTAGATGGCATTGCGGGCGCTGGTCTCATCCGCCACACCGCGGCCGGCGATGTCATACGCCGTGCCGTGGTCAGGGCTGGTGCGTATGGCGGGCAGGCCCGCAGTAAAGTTTACGCCATAGCCTTCGCACAGCGTCTTGAAGGGTATCAGCCCCTGGTCGTGGTACATGGCCAGCGTAGCATCAAACTTGCGCCAGGTGCCCGTAGCAAAGTAGCCGTCTGCCGGGTAGGGCCCCAGCACCAGCAGCTTTTCATTTTTGGCACGCTCCACTGCCCGCGCTACGATGCGCTGGTCTTCATCGCCTATCAGGCCGTTGTCTCCGGCGTGGGGGTTCAGGCCCAGCACGGCCAGCTTGGGTTTGCGTATGCCAAAATCCAGCCGCAGGCTGTCGTTCAGTAGTCGTAGTTTCTTAACAATTTTATCTTCGCTCAGCGCCGCAGCCACCTCTTTAATCGGGATGTGGGTGGTTACCACGCTCACGCGCAGCGCTTCATGCACCAGCAGCATCAGCACATCGGGCGCATCAAACTGCGCCTGCAGGTATTCGGTATGCCCCTTAAAGGTGAAGTCAGGATTCTGAATGCTAAACTTGTCTATGGGCATGGTTACCAGTGCATCCAGGTGCCCGGCTTTCAGGTGCTCGGTGGCGCGCGCCAGTGCGCTGAAAGCCACCTGCCCTGCAGCAGGGCTTGCCAAGCCCGGCTCCACTTTCTCAAATGCAGGTGCAGTTTCTACCAGGTTGAGTTTGCTGCTCTGGGCCTGCTGCGGCCCATTCACGGGCTGGTAGCTAAACTTTTCGGCTGATAGTGCATTGCGGTAGAAGCTCAGCGCTTTGCCGCTGCCATATAGGATGGGCACGCACAGGCGCTGCAGCCGCCCATCTTCAAAGAGTTTTACTATGAGCTCAGGCCCTACGCCGCTGGGGTCGCCGAGGGTGATGCCAAGAACCGGTTTGCCGTCTTTCATTTCAGAAATGTGTAAACTGACAAGTAACGCAATTCACGTCTACGCTCAGTGCATATGCGCTCAGTGGGCATGCGGGCTGGTGGCATAGGGCATGTAGCGGCTCATCCAGGTGTTGCGCAGGGGCACCTCCCACCGGTCAAACTCGCCGTTCTGCAGCGCGCGGTGGTCAAACACCACCGTATCTGCCGTGAGTTTGCCCGAGAGCAGCGCAGGCTCAAGCTCTCTAAAGTCTATGCTCTCCACCAGTTCATCGCGCCAAAAAAAGATGCGGCTATGGTCTGCCAGCACCAGGCCCAGCTCTTGCACAATGCCCAGCACGGTGTGCTGCAGCCAGTCTATGCTGCAGCCCGATACATCCGTAACAGCCTCTACAAACAGGAAATGGGCATACCGCAAAGCTACGCGGCTCTGCACGGGGGTGCCATGCGTCTTCCACTGGCTCAGGTGCTCCTGTAGTTTGGCGGCCAGGGTTTGGGCTGCTGCTTCATCCAGCGGCTCGGTAAAATTGAAAATCCACACGTTCTGCATACAGTATAAAATGGGGTGTGCTAAGTCGGCTCGCAATTGCTACAAAGGTAAGGGGCTTCGTGTTGTAATTTACAGCATGCTAGTGGCTGAATATAGCGAACCCACGCATGATGCCCGCGTGCTGGTATGGGCGCAAGATGAAGACGAAACCTTTTACCGCTCGGCGTTGCAGCTGGCCGAGCCCGAGACAGCATTGCTTGAGGCCATCTCGCACCCCATCAAGCGCACCGAGTGGCTCAGTGCCCGCTATGCCGCCCGTATGCTGGTGCCCAACCAGCCCGAAGTGCAAATCTTAAATGATGCGCACGGCAGGCCTGAGGTGTTTGGCATCCCTGGCCATCTCTCACTCAGCCATACACACGGGCTTGCAGCAGCAGGTTATAGTGCGACAGCAGCCCTGGGCGTAGATGTGGAGCGACGGGGCTTACAGCGCAATTTTGAAGCCCGCCGCATGTTTATGAATCCTACAGAAATGAAACTATTTGCGGCCCACCCCACCGAGGCCACCTATCTTACCATCTGGACAGCCAAAGAATGCCTGTATAAAATATTCAGTCACCGCGAGCGGGGCCTCTCGTTCCGGCTGCACTTTGCCACACTGCTCACTGCACCGCCGCCTGCCACTGGCGAACTCTCATTTCTTGCCACGGTAAACAGCCCCGCACATACCGAGAGCCTAACCTTGCATTGTATGCTCACCGCCACCTACGTGCTTTGCTATGCCTGCCACCGCATGTAAGCTGGTATGCCTGGCGCTACTGCTGGCAGCAAGCGTGCGCGCACAGCCGTATGCATACATACCTCAGAACTTACCTTTTGCGCCGCTACCTTTTGCAGTGCGGCTGGTGCACACACAGTTAGATAGTAGCCTGCTGTATGTTTATCTACCCACCCGTTTTTTAAAGTATGAAGGAATCGCGAGCGATGCATTTACAGGCAATGTCATACTTCAGGCAGAAAAGGAAACACCCATTAGCCGCAGGTTCCGCGCAGACCCATTCAACACCGTAGTGGAAGACAGCCTGCTGGTGCTAGGCATGCCCCTGATTATGCCGGCTATGGGTAAAGCTACTGTTCATATTTCCTTACAATGTATAGATGCAGACTTTGAGGCTACAGTAAGCATCAGCACCTTCAAAAGTGCTGCAAGCGTTCCGCCCCCGGTTGAGGTGCAGAGCCAGCAGTACCTCACGCCCGTGCCGCCCATGCCGCTGTGTATCAACAGGCCCTACTTCATCCGCACCAACCGTAGCGGTGCGCAGCTTGCATTGTATCGGTTAGCTGACCACGCTTTTCTCCCTGATAGCGGCTACTACCAACCTCCGCGGTTGGCTGGCATGCACAGCACGGCCCTAAGCGCAGACAGGCTTTTAGCTTTCACAGAACCCACTGCGTTGGTTGCTAAATCAGACACACTGGTTACCAGCAGCTACCGCCTGCTGGATGCCTACATCGCAGCACCTATGTATGCAGTACCTGATACCGTACCGACCGAAGCCCTGGGCATGGTGCTACCCCTGAAAGCATTTCAACAAAACCGGCTGAACCGCAAGCGGCTGCTGGCCTTATGCGCACCTGCAAAACTGGAAGGGGCGCCGCTGCTGGAAACGTTGCGGCAGCGCATACGGCTCGCCAATCAATACTTTAATACACTGGTACCCGGGTGGCAAACCGCAGAAGGCCACGCCCTTTTACTGCTGGGGCTGCCAGATTCGGTTAACGTTACTGAGGCGGATATGCAATGGCACTACAAGCGGCTTGCCCTCACCCTTCGGTTTAAGCTCAGGTCCGAGTTGGGGCTCACGCGCCTCTGGATGCTGGAAGACCGCGCAGCACTGGATGTATTCCGTAGCAAACTGATACGGCTCTAGCTGCACGTATATCAAGCCTCCACACTACACCTGGTACTCGGGGTGTGTGCCTATAAACTTATGCAGGCTCTGCAGTGCCGTGGTGCGCACCTTGTTTTGCACGATGGGGCTCCAGCCTAGCAGCAGGCCGGGGGTGCCTAGTGCCTGGCGGCTCCAACGCCACAGGTCAAAGGTATCATCATGAACAGCTATCTTGCCATTGGCAAATTTAAACTGGGCCTGAATGATGTTATGCACCCTGCGACCAGTGCGTGAGAAAGTATAACCGGCCTCCCAGCGGCAGCTGCCCTTTACATCATCTGCCTGCACGTCAAAATACTGTAGTGAGAAATCCTGTGCATTTTCGCAGAGCATGTGCCACATGGCATGCACGTGTTTGCCGCGCAGGGGGCCAAAGGCGGGGTCAGCAAAGGTGCAGCCCTCGGCGTAGCAGGTGCGCATGGCCTGCCAGTCTTTGCGAGAAAATGCCGTGTAAAAGGTATTTATCAGTTCTGCGTTGGTGTGCATAGGGGTAAATGATTACGGGAATATAGGCGAATAAACGCAAGGTTGGAAATCTGGAAAAGCAGGGTTGCTGCTCTCAGTATCTGCTTCCACGCAAATGCTCGGCCCCCTTCGGCCTACATATCAGCTGCGGCCCTGCTGATGTGCACAAGCTGACCGAAAGCAAAGCACTACACTTTACGCAGATAGGCACCGTTAAAGCCAGTACTGGCTAGATGGTGGTACTCTGGAAAAAATCGTTTCTCATATAAACACGTCGGAATAAACCCATTCATACGCATTGCAGGATAGACTACAGCTAACCCTATGGCAGGCTCAGGGTGACAGGAACAAACCCTTCCGAGCCGATACTCGGCTCACCTTCTCTTCGCAGGGGAGGAGCTTTTATACACGCCACTATAGGCCGCCCCCCACTGATGTTTCAGCGCGGGGCAGCCTGGTAGTAGCTAGGTGTTTGCAAACGCCACCCATATGCACACCTCTCCCACCGTCAATCCTCGCCATTGACTTACCACACAAGTGTACCGGTTGCCTGTTCAACTTCAGGGCCTTAACTAGCCTGCGTGCTGGGATACTATGCGTTTCGGGTTTTGTTTACATAACCTGAAGAATGAAAAAATACGCCCGGGCGATTTGGAAAGCTTAAGGGAAAGAAACTGTCGGCCGACTGGGTTTCGGGAAGGGGTGCAGTAGCTGGGGCTACTGCAGGCTTCTTACAGGCAAGATGTTATGACCCGCGGAATAGTTATGCACGGGGCATAACTATTTTTTTTACATGTTTGGCACGGGGGTTGTGGGGGTGCGTGAACCTCTCCACTGCCCCTCTCCATGGGAGAGGGGTTATACGGTGCGGGGGTGTGCTCCAAGGTGCGGCCATAGCAAACCGAGCACCGAAATGAAGAAAAGTTTGAATGAAGTGTTGCGCGAGCATGGGGTAGCAGTTTAACTTTAGTTTATGAAAGCGCTTATACTTATTTTACTATTGATAGACCTTGCTTTTAATGCCCAAAATCAAGTGTCATTCCATAAAGGCAAGTTTGAGGATAAAAAGACTGGAAATTCATTGCTTTACAATATCCTTTATCCTGACAGCTCTTATTTGGTTAAGGGAAAGAATCAGCCTAAAATCCCACTCATTTTATTTTTACATGGTGCTGGGGAGCGGGGTACTGATAACGAGCGGCAAACCATGTTTATTCGAAAGCACATCACTAGTGATATGTTTAGAAAGGAGTTTCCATGCATAGTATTGCTTCCGCAGTGTCCAGAAGGACAGTCTTGGGTTTCGGCTGAATTTGACTTATCTCATTTCCCAATACGGTGTAACTTTAACTACAGCTTACCTGCTAGCCAGCCTTTAGCATCTGTGAAGAATCTGGTAAAATATTTAATTTCTCAAGGAAAAATAGATAAGGATAGAATCTACATCGTGGGTCTATCTATGGGTGGCATGGGCACATTTGAAATGGTTCATAGAAACCCGAATTTGTTTGCAGCTGCTGTACCGATATGCGGAGGTGGCGATTCACTTAGGTTTACAACAAAAGCTCGTAAAACTGATTTCTGGATTTTTCATGGCGATAAAGATGTGGTTGTAAGCGTTGCCGAATCGCAAAAGATGAAGGTCAAACTAGAAGCAATAAACGCAAACGTGCGCTATACTGAATATACAGGTGTGAATCACGATAGTTGGGTCAATGCCTTCAACGAGCCTGAACTATTCAACTGGATGTTTTCAAAGGTGAGAAGATCAAAAAACAGTACAGTAAGAGTTGTCTACTCATTGCCACCCGCCAAAAGATAGTCGAGATATTTTATAGAGAATGTAGTTCGAATAACTTTCCCGCCTCCCGCTCATCCTGCTTCATCTGTGCCTGGAGCGCTTCCATGCTGTCAAACTTGGCTTCGTTGCGCAGGCGCTGGATGAAGCGCACGGTGAGGGTCTCGCCGTAGATGTCGTCGTGAAAGCCGATGAGGTTTACTTCCAGCGTAACAGGCAAGCCCTCGCCTACGGTGGGGTTGCGGCCTATGCTCATCATGCCGGGCCAGCGTGTGCCGCGCACGTAGCATTCTACTGCATAGATGCCCTCGAGCGGCACTTTCTTGTAGGGGTCTGGCAGGTGCAGGTTTGCTGTGGGGTAGCCGATGGTGCGGCCCAACTGGCGGCCCTGCACAACGATGCCGCTCAGCGGGTAGCGGTAGCCCAAGAGGCGCGCGGCCTGCGTGACATCGCCACTGCGCAGGGCATTGCGAATGCGGGTGCTGCTTACGTTGGCATCGTCAATCTGCTGGGCGGGTATTTCTTCTACGGCAAAGCCATGCTGGGTGCCGGCTACTCTAAGCTCTTCCAGCCCGCCGCCGCGCCCTTTGCCAAAGCGGTGGTCGTAGCCGATTACAACCGTATGCGCCCGCAGCGTATCTACTAATATATGTTTAATAAAATGTTCACTGGTGGTTTCTGAGAATTCCTTGGTAAACGGGATGAGGACCAGTTTGCTAAGGCCGAGCTGTTCCAGCCGTTCGGCTTTTTCTTCTACGGTATTCAGCAGGCGCAGTGAGGTATCTGCCGGGTTTAGCACCAACCGCGGGTGCGGGTGAAAGCTCACCACAATGCTCTCGCCACCTATGCGCTGGGCGTCTTCCATTACCCGTTGCAAGATGACCTGGTGGCCCAAGTGCACGCCGTCAAACGTGCCGATGGTGACCACGGGATTAGGCCCGGGCACGTAGCCCCCAGGTAAGTAGGCAGTGAGGTCGCGGTAAAACTGCATGCCTGAGAAGTAGAAGGCTGTGAATTTCGTGTTTAAATCGTAGCCGTATTTGTGCTGATGCTTTCCGCTGCAAGGTGTGCGAGCCAGGCCTCCACGGTGCGTGCATCCTGCACTGCATAGGTGCCTATGTGTGTGCGGCGCAAAGCGGCGAGGTAGCCACCTACGCCGAGTGCCTGCCCCAGGTCATGGGCCAGGCTGCGCACATAGGTGCCCTTCTGGCAATGGATGCGCGCCGTGAGCACTTCGCCATCAAAGCTGAGTAAATCAAAGGCATGTATGGTGAGGGTGCGGGGCTTCAATTCTACGGCTTTTCCTGCACGGGCGCTGGCATAGGCACGCTTGCCCTGCACTTTAATGGCGCTGAAGGCGGGCGGCGTTTGCTGAATCTGCCCTACAAACTTCTGCATGGCAGCCAGTAACATTTCACGGGTAACTGTGCTGACATCTCCAGCGGGTACAGGTTCAAACTCTGCATCATAGCTGGGGGTGGTGTAGCCCAGGCGTATGGCAGCTTCATACACCTTATCCGCATTCTGTATCTGCTCTATCTCTTTCGTCTTCTTACCCGTACATAAAATGAGTAGGCCAGTAGCGAGCGGGTCTAGTGTACCTGCGTGGCCTATTTTGGAGCAGCGGGTTGCGTTGCGCAGTTTGGCTACTACGTCAAAGGACGTCCAGCCCAGGGGTTTGTCAACCAGCAAGACCTCGCCTGTTTCAAAATCAAAGCTTCGAAAGGATTTAGCATGCTGCATGGCTAGCACATTACACCAGTTGCAGGTCTACGCCCAGTAGAAGTAGCAGCAGGATGAACGCGCCGAGCGCAATGCGGTAGTAGCCGAACATCTTAAACCCGTGCTGTGTGAGGTAGCCAATGAAGCTGCGGATGGCAAGCGTGGCTACCACAAATGCTACTAGGTTTCCAAGGATAAGCAGCAGCCAGGGTGTGCCCGGCTGTAGTAACAATTCCTTTTCATCCCACATGCTTTTTAGGGTAGCGGCAAACATGGTGGGCACAGCCAGAAAGAAGGAGAACTCGGCAGCACTTTTGCGGTTCAGCTTTTGGGTAAGCCCGCCAATGATGGTAGCAGCCGCACGGCTCACGCCCGGAATCATGGAAATAGCCTGAATGGTGCCGATGATGGCACCCTGCATGTAGTCGGGCTCGGCATCTGGCTGATGTTCATTGTCTGCAAAGAATTTATCAATAAAAAGGAGTACAACACCGCCCAGCAGTAAGGCAATGGCTACCACCCATACATTTTCCAGCAGGGCATCTACCTGCTTTTTTACGAGCAGGCCGATGATGGCCGTGGGCAGAAAGGCTACAAACAGCTTTGCGTAGAAAGTCCAACTCTTAAAGAACCGCTTAAAGTAGAGCACCACTACACTGAGTATGGCACCAAACTGAATGGCCACTTCAAACACTTTGACAAATGGGTCTTCTTCGATACCCATCATGATGGCAGCCAGCACCATGTGGCCTGTGCTGCTGATAGGCAGAAACTCCGTTATGCCTTCAATGATGGCCAAGAGGATGGCTTGCAGGAGGGTCATCTGTAGGCAGGCTTACTTGGCCGCATCCTTCTTTTTGGGCCGCGCCATGATGGCGTAAGCCAGCCAAGCGTAGCCGCTCAGAATTACCACAGGTGCCACATGCAGCCCTATAGAAAACTGCGTGGCATCCACGAACTTATCTGCTGCTAACAAACTATAGCCAATGACCAATAGTAACAAGCCAATGCCAATCAAAATGTAGTTATGACGTGTAAGCGCCAAGCCTGTAGGTTCTGTCATGCGATTTGATCCAGGTTTTTATTGAGGAAACGGTTCACGGCAACCTTGCTGCTTACCCAGCCCAGCAAGGCGCCAAATACAATGAGTGAAATGAAAAGCACCTGGGTGGCAGTGCTGTACAGCACCTCATCCAGCCCATACTGAAACTCTTCATCCAGGTTTATCATTTGAAAACGGGTGAGCACCAGCAAGCCACCCAAGAGCAGCACTGCCAACACCCCGCCCAAGAACCCCTGCAAAATGCCGATGCGTATAAAGGGTGCACGAATGAAACTGTTGGTCGCACCGATGAGCTGCATGGTGCGTATGGTGAGGCGCTTGCTGAAAATGGCCAGCTTCACGGTATTGAGAATTAGTAAAAATGCGATGGTGGCCAGGATTACTCCCAGCGGTAGGGCCAGGTTCATCACCAGCCCGATGCGGTCGTTCACGCGCTCTATGAGGCGTATGGGGTAGTCCACCTCAACGACTTCTGCATTTTGCATAAGCTGTGTGCTGATGGCGCGTATGCTGTCTTCCTGTATGTATTGTGCGTTGAGCTTAATGTTGACCGAAGAGAGGAAGGGGTTGAAGCCGTCCATTGCCTTCACAAAATCGTCGCCCAGGTCTTTAAACTCTTTCATGGCATCCTGGCGTGAGCGGTACACCATTGCCTTTACGTAGGGTTTGCCTTTTACCTGGCCAATGATGCCGCGGGCCTGCTGCTCAGTGGTGCCCTCGGCCAGCATGGCTTTTAATACGAGCTCTTCTTTGGCGGTATCTACCAGCACTTTGCCACCCAGGGGTATCAGGGCGAACATCCCAAAAAAGAACAGCACCAACGCTATGCTCACCATGCTGGGGATGAACGTGGTACGGGTCTGCTGAGACATCAGTAAAGGGTAGTGAGGGACAGGCGTGGAATGAAAACGCAAATGTACCAAAACCCCGCGAAGTAGCGGGTTATGGGCGTCTGCCTACAAGCGGCTACCTACGATGCAGGCTTTGCGGTACGTGCGGGCCGCGCCGCGCTGGGGCTGTGCGGTTACAACGATTGCGTAGATGCAAATTGGTACGGGGCTTCCGCCCTCTGTGGCGCCATCCCAATACAACATACCAGGCTCGGTGCCCGCGAGTAAATCGGTAGCCAGGGTGCGTACGCGGTGGCCTTGTAAGCTATACACCTCGGCTTTCAGGCGCACGCCCCCTTGTTCGAAATGATAACGGATGCCGAGTTTATCCAGTGGGGCTGCGCCGCCAGGTATCACCGTCTCACGTTCTAGGGTAATGGCATCGTCGCCGCCTGCCTCGGTGCGCTGGCTATTGGCATAACCCGGCGTGCCATACCGGCGGGTACTGGCGGCACTCTGCCAGTTGCTAGCAGATTGGGTAGGTGCCTGTGCGTTAACCCTTTCTAGCGCTACCCCTTCACGGTTCTGTACATCTGGGTGATGCCAGGCTGCTTCATACACCAGCTTGTCACTGAGGCTACCAAAGGGGGTGAGTAGCCAAACACCATCGGTTTGCGCATCATACGTGGGCACTTCTGCCTGAATGAACCTGGCATGCACCTGCGATTGGTAGGTTGCTTTAACCTGGGCAGTGTCAGGTGTTACGCACACTACATCTCCAGGTGCGAGCCAGGTTAGGCTATCGGTAATTACGTTTGTACCCAGTGGGGATGCTTCACCTTTCGCTAGCTGTATGCCCCGCAGGCTCAGGTTCTTGCTTGTTGCATTTACCAACTCCAGATAGCGCCGCTCGCTAACCCGGGGGTTGAAAAGGATTTCATTAATCAAGAGTTCGCCAGGCAGTGCTTCGGTGGTAAGTGCTACAGTTAGCTCTACTGTACCCGATGTATTACCGGCGCAATCCGATATGCCAGTGACGGTGAGTGTGTAGCGCTGGTTGCTTGCGAGTGCGGTATTGAGCAGCAGATCTACTGCGCGCTGGTTCATGAGGGGTGTAGCCAGCAGCACTGTAAACCCTGCAATGGCGTACCTGTCGGTTTGTGCAGCCCGCGAAACATCTACTGACTCACTGAACACAACTCGCAATTGACTGGCTGTAACCGCTAATGCTCCTATAGGGTAAGGTGGAGCTAGGTCTCGGTAGCGCCCCCAGATGCTGTTCGGTAGGGCTGGCGTACCCCCATTCGGGTTTTCACTGGCGCGGTAGCCGGGGCCGTCCGGGCACACGTTATTGGCATCCGCCAGCTCTAGGGCCCAGCCACCTGTAGCTTTTGTGGGGTCAGCGTAGGTACGGGTTGAATACCGAGCGGTGTGTATGGTAGCGCCAGCACCCGTTCTTAATGTAAGGGTATCGCCGTCGTTGTTTAGAAAAGTAGGTGAGATGCCAATGCCTATCACTGAACCCATACCTGAAAAGAGGTTAATCCTACTGGCAGCAACGAGTAGCACAAATTCAGCGGGCCTCAGAATGCAAGCTGGCAAGGTGGCAAGGTTGCCGGTGGCATCGCGGAGCTGCCAGCCGGTTATATCAATGGCTTTGCTGCTACGGTTATACAGCTCTATGTATTCGGCATCGGGTAGAGCAGATGGCCCGCCAGCGGGTGCGCGGGGCTGCACCATAAGTTCACTCAGTACTATGTCATTGGCCACGGCCGGCGCAATGGGTACATAGCTAAAGTTTGATGTGCCCGAAGCCAGATTGCCTGCTGCGTCTCGCAGGTTTACATATAAAAGTGTGTACGGCTGATTCGGTACTAGAGGCATAGGCAGCGTGAGTGCAACCACTGCAGGGGTTGATGCAAGCCAGCTAACCGAAGTAGCTGCTACAGCGCCAGGGTTCAGCAGGTATTGTGTAACATTCTGTACGGCAGCACCACTTAAGGGTTCATTGAATACCATCCGCAGGGCTGTTGCGGAGGGCGCCTCTACCCGTATCAACTGGGGGGGCGTGGTATCGGGCTGCGCTAGCGCAGCAACATGGATCAACACATATAGATATGTTACAAGAAGGCCACGCAGCATGCCCGTAAGTTATAGCAGTAAGCTATACGCCGGGTGCAGCGTGCGGTGTGGGCTGCTGCACAAAATCTTTGCCGCCCTCACCGCGCCAATACTGGCCTGTACCATTCCACACCCGCTGGCGTGGCGTATGCATACAGTCTTCTTTGCAGCAGCCATCCAGGACTTCACAGCAATTTTCGCATAGAATCACATGGTCGTTGCAATCGGCATTTGCGCAGTTTATAAAATGCTCACTGGGCTCACCACAGTGGCTGCATTTACCCACCACAGTGGGATTCACCGTATTTACAGGCACAGTAAGCCTGCGGTCGAACACATAGCATTGGCCATCAAAGTTCTCGCCGCCTGTTTCATGGGCGTACCGGATTATCCCGCCGTGCAGTTGCGACACCTTCTTAAAACCCATGCGTAACATGAGGGGGGTTAGTTTCTCGCAGCGTATCCCACCGGTGCAGTAGGTTACTACATGTTTGTCTTTATATTCTGATAGGTCTTCCAGCATGTCTGGCAATTCACGGAAGTAGTCTATCTCCAGTGGCCGGGCATCCTTGAAGTGGCCCACATCATATTCAAACTTGCTGCGGGTATCGAGCAGCACGACATCATCTGGCTTGTTGCGCAACAGGGCCTGTAGCTCGTGCGGCTCTATGTAAGGAGCACCACCTTGTGCCGGGCCAATGATTTCTGGCGTACCCAGGTTTACAAGTTCACGCTTTACGCGAACAGCAAGCCGCCCAAACGCATGTTCTTCGGCGGGGTCCACCTTAAATTCCGTATGGGCAAACAGGGGGTGTTTGTCCATAAAAGCGCGGTAAGTGCGGGTAGCTTCTGGCTTGCCACTAAGGGTGCCGTTAATGCCCTCTTCGCTAATCAGGATTCTACCCAGCAGGCTCAGACGTTTGCATAGAAACTCCTGTTCGTTTCGCACAAGCTCGGGGCGCGGCACGTGTACGAACTTGTAGTAAAGCAGTACCTCGTAGGGGTTGTCGTTTCTAGCGTTTGTGGACGACCCCGTAGAAACTAAAGGTGTGTGTGTAGGCATGGCCCTGAAAAAGCACGTAAATTTACCATCTGTTTGGGAAATAGGCATGTAGTTGTACCCGCAAGTGGTACAATCTTTTCATCAACCTAGAGATATTTTTATGCATAACGCATTTTTTTTACGCACTGCTTGCCTTGCTTGTAACTATCTGGCTGTTCGCAGCAATACAAAATCTTTGAAAATCAGCGAATTACTAATGAGAACGCTATACGGCTTGCTTGTTTTTGGGGTATTCTTGCACACAGGCTGTAGCACCTCACAGACTGCTACAGGTACTAGCCGTAGCACGACAGACGCCCAGAAAAAGCGCATTTGCCCTGACCAATGGGTCATCAATAAACAGCCAAAAATCGTTCGCAATCAGGCCGAAGGCCAGGCTGCAATAGCTCAGGCAGATGAATACTTTATGTACCAGGGTAAACGCTTGGAAAAGGAGCAAATAGATACGGACTGGATGCGCCGGAATTGTAGGCTAGAGCCCACGATCGTTAACTAAAATATGGTAGCTTGGTTTTTACTGTATTTAAGCAGAATTCCTAAACTTTAATTACTACGCTTATCGATTCGCTACTGATTACAGGCGGTGCAGGGTTTGTAGGTTCTAACCTGGCCCTGATGTTTAAGCAAGCTTATCCTAAGGCAACCGTTACAGCCCTAGATAATTTGAAACGCAGGGGCGCTGAGCTTAATCTGAGTAGGCTGCGGGCAGCAGGTGTAACTTTTGTTCATGGTGATGTACGCAACTATGAAGACCTTGATCCTATTTCGCACGCGGATGTAATCATAGATGCCTGCGCCGAACCCTCCGTATTGGCAGGGTTGGACGGTTCGGTTGACTATTTGCTAAACACAAATCTGATAGGGACACTCAATTGCTTAAAACTAGCCAAGAAGCTTGGAAGCAAATTTATCTTCATTTCTACCAGCCGAGTATATCCCATTTCAGCCGTTAATCAGATTGGGTGGGTTGAAGATGCTACACGCTTTAGTTTATCATCGAATCAGAGTCTGCCAGGAATCTCACTAAACGGGATAGCTGAGAATTTTCCGCTCTCTGGGGCACGTTCCTTTTACGGCACCAGCAAGCTAGCCAGTGAACTCGTGATAGAGGAGTATGTAGCATTTATGCAAATGCAAGCAGTATTAAACCGATGCGGGGTGTTAACAGGCCCCTGGCAGATGGGCAAAGTAGACCAGGGCGTTGTGGTGTTGTGGCTGGCACAGCATTTCTATAAAACCAAACTCAAGTACATTGGCTTTGGCGGAGGGGGGAAACAGGTGCGTGATATACTGCATATTCAAGATTTGTTTGAATTGCTGCGCATGCAGGTAGAAAGTATTGGAACATTTGCAGGTAAAATTTACAATGTGGGCGGGGGGCTGGGGGTTAGCATCTCATTGCAGGAGCTTACTGCAATGTGTCAGCAGATTACCGGCAATGCAATCCCTATTGGTTCTGAGCCTGAGACACGAAATGCTGATATCAGAATTTATGTTACTGACAATTCTAGAATACATGCAGCATGTGGGTGGAAACCGAAGCTTTCAGTAACGCAAATAGTCGAGAGTGTTTATGAATGGATTAAAGACAATCAAGAAGCCCTAAAACCGATCCTGGCTCAGGCCATTTAGCACAGTTTTTACGATTAACTAAGACCATGCAACAGGTGCCCCATTATTTAAACCAGGCAAACTCCTTTCTGGCTAGTGTTATACTTAGGCTTGATACGTACAAGTATGGCAAGTACCTGACAGCTGCTTATTTTACTTTGCTTTTCTTCCCACCCTGGGCGTATTGGATACATGGCCTTCAGCTAGACGATAGCTGGCAGATTGCTCTACATCTGGCAAAAGCTAAAGGCCTCGTAATGGGTAGCGATGTGATTTTTACTTACGGCCCCCTTTTTTGGATTACAACACGATCCCCCATTGGTATACCTCAGTGGTGGTACATCCTATTAGACTTTTTGGTTTTGACCAATCTTTTCGTGATTTTTTATCAAGTCTTTAAGGAGCAAGGGGTTACCAGCTATAGTATCGGCTTTGCAATGCTCTTTTCGTTTCCTTTGTTGGCATTTTCCACACTTACTGATTTTTTTGTTCCCATTTTCTTTATCTATCATACATGCCGTTATGCAGTTAAAGGCTCTTTCCAAAGCTTGATTTTGGCAGGTGCATTTGTTTTGTTGTTGGCGCTGTATAAGATTAATACTGGAGTTACAAGTTTTGTAGTATTTACTTTAGTTGTCTTCTTCAAAGCCTTTGGCTCCAGGGCAGATGCGCTTAAGTCATTGCCAGTTTGGGGTGCAGTGATTGTGCTTTTTCTATGCTCTGGTAGCTTTCTTCAGGTAGACATTCCCAAGTATCTCATTGGGGGTTTTGAAGAAGTAAAAGGCTATACAAATGGGTTTTCTACTGAGGTGGACTTGCTTAAGCCCAATAGAACAATTGTGCTGCAGCATTACTTTTCATTTTTCATAGCACTTGCTTTAGCAGCAATAGCTACCCAAGCTTTTTTTTACAAGCAACAGAGTAGAGTTAACATATTGCTCCTAGTAGTAACGGGCATTTTTTTTTACGCTAGTTACAAGCACATGTCCATTCGTGGTAACCCACACACTTTGTTTGTAGCCTTTAATGCCATACTTATGGTTTTGGTTTACTTCTTCGATGGGAAACTGCAAAGGAAGCTAGGCTACGTAACAGTCTCTTTGCTGATTGCTGCATTTTCTCTTCCCAATCTCCTGGGTATGATTAAAAACAGACACCTATTTGTGCTGTTCCCTGTAGATCAGGTTTTTAGCTATTTCAGTAGCAACTTAAAACCCTACTCTGCAATAGGTAGCGAAGACATGAAATCTGCGTTGCTACCGGAAAAAATCAGAGAGATTGTGGGGCAAGCTGAAATGGATGTGTTTCCTACTGATGTTGCTGCTTTGTTTTATAGCGGAATGAACTACAGCCCCCGCCCAACGATTCAATCCTACAATAGCTACACTCCTTACCTGGACAATGAGAACTATAAATTTTACTTATCGGAAAAAGCGCCTGAGTATGTATTGATTAATAAGGATAACAACTATGAAGTTATAACAGGCGGGCTCGATTATCATGAGGGGCTTACAAAGATTGCATTGCTCCGCAGGTACAATGTTGTGTACTATGACTGCGAGAAGCATCTAATTCTAATGAGGCAAAACAGAAGTATATTGCCGATTGATACTGTGTCATCTACTGTAACTAAACTGGGGTACTTACAGGCGTTAGAGCTAAGTAGTGGTAGCGATATGGAAATGGTTAGTTTAGACATAAGCTATAGCCTGCTTGGGCGGTTGGCTAATTTTGCCTTTAAGGCTCCTAACCCGTATCTTATAGTTACCCGCAAGCATGGTGAAACTGAGAAGTATAGAGTACAGCCTTCTATCCTACCGTCGCAGTCCAACTTTGGGCTTTCCCGTTTATCCTTATGCGAAACACCTACGTATTATGATAAGGCTTTTAATTTTCTAGAACATCTAAAGTCAATTAGATTCAGCCCGATAGGGGCGTGGGCGTTTAGAGACTCGCTCGTGGTAAGAAAAACTGAGTTACGGTTACACTCGCCCCATATCCCTACTTATCATTCAAGAGTGCTGCAATGTGAGACTTCATCACCCGTACAAATAGAGATAGGGGATTTGGGAGTTGTAGATACGAATGGCAAATACTTGAGGTATAATTTAGAAAATGTTAAGAAAAATGGTTTATGTCTGGAGCTCTCAGGTTGGGCTTTTTTAGATGGGGTTAAGTCAAACATCTGTAAAAAATATTTAACAATGAAGTCAGATTCGAACATGCTTCATATCCCACTTATGAACAGTAAGAGGCCAGATGTTACAGCACATTTTGGAGTTCCTATAGCATTCTATGATGACGCTGGCTTTGCTAAGAACATTGTATTGAGAGATATTGATATTGCCAACTATAAGCTGGGGCTAACAGTTAAAGCGAGTAATGGGCAAACCTTTACCAGATGGTTTGATAAATAGCGGGCTACATTTTTTCTTCTACTCTATGAAAATCTGCCTTGTAACCGGTTCTGCCGGCCTGGTTGGCGGGGAAGCGGTTGACTTCTTCCAAGATAAGTTCGACCTCATCGTAGGCATTGATAACGATGCACGTGCTTACTTTTTCGGTCCACAGGCCAGCACAAAGTGGAATTCTGACAGGCTCTCAACCCGAGTATCAAACTACAAGCATTACAATGCTGACATACGCGACGTTCCCGCACTGGAAGTGATATTTAAGGAATATGGCAAGGATGTTAAACTTGTCATCCATGCAGCAGCTCAGCCCAGCCATGACTGGGCAGCGAAAGAACCCTGGACAGATTTCACTATCAATGCAAATGGTACATTGAACATTCTGGAACTAACCAGGTTGCATGCCCCGAGCGCTATTGTGGTTTTCACAAGCACGAACAAAGTGTATGGTGATACGCCAAATTATCTACCGCTAATAGAAACAGATACCCGATGGGAGATAGATAGCAGTCACCCATATCATGTTGGTATAGATGAAAAAATGTCGATAGACCAAAGCAAGCACTCACTCTTTGGCGCCAGTAAAGCCGCTGCAGATGTGCTGGCTCAGGAGTATGGCAGGTATTTTGAAATGAAAGTGGGTGTGTTTAGAGGCGGGTGCCTTACCGGGCCACGGCACAGCGGCGCCCAGCTGCACGGCTTCCTGTCTTACTTAATGAAGTGCGCAATAACCAAAGAGCATTATACTATATTTGGATACAAGGGAAAGCAAGTACGCGATAACATTCACTGCTGGGATTTGAATAACATGTTCTGGCATTTTTACCAGAACCCTAAGGCTGGCGAAGTGTACAATGCAGGCGGGGGTAGGTTTGCAAATGTGTCTATGCTCGAGGCCATAAAGCTTTGCGAGGAAGTAACAGGAAATAGAATGAACTACAGCTACGCCGAATCCAATAGAATTGGGGATCATATCTGGTACATTTCTGACCTTGCAAAATTTAAATCACACTATCCGGAATGGGACTGGAAGTATGATGTAAGGGACACCTTGGTGCAGATGTTTGATGAAATGAAGAGCAGGCTATCTGGAAATAAATAAACTATAAGAGATGAACTACAACAGAATTTACGAGTACCGGTTTGGGGGAGTGAAAAGCCATAAAAAAGCAATTACCTGGGAGGTACTCGGTAATTTTTTCTACTACAAACTAGGGAGACCAGCCGCATTGCTGGACCCTGCGGCTGGTCTAGGCGAGTTCATTAACAACGTGCCTTCTTCAGAACGCTGGGCAGTGGATATGAATCCAACAGTGGTCAAGAACTATAGCTCAGCGGTGAAGGCTATAATCGGGGATGTTATGCATGTGGAATTGCCAGAAAATTACTTTGACGGCATTTTTGTTTCCAACTTTTTAGAACATTTAAACAGTCAGTTTGAAGTGGCTACTTTTTTGGGCAAGATGTATTCGGCTTTGAAACCAGGTGGGCGTATCGCTATTATGGGGCCTAACTTCAAAATTTGCTATAAAGAGTACTTTGATTTTGCTGATCACACAGTCATACTTTCTGAGCTGGGAGCTGCTGAGCATGTATTTGGTGCTGGCTTTACACTTAAAGAAGTGCACGCTCGATTTCTACCTCTATCATTTAGAGGAGGCCTTCCTGTTTCTAAGTTTCTTGTCAAAACCTATTTGAAACTACCATTTGCCTGGCGGGTTATGGGTAAGCAGTTCCTTATCGTTGCACAGAAGTGAAGCTTTCCATTGTTATCCCAGCTTACAATGAAGAAGGTTCTATTGCAGATACCTTGAATCATTTGTATGAAGTGCTATTGCGCTCAGGGATAGAACATGAGATACTGGTTGTAAACGACAATTCAAAAGACAGTACCGAAACTATACTTCTCCAGTTGCAAGAAGCTATCCCGACGCTTATCTATTTCACGAATTCTGGCCCTAACGGGTTCGGCTATGCGATACGGTATGGATTAGAGCGATTCACAGGCGGCTGCGTAGCGATTATGATGGCAGACCTGAGCGATGACCCTGCCGACCTGGTCAGATTTTATAGGGTAATGCTTGAAAAAGACTGCGATTGTGTTTTTGGCGATAGGTGGCACCGAGAGGGAAAAGTGTACGACTACCCAGCGCATAAATATCTCATCAATCGACTTGCAAATTGGATCGTTCGGTTCAGCACGGGCATCCGTTACAACGATACCACGAATGCTTTTAAGCTATATAAGCGCGAAACAATCGAAGGCATAAAGCCCTTTTTGGCTGCGCACTTCAACCTTACCCTAGAACTTCCTTTAAAGGCCTTCGTAAGAGGGTATTCTTTTACTGTGATACCCAATAGTTGGACCAACCGTAAGACCGGCGTGAGCAAGCTCAAGATCAGAGAGATGGGTAGCCGCTACTTCTTTATTCTTTTGTATTGCCTAATAGAGCGCTTCTTTTCGCGTGGAGATTATCGAAAGCACCAAAAGACTGGCGCAAAGCCCGTATCAAGATAGCTGTAACGGGAAAGGCTATTTCAAAAAACGATATTGAGGTATTACGCGAAAAGTCGTATTTTAAAGAGAAATCATATTTTAGATGAAAGGATAAAACATTTCAACTAAATAATTGATAAATTGGTAATGCGAAACTGTACTTAATCTTTCATCACACATGGTAAATCGTTTACAAAAATTGTTGCTACGTGTAATTCCTTCTGCTGTTTTACTGGTAGCACCTTTGTTTTTGCCACTGGCACTCTCCGCACAGAAGGGAGGGAACTTACACCCGCTATTTGATTCCATTGCCATTGCACATAAAACAATTGCCATACTGCCGTTTCAGATTCGGACGACCTATCAAAAGCAGCCGTCTGAACTCAAGCCAGGACAAATAACAATTGTTGATTACAATGCATGTTTTGATTTTCAACATGCACTGTCAAACCTGCTTACACGCGGCAAAGAAAGTGGCCCCCTTACAATTGTGGTGGCTGATGCCCATGTGCTGAATGGCAAGATTCGCGAGCAGACAGGTGATAGCCTGCTAGGGAAAGATTTTAAACCTGAAGAGGTTAATAAGTATGTATCTGCTGATGCTTACATCGTAGGTTTCCTCGCAAGGAATGTGATGAATGAAAACGGAGGTGGAGGAAGCGGAAACACTGGCGCTGCCGCACTGGACGGAGGGGGAGGCGGGGGTGGATCCGGAGCGGTTACAGTTTGCAACTGGAAATCGACCCTTATCCTCTTTGAAACCAAGAGCAACCAGCAGCTATGGAAATATGATGAGGTGTATGAACAATCGAATACGGAAACTGAGAAGGACGTTGCCACACTGCTCATGCGGCGTGTAGCTAAAAAATTTCCATACCGGATAGCTCGGAAAAAATAAAACACACTTCTGAACTGTATAGTTTTGTAAAGCGTTTCGGTGGTAGCACCGAAACGTTTTGTTTTATACTCATGTCAGCTTCCAAAAAAGCAGTTGTAGTCGGTGCAGGCGTAGCCGGGCTCGCAGTTTCGATTCGCCTCGCTCATAAAGGATACAAGGTAACCACCTTTGAGGCCAATGAATATCCAGGCGGTAAGCTCTGCGAAATCAGCAAGGATGGATACAGATGGGATGCTGGCCCTTCGCTCTTCACTATGCCTGAATATGTAGAAGAGTTGTTTGCTCTAACGGGTAGGAACATATCCGACTATTTAAGTTATGAGCGGCTGGACCCTGTAGCTCACTACTTTTGGCCTGATGGCACACACCTTGCTGCAGCTGCTGCAACTGAAGCCCTGGCTGCTGCAGTGCAACTGGCTACTGGGGAACCTGCCTCCCGCGTTCGTGCTCACCTAAAGCAGGCAGCGGTAATGGATAGCATTACCAACTTTACTTTTTTGCAGAATAGCCTACACAGACTTGGCACCTATGCAAACCGACAGACCTTCTGGGCCATTACCCAGATCGGCCGTATAGATGCGCTGCGCACCATGCACCAGGCCAATGCCGCCCGATTTGAGGACAAGCGTGTGATACAACTATTTGACCGATACGCTACCTATAACGGTTCCGACCCTTACCGTGCACCGGCTACGCTAAACCTAATCCCACACCTGGAGTTTAATCGGGGTGCTTACTTCCCTGCGGGTGGGATGATAGCGATAACCAATAGCCTTTTTCGGCTTGCGAAAGATGTGGGCATAAACTTTAGGCTTGGTGAGCCGGTAAACCGAATATTGGTGAAAGGCAGGCAAGCAAAGGGCGTGCGTACTGCAATGGGTGACTACGATGCAGACATCGTCATCAGCAATGCGGACGTATCGCAAACCTACCACAAACTGATGCCAGACCAACCCGCACCTGAGCGGCTGCTGGCACAAGAGAAATCCACCAGTGGGCTTATATTCTATTGGGGTATGCAACGGCCTTTTCCAAAGCTTGCCCTACACAACGTATTCTTCAGTGCCGATTACAAGTTGGAATTCGACACGCTCTTTGAAGCCAAGCGAATCCCCCGCGACCCTACCATTTACCTGAACATCACCAGCAAGCACAAGCCAGATGATGCACCCGCGGGCTGCGAAAACTGGTTCGTTATGATAAATACACCGCCTGATGATGGCACAGGCACCATGCCATGGCGGGAAATGATAACCGAAGCCCGAGTGCAAATATTGGCCAAGTTGTCCAGCATGATTGGTACCGAAATAGAGCCGCTCATTCAAACAGAAGCCGTACTCACCCCGCTGGATATCGAGGCGCGGACTTCCTCACTTGGGGGCTCACTCTATGGCAACGCCAGCAACTCTGCCATGGCGGCCTTTCTGCGCCATGCTAACTTTTCGCGCAGCATCGGAGGCCTGTACTTCTGCGGGGGCAGCGTGCATCCAGGTGGGGGCATCCCGCTCTGCTTGCTTTCAGCCAAGATTACGGCGAACCTCTTACCTGCGTGTTAACACTTACCGTTTGATAAGTAATTTGGGTTAAAGGGACTGCACAACGGAGATGGCCGCAATCAACTATATATATGGCCTCATATTTGCCCTTAACGGAACCTTAACATGTTTTTTTGGTTTAGGAATAGGCGTCAAGTTTACCCATATCAAAACTTTGCATAACTTACGTTTAACAATCCCCCCAATGAAAAGACCCTACATCCTCTGCGTTGACGACGAGAAGATGATTCTGGAGAGTTTATATCACCAGCTCAAAGATCATTTTGCTGGTATATGCATCGTGGAGATGGCACAAGGGGGCGAAGAAGCACTGGATTTGTTCAATGAACTCATCTCAGAAGGCGAAGAAGTGGCTGTAGTCATCAGTGACCAGATCATGCCCATCATGAAAGGCGACGAGTTGCTGATTAAAATACACCTGAAGCGCCCTGAGGTTGTTAAGATACTACTCACAGGCCAAGCCACCACTGATGCCTTGGCGCGTGCCATCAACCACGCCGAACTTTTCCGCATGGTAGCTAAACCCTGGAACAAGGAAACCATCATCGCCCACATTGAAGATGCGCTTAAGCGCTACGCGCTCAATAAGCGCATGGCTGCGGCATAACATTATCACTGATTTGAAACAACAAAGGCATGCGTCGCATGCCTTTGTTGTTTCATTAGAAGTAGCAGGCATTTTACTTCAGGTAATAAGTAAAGCTGACACCTACCGCACCGCTAGAAAATCCAGAAAATAGAATTGCATATAAGTTGGACGACTTGGCTTCTGGGAGTTCTGCTATTGGAGCCCCCTCGTACTTAGTTTTACTTGATTGATACATGTATGATACCGTAGCAAGATTAACAAATGCATCAAGACCTATTCTCTTGGTTGGGAAATAGGCTAATCCAAGTAACGCAGTGGCATTCATGTTAGCATACCAACTATTCGTTTTTTGAATCAAGATTATTTCATCTCCTAAAGCATAATTTGTAAACCCAACGCCAATTCCTACGCGAGTGCCAAAAGTATAGAACCACCTATTAAGGTTAAAAATTTTAACATATTTCACAAGCCTTATATAAGGGCCGAAAGTGGAATTGTTATTTAGGTTAGTTAAAGTGGTTGAAGATGCTATTGGAAACAAAGTTGTAGAATTTGAGGCATACCTATTAAAATTAGTGCCTGCATTTAGCCCTATATCTAATCGAATACCTTCTGATATAAACTTGACTACTCCTATTCCGAAGTCCCCACCTATTGTTAGTATGTCGTCAGAATAGTATGAACTAGAACTCCTAAGGGAATTTGTGGTTCCAGAACTATACTGAATCCCCCCGCTAGCTGTAACACCTCTACGCCCCTGAGCCACAGGATTAAACACATCTTGCGCCTGGGCTTTAAACACTAGCGCCGCATATAGGGCAAGTAGGAATAGAACAACACGTAAGCTGTTTTGCATAGTAGTTTTGTGTTAGTAAGAGATAATGGCAAGTATAAAGCAATAGCTACTTGCAAAATCTTAAAAAAAGATTAATGCATGTGAACTGGAGCAAAGGGATGCTTAACGTAGGTTAATCCCTACTGAAGCATAACAATTTGCAATCGAGGCGCTATTGCTTTACATACACTGCAGCGCCCTGCGCCACGAACTCCGCACTTTTTTCACGCATCCCTATCTCGGCATCAGGATTTCCGTTTTGTTCAGCAGCATAGTCACGTATCTGCTGGCTTATCTCCATGCTGCAAAACTTTGGCCCGCACATGCTGCAGAAGTGCGCCACCTTGGCATTCTCGCTAGGCAGCGTTTCATCATGAAACTCACGCGCCGTATCGGGGTCCAGGCTCAGGTTAAACTGGTCTTCCCAACGGAACTCAAACCGTGCTTTACTCAGGGCATCGTCGCGCACCTGCGCACCCGGGTGTCCTTTGGCCAGGTCGGCGGCATGGGCCGCTATCTTATAGGCGATTACACCATCTTTCACATCCTTGCGGTTCGGCAGGCCCAGGTGTTCTTTGGGTGTAACATAGCACAGCATAGCTGTACCAAACCAGCCTATCATTGCAGCGCCAATCGCACTGGTAATGTGGTCATAGCCAGGTGCAACATCTGTAGTGAGTGGGCCTAGTGTATAGAAGGGTGCCTCGTGGCACACCTTTAGCTGGCGTTCCATGTTCTCCTGTATCATGTGCAGGGGCACGTGGCCGGGCCCTTCTATCATGGTTTGCACATCGTGTTTCCACGCAATTTGTGTAAGCTCTCCTAGTGTCTCCAGTTCGGCAAACTGTGCCTCATCGTTCGCATCGGCTATGCTGCCGGGCCGCAGGCCGTCGCCCAGGCTGAAAGCCACATCATAGGCTTTCATAATCTCGCAGATTTCTTCAAAGTGTGTGTACAGGAAGTTTTCCTGGTGGTGCGCTAGGCACCACTTGGCCATGATGCTGCCGCCACGGCTCACGATACCCGTTACGCGCTGGGCCGTGAGCGGTATGTAGCGCAGCCGTACACCGGCATGTATTGTGAAATAGTCAACACCCTGCTCCGCTTGCTCTATCAGCGTGTCGCGGAAGAGCTCCCAGGTCAGGTCTTCGGCTTTGCCGCCTACTTTCTCTAAGGCCTGGTAAATAGGTACGGTACCGATGGGCACTGGGCTGTTGCGCAGTATCCACTCGCGCGTTTCATGTATGTTTTTGCCCGTACTCAGGTCCATGATGGTGTCAGCGCCCCAGCGGCAGGCCCACACTGCTTTCTCTACTTCTTCAGCTATGCTGCTGCTCACGGCGCTGTTGCCTATGTTGGCGTTAATCTTTACCAGAAAGTTGCGGCCAATGATCATCGGCTCGCTCTCTGGGTGGTTTATGTTGTTTGGGATGATGGCGCGGCCCGCGGCCACCTCAGCCCGCACAAACTCCGGCGTGATTTCAAACTTTGGGGTACGCGCACCCCAGTTGTGCCCAGGGTGCTGGGTCTTCACAAATTCTCTATACAGTTCTATGCGCTGGTTCTCGCGTATCGCGATATACTCCATTTCGGGTGTGATGATGCCCTGGCGTGCATAGTGCATCTGGCTTACATTTTTCCCAGCCTGGGCCCGCAATGGGAAGTCGCGCCGTGCTACATTCTGAAAGCGGATGCTGTCCAGTCTTACGTCTGCCAGCCGCTCACGTGCATAGGCGCTACTGGGCGCATTTTGCCGCTGCACATCGCCACGACGTTTTATCCAGGCCTGCCGTAGCGGGGCTATCCCTTCGTGTATATTGATGCTGATGTTTGGGTCAGTATAAGGGCCGCTGGTGTCATACACCGTGATGGGCAGGTTCACTTCTTCTCCGGCGCGGGTACGTGTGGGCTCCAGCGTGATTTCGCGCATGGCCACGCACACATCGGGGTGCATGGTGGCGGGCACGTATATCTTCTTGCTCGCCACGAAAGGCGTGCGCGTTATTGTCTGCTCAGTAGGGAGCAAAGGGCTCTTGGTCATATACCAGTATATTTAGGAGGCAAAGGTACTAAGTTCGTTAGGATAGCTGCTTTTTCTGCAAGTAGCAGTATATTTTTGAATGCGTATACAGGCTGCCGGTCAGCTAGCGTTCCTTCCAAAGATAACCCTGCCAGCACAGTATGTATTTAAGCTATACGCAACGCTATAGGATGATTAAGTTACTGATGTTACTGTTGGTTAGCATCACTGCGCTCCACGCCCAGACTGACACTACCCCCAAGCGCACAATTAGCCCCGCTGAAGCCTCTTACATACTGCGAAATGGAATTGTACCCGGCGCACTGCCTGCTGTGTATATTCCCCCCCAAACCACAGAGTACGATTTCGCCACTAGCAGTGGCCGCATCATCCTGCCACTGAATGCGCCTACTGCACTAAAAGACTTACAGTGCTTCAACCTGCTAGGGTGTAACCCCATCCTCAAATTGGAATCTGGAAAATGGCGCGTACCTAAAAACAGGAGGCTTGCCTCACATTAAATTTTCTCCTCAAATACAAGCTGCTGCAAAATGCTACAGCGTGCGCAAATAGTCCAAGCGTTTTTGGTATTGTTCGGCCTGGTAGGTTACGTTATCGGGTTGGGCTGAGTTTGCAAATTTACCCGCCGCCACATCAGCTAGCCAGCGTTGATATAGCGCTACTTCTACCTGGTAGCGTTCTCTTTCTTCGCCCCAGTCGTCATCATCTTGAAAGCTGCTGATGGCCATGTTGATTCCGTTCCAACTGCCAGTTAGCGATGCAGCCGCCATCGCTTGATACAGTTCTTCCACCTTTGCAATTACATCTGCCATTGTGATTAGCGCGTTAGGTTTTGTTACCCAAACTAGCTAAAATTTCCTTCAGCAGTTCTGGCCCCCTGTAAACAAATCCAGTGTACACCTGCACCAGCTTCGCGCCTGCTGCTAGATGCGCTTGGGCACTTTCAGCATCTTGTATACCCCCTACACCCACCACAGTGATGCCTGCCGATGCCAAGTGCTGAACCACCTGCACGCTGCGGGCATGTAGGGGCTTGCCACTCAGCCCGCCAGGGCCTAGGGCTGCTACGGTAGCTGCATCTGTTTGTAACCCTGCACGGCTCACGGTCGTGTTCGTAGCCACTACGCCTGATAACCCTGCTGCCTGAACCACCTGAATCACATCATCTAGTTGACCTTCATCCATATCGGGTGCAATTTTCAGCAGCATGGGTCTGGGAAACACCTGCTTCTGGTTAAACTCTTGAAGGATGCTTAACAAAGCCAGCAGCGGTTCTTTGTCCTGTAATGCTCGCAGGCCAGGCGTGTTCGGGCTGCTCACGTTTACCGTGAAGTAATCTGCAAGCGGGTGCAGTGCCGCCAGACATTTCAGGTAGTCGTCGGGAGCGTTTTCATTAGGAGTGTCTTTGTTCTTGCCGATGTTTGCGCCTACCACCATATCCTGTTTCCCATACTTCCGCCAGGCTTCCAGTTGCAGCAGCACATGCACCAGCCCTCGGTTGTTAAACCCCATGCGGTTTACCAGCGCTTCGTCCTTTGGCAATCGAAACAGCCTCGGCTTGTCATTGCCTGCCTGCGGGCGTGGCGTCACTGTGCCTACCTCCACACTACCAAAGCCCAAACCATACCACGTGTGCAGCAGCCGCGCGTCTTTGTCCAGCCCTGCCGCCAGCCCTACCCGATTTTTAAATTGCAATCCGAAAACACTGCATGCATGCTCGGGTCTACTACGCACCGCTAACGGCACAGCTAGCCATGGCAGTTTTTCCAGTAAATCAAACGTGAGATTGTGGGCCTGCTCGGCATCCAGCGTAAAAAGCAGTTTACGCGCCAGGGAATAGAGATTCATCAACACTTTTCAGTGCAGCATAGTCTGCTGCATCTCGTGCTGCAAGATAACCACGAACCGCTGCACCTAGCGCCTCGGGTTGTGTGGTACTCAGCCATACACGATTCCCGTTCGCCAGTTTCAGGTACAGCGCATGGTCGCCTGATACTATGTAGCCCCAACCCCTGCGGCCCAAGCGCATACCATACCCGCCAAAATCTTCTATGGCATGCAGCCGCTCCAGCTTGGCGCTTCGCACGCGGTCCCATTTTACGTGCTGATTAACAAACGGGAACATCCGGTAGTGAATGCCACCCGCATCTACTTGTATCTCCAGGCGTAAGGCTAATACCGATACAGCTGCTAAGAGCGTGAGAAGAAAATTCATTAACAATACCCAATTGGACGCGGGCCTATCTCCTACAGGGGTACCTGTAACCATTTGATATACTAAAATACCACCCAGAAATAGCGGAATCAATATCACCAACACCCATATCCACCATGCGCGTAAGCGCTGCACCTCACGAAATGAGTCCATAAAGGGTCAATCGCATTTCCCAGATTGCCATTATTTAACGTTACTAGCCCGTATTTAGTATCTATGTACATAACTATTCTTGCCTATGCTTAGTTGCGCCTTTCGTAGTTTTGTTCTGCATGAAGCGCACCTTGTTTATTCTGGCTCTAAGTCTGGCCAGCCTGCTGTCAACCATATCAGCACGTGCCAGTTCGCTGCTAGTACCCATGGACGGGCAGCAGACGGACCACCTAAAAGCCTACGGCATAGCTTACTGGGTGCTTGCCCAGGGCGTAGAGGTAGAGTGGCTGTTAAACTACCGCGGAGGCAGTTTTCTGTTGAAAGGCATTGACCGCATTGAACAGGAACTACGCATACGCGGCGTGCGCTACGAGAAACTGACCGATGGCGCAGTGGCAGATTTGCTGGCCGAAATCACCAGCGAGAGCACCAACATGGATGCAGTAAAGCTGGAGAAGGCCCCTACTATCGCCGTGTATAGCCCCAAGAGCGCCCAGCCCTGGGACGATGCCGTTACCCTTGTGCTCGCCTATGCCGAAATCCCTTACGAGATACTCTACGATGCTGAGATACTGGACGGTAAACTCACCCAATACGACTGGCTGCACCTGCACCATGAAGACTTCACAGGCCAGTATGGCAAGTTCTGGGCGTCCTTCCGCAATACCCAGTGGTACCAGGAGCAGGTAGCCGAAAACGAGGCCCTGGCTCGGCAGTATGGCTACCCTAAAGTGAGCCAGATGAAGCTAGCAGTTGCTAAGAAAGTACAAACATTCGTAGCCAATGGCGGCTTCCTCTTTGCCATGTGCAGCGCTACCGACAGTTACGACATTGCCCTGGCTGCGGAGGGAACTGATATCTGCGAGACCATGTACGACGGCGACCCTATGGACCCCGCTGCCCAGCAGAAACTGGATGCCAGCCGCACCTTTGCTTTTCACGACTTCACCTTGGAGCCCGACCCTGCGGTGTATGAATACAGCGACATAGACGCCACCACGGGCCGCATGCTGCCCGAGGACCTGGACTACTTTAATCTATTCGAGTTTAGCGCCAAGTGGGACCCCGTGCCCACCATGCTTTGCCAGAACCATGTGACAACCATCAAGGGCTTCATGGGGCAGACTACTGCCTTTCGCAAGCACCTCATCAAGCCAGCCGTGCTTATCATGGGTGAACTGCGCGCACAGAACGAAGCCCGCTACATCCACGGCAACCATGGCAAGGGTATGTGGACATTCTATGGCGGGCACGACCCCGAAGACTACCAACACTTCGTGAACGAAGAACCAACGGACCTGAGCCTGCACAAGAACAGCCCAGGCTACCGCCTCATACTGAACAACATTCTATTTCCTGCCAGTAAAAAGAAAAAACAGAAAACGTAAACAGGGTATTTCGTTTTCTCATGTCCTCTACATCTCAGCCAATAACCTGAGGCTTGGCAGCAGCTCTAGATCCGGAACCTCTTTGTCGATATACTTAACCCTTTGGCACTTCTGCGGCAGCACCTTTTGCACGCTTGCGCTCTTTCAGGTATGTAGTGATTATCGGCACAACACTCAACAGGATGATGCCCACCACAATAAACTCTACATACTTCTTAATGCCTGGAAAAAGCACACCCAGAAAGTAGCCCGCTAGCGTCATGCTCAGCACCCATACCACCCCGCCTACCACGTTGTAGATCACAAAAGTGCGGTAATCAAACTTGGCCACACCCGCTATAATTGGCGCAAACGTGCGCACGATGGGCACAAAGCGGCCGAGAACAATCGTCTTGCCGCCATGCCGATCATAGAAGGCGCGGGTTTGTTCAATGTATTTGGGTTTAAATAGAAACGATTCTTCACGTTTAAACAGCGCCGGGCCTACCTTGCGCCCAAAGAGGTACCCCACCTGGTCTCCCACAATAGCTGCTGCAATAAGTACTGTGAGTAGTTCAAATATGCTCGTATTCGCCAAGTGCCCCGTAGCACTCAGCAGGCCCACAGTAAAGAGCAGCGAATCGCCGGGTAGGAAGAACCCCACCATCAGGCCCGTCTCGGCAAACACAACCAGAAACAGCACCAGCAGGCCGGCATTGGCCAGTGTTTCAGGGCTGATGTATTGACGAAATTGATGAAACAGGTCTGTGATAAAATCCATGATAGTGTAAAAAAAAGCATCGCAAAGCTACTCAAAGGAGCAAAGTAGCTTTAGGGTATCCAGCGTAAATCGGTAAGGATTAAGCGTATTTTAAAAACTTTTCGTACTCCCAGTGCGCAAATGCACTGAGCTTAAGTGCCACCGCACGCCAGTCTTCAGCCTCTACGCTTTCAAACTTATCGGTGATGAACTGCTTAATCTTTGGTAGGTTGTATTCCTCTACTATCAATAGGTTCTTGACAAAAAATATTTTGTCTTTCTGTATAGCCATACCAACCCAGGCAGGGTTGCACACTATCAGGTCAAATGACTCTACCCCCACATCTTCTGCCCTTCCCACAAACACCTTGAGCAGGAAGCCAAAATTTGTGCCCGCGGCAGGTGCATAGCTATCCAGCTCTACTTCGGGGCTGTAAAAAGATTTAACCTTTGCTCTCATAGGTGGCGTGCTAAGCCAAGCCAAGTTACAGTTTTTGCATTACATCAGGATTCAAAATATGGCGCTGCCCGCGCTCCTGCACAGTGGTCGTGTCAAAGCCGCCACGGGTATTATACTTCAGTACTATTTTTAAGTAGCGGGGCTCCAACAGCTTGTACAGATGTGCAAACATGAGGTCAGCCACGGGTTCTTGAAAGACACCTTCTTCACGAAAACTGAAGAGATAAAACTTCAGTGCTTTCAGCTCTACCGCTTTATCGTGTGGGATGTACTCGATGTCCAGTGTGCCAATGTCAGGCAGGCCTGTGCCAGGGCACACCGCTGAAAATTCAGGTGTATGGATATGAATGAGCTGGGGCTGGCGGCTCTGAAACGGGAAGGCCTCCAGTAGCGCATACCGTTCGGGCGTGTCCAGCGCACCACTGGTATCTGCTACTTGGATGGCACCTTGTGTGCCCTTCTTTATAAAATCAAACTTTGAGTACTCCATGTTCACACGGGTTGGGCGTTTTTGCAGCGGCGCCTGCCGATGGCTACTGCCGCTATGTCGCATTTAAGGCACAAAGGTACCGCTTACAGCTACATTGGTGGAAACAAATGACTACTTCTATGAAAGGCACTATGTTGTTTCTGCCCTTGCTGTGGGCGTTGTTGCTTATGCTCATAGCCATGGTTATTGGCTGGTTATTGGGGTAAAAAGTGCATTTTGAGGCATGGATTCCCACACCGAAGGTGTAACCCTGCCCGCACGTACGGTAAAGGCCCTGCTCGACCTATATGCTGAGCGGCTGCACACGCTGGCCCGCCCACTGGTAGAACTTGTACAGCCTTACGACTTGAGCGCCCCCGATGCGCCCATACCCATCCAGGTGTACAACGACATGTGCGCATGGATAGCGCAAACCCTGGGCACTGCCAGCTTGCAAAACGCTGGCATCCGCCTGGCGGAAGGCGCCTTTCAGCACATGCGTGAGCACGGATATATCAGCGATTCTCCCACACCTCTACAGGTCCTGCAGGCACTGGTGCGTCTCTCTGGCGAGGCCGTGCACGACCCCCAGGGCCGCGGCTGGGAAATACTTGAGGCCGGTGAGCGCCACGCAGTGCTCCGCCTCACGCAAACCTTTCACACTACCCTTCAACTTGGCTTGCTCATGGGCCTAATAATGCGCAGCACAGGCCTCATGCCTATTGTGCATTACCGCAGTGAAGTGGCGCGTGGTGACCTTTACGATGAGTTTGTAGTAAAATGGCAAGGCACCCGGCTCATTGCATAAAGCAAGCCTATAAATACGGTGCAAAAACTGGATTTAACCTTGCAAAGGAGGTTTTTCAGACACGCCCGATAGTTTGCTGCCAGGGCGGATACTCGCGCTATCTTTAAGTTGTGTGACTAAACATATAGTAGCAATCAGGCGTTGGCTCAAGCCAGAAAGGTGGCAATATGCAGCCAGCATGGTGCTCACGGGTGTCGCCGCTGTTTTCAGCAAAAAAGCCGCGTCCCCCCGTAGCATTCTGGTGGTGAAGCATGATGCCATAGGCGACATGGTATATGCCCTGCCAGCGATTCACGCGTTGCATGCTACATATCCGCAAGCTGCAATAACGGTTTGGTGCAAGGACCCAGCTGCTCAGCTACTTCAAGAGGATGCTACCATTCATGAAATAGTAACACTACCTCACTATCCTAAAGGGCCGTTTGATGTAGAAGTGGAGCTGCGGCCCAGCTGGCAGAGCCTGCAGTACAGATTGCTAGAGGGGCCTATACACCGAGTGGGCCGGGGAGCTGTACGCTGGCGTAACCGAGGTGCACAGCTACACGAGGTGCAAACCAACCTGCAGATCGTACAGCCGTTACTTAAGGAAAAACCCGCAACTACACTTACAATCCAGGTTTCAGGTGCCAGCCGAGCACGCGTAGAAGCCTTTCGCCAACGGCTGGGCCTGCTGCGCTATGCCGTGGTGCACCCTGGGGCCAGCCTACCGCTAAAGCGATGGCCCGTAGCCCGTTTTGCAACTGTTGTTGATGAACTGTTACGAAATGGGTTACAGGTGGTTGTATGCGGAAGCATTGAAGAAAAAATGCTGGTAGAGCAGGTGCGGCTTGAGGCTACGGGGTATAGCTACCATGCCTGCGGGCTTTTCAGCCTTATGGAGCTTGCCGAACTGCTGCGCGGCGCGACGCTATTTGTAGGCAATGACAGCGGACCGCTCCACATTGCTGCAGCCATGGGCTGCCCTACCGTAGGCCTGTTTGGGCCTGTAGCGCCAGGTATATTTTATCCGCCCGCGAATAACTGCCGTGTGCTACATGCGGTATTGCCCTGCACCCCCTGCGACCAGGTGCACTGTGTGCATGCAGAAAACCCCTGTATTCAGCGCATTGCCGTTGGGCAGGTTACGCAAGCAATTGCTCGGCTGCTACACACTTAAGCATTCAACAGCATATCGCTGTAGCTCTCCCCGATTAGGTCTGCTGGTCTAATTTCCAGCAGATCCATGTAGCGCTGGCACTGCTGGTGCAGTATCGCAGGGCCCAGCGTGCCGTCATAATCCACCGCTTCTATTTCTATAAAGTTGCCTAGCCCACGCACAACATCTAGGTGGAAGCGCACATTTTCAATTTTCAATATCTCCCGTGTTTTCACAACCTCAACACGCAACCCCAATGCGGCAACGAGGATACCGCGTAGGGCGGCAGGGTCGGGCACGGCGATCATGTTTACTTCAGATTTGCGCGGGCCCGGTGTGGCATCTGCACGTTCGTAATAAATCAAGTTGTTTTCTGTGCGGCTGGCGCGCAGTTTGAGCCTTCCCCGCACGGTGTGAAAATAAGTATCCGTTTGAAGGTCAGTATCTATATACTTGGCGCTATTGTTCAGCAATATCTCGCGCAGCCGGCTTGGGCTTTCGGTACGTGCCTTGATTTCTACGTTCAGGTGCGGCATGGTGCAGAGGCTGGGTGGTCTCCAAAAATAAAAAAAAGCGCCATCGTGAGACAGCGCTTTTTAACAAGTATTGTTTGTGCTTAGTTGGCTTCGGCCAACGGGATTATGTTTACGTACTTGCGGCCTTCACTCTTGCGCTCGCTAAACTTCACATGCCCATCTACCAAAGCGAACAGCGTGTGGTCTTTGCCGATGCCTACATTCTTACCCGGGTGGATGGGTGTGCCACGCTGGCGGATGATGATGTTACCCGCTACCGCTAGCTGCCCGCCGAATAGCTTTACGCCGAGTCGCTTGCTGTGTGATTCGCGCCCGTTCTTGCTACTGCCGGCGCCTTTCTTGTGTGCCATGACTTTATCTCTATTAGGGGGTTAGGCTTGTATAGATTCGATTTGGATTTTGGTAAGAAACTGGCGGTGGCCATTCTTACGCTGGTAGCCTTTGCGGCGCTTCTTTTTGTACACGATTACTTTGTCGCCTTTTACATGGCTCAGAACCTTGGCGTTCACCTTGGCACCGGCTACGGTAGGCGCACCCAGCTGGGTGGTCGCACCATTGGCTACGAGCAGCACTTGGTCAAAGCTGACCTGCTCGCCCTCAGCCTGGGGCAGGCGGTTTACATATATGTACTGGTCTTTGGCAACCTTAAATTGCTGACCTCCAATGCTTACAACAGCGAACATAGTATTTGTGCGAAAAACGGACTGCAAAATTAGCACTTTTGCGCAAACTACCAACTGCATCAAGGGATATTTATAGGGATGGCGGCCACTAGATTTTAGCGGCAATGCCCTGACAATCAAACGGTAACTACTTTTGCCATAATTTTAGCTAGAAAATGGGCAAACGGCAGATACGCATCCGGCAGCAGGCGCTCTCAGCAGCCGCCCTGACCCCCTACATAGGCAGCATGGTAGATGTGCTGCTGGCTGACGGCAGCACCCACCACGGGCGCCTGGCTGCGGCCACCGATGCCGCCCTTGCCCTTGCCGATGCCAACCCCCAGTGGTATAACCGCAAGGCACACCAGCATAGCTGGCCCTATAGCGAAGTGCGCGAAGTGGTAGCACTTGCGGCAGTGCCGTATTGAAGGCCGCTTTGTTTATATAGCCTTAGCTGGCAATAGCGACTCGCTACACGCCACTATAGGCCGCTCCTTGTGGGGGCAGCCTGTTAGCAGCCAAGTGTTTGCAAACGCTACCCATATACACACTTCTCCCACGGTCAATCCTCGCCATTGACTTATCACGCAAGTGTACCGGTTGTCCGTTCAACATCGGAGCCTTAACTAGCCAGCGTGCTGGAATACCATCTGTTTTGGGTTTTGTTTACATAACCTGAAGAATAAAAAATACGCCCGGGCGATTGGGACCAATGATGTAAGAGAAAGAAACTGCCGGCCGGCTGGGTTTCGGGAAGCGGTGCGGTAGCTGGGGCTACTGCAGGCTTCTTACTACAATAATACTATGGCCCCTGCAGCGGTGGGGAGTTATGCACGGGGGATAACTTTGACGCGCCTAAGGTGCTGAATGTGTGCTGTTTGGCTGTGTGCAGATACGGGGCGCCAATATTTTGGGTGTAAAAGTATAGGGGTGCCTAGCCCTAAATACCCACCACGTAAAGCCCCTTTACATATTAAGCTGCTAGCATTGGGCAAAACTAACATGTGCTGAGCTTGAATAGGGCATAGAGAAAGATTAGTTTTGTATTGTGTTTTACAGGCGGAAGATAATACTGGCCTTGCTGCAAATCTTTGATAACCAACTAGATAAGATTAGGTTACAAAAGTTGCTTTTTCTGTTTACAGTTAAGCAAGCTAAAGCAGAATACAGTTTTGTTCCTTACAAGTATGGGTGCTATTCGTTTTCTGCCAACGCAGACTTAACTACAATGGCTGCAAAAGGAATTCTAGAAGAAACAAAAAATTATTTTAGCAAGCTGGATAAAACGGATTATCTGAAGCTGATAAAATCAGAAGATCTACACAACCTAAAACAAATAAAAAATCAATACGGGTTGATGAGTACGAATACCCTAATGAAGTTTACATATATAAACTATCCGTTCTATACTGTTAAAAGTGAAATTGCTGCTAGTATTTTGGATAAGCAGGAATTGAAAAATATTGGCCCTTTCAAACCTAATGGTAAAGAAACAATTTTGTTCACTATTGGCTATGAAGGTATTCCTCTTGAAGAATACTTAGTACGCTTGCTAAAGAATGACGTGAAGGCTTTGGTAGATGTCCGTAGCAATCCATTAAGTATGAAATATGGTTTTAGTAAAACATTGCTCAAAAGATATTGTGAAAGCTTAGGAATAAAGTATATACATATTGCAGAAGTTGGCATTCGATCCGAACAACGTCAAGAATTAAATACCCAAGCTGATTACGATGAACTCTTTGCAGTATATCGCAACCAAAATTTAACTAGGACTAAAAAAGAGCAGATTAGGATACTGGACTTGCTAAGAGAAAATAAGCGTATAGCGCTCACTTGTTTTGAAGCCAATGTTTGCCAGTGCCATCGTAAGCATTTAGCCGAAGCTATAGAAGCCCTTCCCGGCTTCGAGTATAAAGTGAAGCATATTTAACCTATGGCTAGAAAGAAGATTCTTATCTCTGTAACTACCTATCCGTTACCATCTAGAAGTTATGATGAATTAGTTTGTACGGCAGGATTTTTAGAAACAGGTGAGTGGATACGTATTTATCCTATTCCGTTAAGCTTCTTGATGGGACAAAGAAAATCTGGCGAAATAAAGTCTTTCAAATACACTTGGATAGAACTAGAACTGAATAAGAGAACAGATGATTTCCGACCTGAAAGCCATTCACCACTGAATTATGATTTTCGTGACATTGAATTACTTGAACGTATTGGGACAGATGGGAATTGGTTAAAGAGAAAAGAAATCTGCCTTCAGAATGTTTATACAAATCTGGGCCAGCTTATTAAAGACTCTGGCGACCCTATAAATCGATCATTGGCAACATTCAAGCCGACACAAATCTTGGGATTTGAGATAGAAGAAGATACGAGAGAATGGAAAGATGAGTGGATTGAAATAAGAAAACAAGGGGACCTTTTTGCAACAGGAGTAACTCCAGAATCACTTATCTCAAAGCTTCCTTACAAATTTTACTATCGTTTTAGAGATGACGCTGGAAGAGAAAGCAGGCTAATGATTGAAGACTGGGAGATAGGTGCATTGTATTGGAATTGTTTGCAAGCAGCAGTAGGTAATGAGGTAGTAGCGTTAGCGAAAGTGAGAGAGAAGTACGAACGAGAATTTTTGACGAAGAATGATATCTATTTATTTCTTGGTACAACTAGGGAGTGGCACATGCGCAGATCCAGAAACCCGTTTGTGATAATTGGTGTATTCTATCCAAAGTTAGAAACTCAAAAAAAATTGTTTTGAGTTAGTTCCCCCTTTCTTAATAGCACTTGTCTGAGTTTTGCCTTGCTTTTTTAAGGCTTTTCACTTGAATAAGCCAATATAAAACATTCCTCACGCGCTACAGCTTTCGCAGCTGGGGTCGTCGATGCTGCAGCTTACGTTTACTGTAGCCTGCTGTAGCTCGGCTTCCTCAAAGGGCAGGTTGCGCTGCGGGTCGTTCAGGTACTTCTGGTCCACGGTAAACTTAATGGCCTCTGCCGCACCACGGCTGCGCAGGTAATACATGCCGGTTTTCAGGCCGCGCTCCCAGGCATAGAAATGCAGGCTGGTAAGCTTGGCGTAGTTGGGCTCGGCAATGAACACATTCAGGCTCTGGCTCTGGCAGATGTAGGCACCGCGGTCAGCGGCCTGGTCAATGATGGCTTTCTGCTTAATCTCCCATACCGTTTTGTACAACTCGCGTATGGGTGCTGGTATTTCCTCAATGTTCTGCACGCTGCCATTCGCCGCTATGATGCGCGCCTGCATGCTGTCGTCCCAGAGGCCGAGCTCGGTAAGGTCGTGCAGCAGGTGTTTGTTTACCACAGCAAACTCACCGCTGAGCACACGGCGGCTGTACACATTGCTGGTGTAGGGCTCTATGCACTCGTTGTTACCCATGATCTGCGAGGTGCTGGCCGTGGGCATGGGGGCTACCAGCAAGCTGTTGCGTATGCCGTACTGGTGTATCTGCTCGCGCAGGGCGGGCCAGCCCCACCGCGAGGTAGGCGTTACGCCCCACATGTCAAACTGCAACTCACCCTTGCTTACAGGCGAGCCCTGGTAGGTAGCGTATGCGCCATACTCAGCGGCCAGCGCGCAGCTTTCGGTTAATGCTGCAAAATAAATGGTCTCAAAAATTTCGCGGTTCAGCGCGCGGGCTTCCTCACTCTCAAAGGGCATGCGCAGCATAATGAAGGCATCTGCCAGACCCTGCACGCCGATGCCGATGGGCCGGTGGCGCATGTTGCTGCGCTGGGCCTGCTCTACGGGGTAATAGTTAACATCGATGATGCGGTTCAGGTTGCGGGTGATGACGCGCGTTACCTCATAGAGCCGCTGGTGGTCAAAGCTGCCGTTAGTCACATAGCGCGGCAGGGCCAGGCTGGCCAGGTTACACACCGCGATTTCGTCTTTGCTGGTGTACTCGATGATCTCGGTGCAGAGGTTGCTGCTGCGTATGGTACCCAGGTTCTGCTGGTTGCTCTTGCGGTTGCAGGCATCTTTGTACAGCATATAGGGCGTGCCGGTTTCTATCTGGGCATCGAGTATGCTGAACCACAGCGCCTGCGCTTTTACTTTGTGGCGTGCACGGCCTTCATTTTCATATTGTTCATATAGTTTTACAAAGGCATCGCCCCAGCAGTCCATAAGACGGGGGGCTTCGTTCGGATCAAAGAGGCTCCAGTCGCCGTTGTCTTTCACGCGCTGCATGAAGAGGTCGGGTATCCAGAGGGCGTAAAACAAATCGCGGGCGCGCATCTCCTCCTTGCCGTGGTTTTTCTTAAGCTCCAGGAAGTCAAAAATATCTGCGTGCCAGGGTTCTAGGTACACGGCAAATGCACCTTTGCGTTTGCCACCGCCTTGGTCTACATAACGTGCGGTATCATTGAACACGCGCAGCATGGGCACGATGCCATTGCTGCTGCCGCCGGTGCCGCGTATATAGCTGCCCGTAGCGCGAATGTTATGTATGCTGAGGCCGATGCCGCCCGCACTCTGGCTAATGAGGGCGCACTGCTGCAGCGTTTCAAATATGCCATTGATGCTGTCTTCCTGCACCGTGAGCAGGAAGCAACTACTGAGCTGGGGTTTGGGTGTCGCGGCATTGAAGAGCGTAGGTGTGGCATGAATGAACCACTTGTCGCTCATCAATTCATACGTCTCAATCGCACGGTCTATGTCTGGCCCGTGTACGCCGATGGCTACGCGTAGCAGCAGGTACTGCGGCCGCTCATGCACCTGGCCATACATGCGCAACAGGTAGCTTCGTTCCAGCGTTTTGAAGCCGAAGTAGTCGTAGTCGTAATCGCGGTCTGTGCGGATGGCGGCATCCAGGCGCGCGGCATTTTGCTGCACAATGGCGTTGGCTTCGTCGCTCACCAGCGGGGCGGCCATACCGCTCTTGGGGTCGGTGTAAGCGTGTAGCAGCCGGAAATTCTCGCTAAAGCTTTCCGGCGTGTTTTTGTGCAGGTTGCTCACCGCGATGCGGGCGGCCAGCGTGCTGTAATCGGCGTGGCGGGTAATGAGGCTGGCGGCGGTTTCGGCGGCCAGGTTGTCCAGCTCTAGGGTGCTCACGCCTGTGTAGGCGCCTTCGGCGGTTTTGTGCGCCACCTCTACCGGGCTCACATAGCGTCTGTCCAGCCCCTGCATCAGCCTATCCAGCCGCGCCACCAGTTTTTCGATTTGCAGGTCTTGCTGGGTGCCGTCGCGTTTGGTTACGAGCAGGGGGGCAGTAGCGGTTTGCATGGGTGCAGTAGTAAAGGCAGTAGAGTATATAAAACGCTATATAGGCAGCAAACGGTGTGCATGGGCAGTTATCCCCCGTGCATAACCTTTGCTGATGAACCACAAAATTACAGCCTAAGCTCGCCAGCCCTTAACCCAGATACGCACACCCTTACGGGTTATCCACGTAGGGGGGCGTGGGGTAAATGATGGGCACCATGGCAAAATGCCGTTTGCAGAGGGTTGGATTCGAATGCACGGTTACATACACATTGGGCAGTAAAACAGGTAATGCAGGATGTGTAAATCCTGACCCAGGAAAACCGAGCATCTATTCTTAGATACTACAATATCGTATCGTAGGGCTTGCGCTGGTGCGCGGGGTAGTCGGTATTGTAATGCAGGCCGCGGCTCTCTTTGCGTATCATGGCACACTTTACTATGAGGTACGCGATGGCTACTAGGTTGCGCAGCTCGCACAGCTCTGGGCTGATGCGTGTACGGTCGTAAAAATTTTCTACCTCTTCGTGTATCAACCGTAGGCGGCGCCAGGCACGCTGTAGGCGCAGGTCCGTGCGTACGATGCCCACATAGCTCGTCATTAGCTGCTGCACCTCACGCAGGTTGTGGCTGATGAGTACCCACTCGTCTGTATTGGTGATGTCGTGCTCATTCCAGGCGGGTATATCCGTGTGGTATGCCGTACTGCGCATGAGGGGTGTGGCGGCTTCGGCTGCATCGTGCCCGTACACCAGCGCTTCGAGCAGGCTGTTGCTGGCCAGGCGGTTAGCGCCGTGCAGACCTGTGCAGCTGCATTCGCCAATTGCAAATAGATTCTGAATACTGCTACGACCCGCAGCATCTACCTCAATGCCGCCGCACATATAATGTGCAGCGGGCACCACAGGTATCATATCCTTACTGATATCAATGCCCTTAGTAAGCAGCTTCTCATAGATGGTAGGAAAGTCGCGCAGCAAATCTTCTTTCGGGATATGGGTAGCATCCAGGTAAACGTACTCCGTACCCCCTACTTTGATTTCGTTGTCTATGCTGCGGGCTACGATGTCGCGCGGGGCCAGCTCCAGGCGTGCATCATACTTGTGCATGAAGCGTTCCTTACTGAAACTATTGCGCAGGTAGGCACCCTTGCCGCGCAGTGCCTCCGTAATCAGGAATGCAGGCCGTGCGCCCGCAGGGTCATACAGCGCTGTAGGATGGAACTGGTAAAATTCCATGTTTGAGATGCGCGCTTTGGCGCGGTGCGCCATCGCTACACCATCACCGGTTGCAACGGGCGGGTTGGTGGTGCTGAAGTACACATTGCCTGCGCCGCCGCTGGCCAGCACCGTCACGCGTGCCAACAGGGTTTTCATTTGGCGCGTGCCCAGGTCTAGCGCATACACCCCGTAACACTGCAGGTCTGGCGTGCCGCGGTTCACATACATTCCCAGGTGGTGCTGGGTAATGAGGTCCACAGCAAAAAGATGTTCTACCACTTCTATATTTTTTTCACGGCTCACGGCATCTACCAGCGCACGGCTGATCTCGGCACCCGTAGCATCGTGGCTGTGTAAAATTCTATTTTCGCTGTGCCCGCCCTCGCGGCCTAACCGCAGGTTGCCCTGTGCATCGGTATCAAACTGCGCGCCATAACCCATCAGCTCGCGTATGCGCAGCGGGCCTTCGGTTACCACGCGGCGCACCACGGCTTCATCGCAGAGCCCGTCGCCGGCTACCAGTGTGTCGTTCACATGTTTCTCAAAGCTGTCTCCGCTGCTGAATACACCTGCAATGCCGCCTTGTGCCCAGCTGGTATTGCTGTCCGATTTGTTGGCCTTGGTAATGAGCAGCACCTTGCCGTGTTTGGCAGCCTTCAAAGCAAAAAACAAGCCTGCTACCCCCGAGCCAATAACCAAATAGTCTGTCGTGATCTGGGTAGCATTTGTGTTGTTTGTTTGCATGTGTAGTAAGAAAAAAATTGTGAGTATGCAGCGGCTAGTCTTCGTCACCAATCACCAGAAAAGCCACGGCCCGCTCGCCTACGGCTGCCACCAGCCCGTCAAAGGTGTACTTCGTTACCGGATACCAGCCGTGGGCTTGCATGAGGCGGGTGATGGGTGCGTGCACGGCGTGGTTTGTGTGCCAGCGCACGCCAGGCCCCACAGCCTCGGCCAAAAGCAGGGCAAGCTCACAGGCCTCTGCCATGGGTACCAGTTCCGTATCGTAGGCCATGCTGCGGTGCAACAGTTGCTGCACAATGTTCTGTGCGGTTTCGGGCGTGATCGGATGCAGCGTCACATCGCTGGTAAGGCCCTCTTCGCTGAGCATGGTGCGCAGCACAGCATCTGAAGGCTGGGTTACCAGTTGGTAATCGAACCGCAGGTAGTAATAGCGGTGTGCTACGGGTAGCAGCCGCTGTACGAACCTATCGAACGCCTGCAACTCGGGCGTGTCAGGTGTCTGGTACTGAATGTCTGGGCCAGCCATAGCCTGTGATACAGATGTAAAGGTATTGGTTGTTTGGGGTTCGCTAAAATTGCCGCATCGGGCTAGATTTATCGCCACAACCTACACAAGAAACTATATTGCACAACAGTGGCAAGACCGGCATAAGCCCTATAGCCACTGATTTTATATCACTTGACGCTTTTTTGCAAACTGGCACATCCGCGAATGCCTGTTTGCCTGCCACACGCCGCCCACCATGAACACCCGACAACACTACGAAGAGCACCTGGCCCCTTACTACACCTGGTCTAAGGGCAGCCGCGAAGTAGAATATGCGAACAACGAATACGTTTTCAAAAAGGCCCATGTGCAGCCCCGCTCCCCCGGGCAGAGCATCGCCTGGGTGCTGGGCAGTGGCGCGGGATTTCAGGCCATACCCCTGGCGCAGATGGGCTATAAGGTAACAGCACTTGATTTTTGCGGCAGCCTGATTAAGGAAATGATGGAGCATGGCAAAGGCTTGCCCATCTCGCCCTACTATAGCGACATCATGGACCTGAACCGCTACCCCAACGAGCGGCCGGAACTGGTGGTGTGCCTGGGCGACACCCTCACCCATCTGGAAAAGGCGCAGGATGTGGTGGACCTGGTGGAGCATGTAAGCGAACACATGCTGCCAGGCGGCAAGTTCATTGTGTCGTTTCGCGACTATGCCTTTGAGCGGAAAGGGGCGGATAGATTTATACTGGTGCGGCAAGATGAAAAAACGATATTCACTTGCTTCATGGAATATGAAGAGTTCCGCGTGCGCGTGTTTGATGTAATCTATACCCTGACCGAGGCGGGATGGGAGCAAAAGATAAGCAACTACCGTAAGATACGCCTTGCCGCAGAGTTTGTGCGCAAAACCTTGGGCCAGCATGGCTTTGAGGTGCCGAACAGCACGGTGCTGGTAAACGAGTGGGCCACTATCGTGGCCGAAAGAAAAGGATAGATGCATGGCTAGTTTGCAGCTGTGGTGTGGTTTTACCAGGCTGCTTGGGGGACTGCGCGGCGGGAGATGATGATGGGTGGCGGGGTGTTATGCGTGACAGGGTTTAGCAGGTGGATGGCACCTTCGTCGGCGTCGGGGCCGTCGTCGTGGAGGCGGGAGCCAGGCTCGAAAGCTAGGAGCTGGTTGATGCCGCGGTTCATGTCGGGGTCAGCGAGCTGGGCGTGGTCGAAGATGACTTTGCCGCGCTCCCACCAACCGGCCATGGCCTGGATACGCTGGACTCTGGCGGGTTTGTGGCGTTTGTCGGCGCGGATGGGGAGGTAGAAGCCTCTTCTGTTTCCCTCGTCGTCGAAGTGTTGCATGAGGGAGCCTTGGAGTAGGCCCGTTTCCATGTAGAATGTGACGGCTGCACCGCCGGTGTTGCGGATTTCTTCATAGAGGTCGTAGCACCAGTTTACCAGGGCG